>ENA-UAOY01000706-UAOY01000706.1-human-gut-metagenome-genome-assembly--contig:-NODE-706-length-12460-cov-3.461911_pt1 | contig 12460 bp, 19 predicted proteins | sample MGYA00243477_ERZ654571 | MGnify/ENA primary metagenome ERZ654571 (study PRJEB26926, sample SAMN06164761) | human gut metagenome | biome: ENVO:00009003; feature: ENVO:2100002; material: ENVO:00002003...
GAGATAGGAGTCCGTCTCGTGGGCTCGGAGATGTGTATAAGAGACAGATGTAAAGAATGGAGTAATTGAAGAGGCATTAGTTGAGACTATCGGATGCTCAGGAATGACACACTCTGCAGCTATGGCAGCAGAAATCTTACAGGGTAAGACAATTCTTGAGGCATTAAACACAGACTTAGTTTGTGATGCCATCAATACAGCTATGAGAGAGTTATTCTTACAGATCGTTTACGGTCGTACACAGTCTGCATTCTCTGATGATGGACTTGCTGTTGGAGCAGGACTTGAGGATTTAGGAAAGGGACTTCGCTCACAGGTTGGTACAATGTACGCAACAAAGGCAAAGGGAGTTCGTTACCTTGAGATGGCTGAGGGCTATGTAACAGGAATCGCTCTTGACAAGAACGATGAAGTAATTGGATACCAGTTCGTTTCTCTTGGAAAAATGACAGATTTTATCAAAAAGGGTGATGACGCTAACACAGCTTGGGAGAAAGCTTCAGGATCATACGGTCGTGTAACTCCAGAGCAGGGTGCTGTTAGGATCATCGATCCAAGACAGGAATAAGAGGAAAGGAGAACGACAATGGCATTATTTGAAGCATATGAAAGAAGAATAGACCAGATCAATGCTGTACTTAACAGCTATGGTATCAGCTCAATCGAAGAAGCTGAAAAGATTACAAAGGACGCTGGACTTGATGTTTACGATCAGGTAAAGAAAATCCAGCCAATCTGTTTCGAGAACGCTTGCTGGGCATACACAGTTGGTGCAGCAATCGCAATCAAAAAAGGATGTAGAAGAGCAGCAGACGCTGCAGCAGCAATCGGAGAGGGACTTCAGGCATTCTGTATCCCTGGATCAGTTGCTGATCACCGTAAGGTAGGTTTAGGACATGGTAACCTTGGAAAGATGCTCCTCGAGGAGGAGACAGAGTGCTTCTGTTTCTTAGCAGGTCACGAGTCATTCGCAGCTGCTGAGGGTGCTATCGGAATCGCTGAGAAGGCAAACAAGGTTCGTCAGAAACCTCTTCGTGTTATCTTAAATGGTCTTGGAAAAGACGCAGCACAGATCATTTCCCGTATCAACGGATTTACATTCGTAGAGACAAAGTATGATTACAAGGCTGCAAAGCTTAACATTGAGTACGAAAAAGCATACTCTAACGGACTTCGTGCAACTGTAAAATGTTACGGTGCTGATGATGTTCAGGAAGGTGTTGCAATCATGCATCACGAGAACGTTGGTGTTTCTATCACAGGAAACTCTACAAACCCAACTCGTTTCCAGCATCCGGTAGCAGGTACATACAAGAAAGAGTGTATCGAGCAGGGCAAGAAGTACTTCTCAGTAGCATCAGGCGGTGGTACAGGACGTACACTTCACCCAGACAACATGGCAGCAGGACCAGCTTCATACGGTATGACAGATACAATGGGACGTATGCATTCAGATGCACAGTTCGCAGGATCTTCATCAGTTCCAGCTCACGTTGAGATGATGGGACTTATCGGAATGGGTAATAACCCAATGGTTGGTGCTACAGTAGCAGTAGCCGTTTCCGTACAGGAAGCAGCCGAGGCTGGTAAGTTCTAAATAGACTTTACAAATTGAAAAGACGTTAAACCCAGGAAGTACCGTAATCACAGCGATTGCGGTACTTTTTTGGTGCCTGGAAGCGGAAAAATGAAATTAGGTGTGAGATGGTGTAAAAAGTGGTGAAAATGGGAAAGTAGGAAACCGGTAGGTAACAAGTAGGAAACACGGAGAAGGTAACACTTTTTGGGTTGCCTGCAGAAAGCGGAAATACCGCAACCACGAGGGTTACGGTATCTTTTCCAGTTCAGCTCTGAGCCATTCTAAGTCACGGTCTGTATAAGCTGCCTCTGTTATGTCGGTGATTCTGTGACCGACAAGTTTTTTGATAGTGTATTCGTCAACCTCGGCTTTCTTTGCCATGGTGATGAATGTCATTCTAGGATCGTGTGGCCGATGATCGTCTCTGAGCTTGAGAGCGGCGATCACTTTATCGAAACGGCCGGCATATTTGTCATAGGTGATTGCCATGCCGCCCTTCGGAGAATCCGGATCATTAAAGAGCCGGTGGCTTCCAAGTTCAAGGGCATAGTCGTAGTTTTTCTTAACCAGGTCAAATATTTTCGGGTGGATAGGCACCATACGGTGTCGCCCAGCCTGTGTTTTCATACCACCGACAATATAGCGTTCGTCAAGATGCACGTCCTCTAGTTCCAGTATGGCGAGTTCTTGCGGTCGCCATCCCATGTAGCACTGTATGAGAACCCAGTCCACGAACCGGATTTTGCCGACGTTTTCCCAAAGCGTCTGCATCTCCGAGTCATGGAAGATTATGTGACCACGTTTTGCTTCTTCCTTTTCTTTGATGATGTCGTCCGACAGTTCAAATGTGCGGGCGTAGTTCTTATCAACAAGCTCGTATTCGAGCGCATAGTCCAGCATTAAATTAAACATAGACTTGATCCGGGATTTGGTACCTGCAGACGCAAGCACCTTTTCGCCCTTATTGGCTCCACGTGAAGGAATGATGTAGCCATCTTCCATTATGCCCTTGATGTGGCGGGCGCGCAGGTCCTTAACACGCATCCCGGCAATGGCGTGGCAGTAACTCCACGCTGACTTGATAGTACGGCAGGATGATTCACTTTCCAGGGTAGGGAAGTAGGCTGCGGTCCATTTGTCGTAGAGTTCCGCCAGGGTCATAGCGGCGTTTTGTATATCGTAAGGATTGGCTCCGTACTCAGCGAGTGCCTGCAGAGCTTCCTTCTTAGTCTTGAATGTTCCAAGAGGAACACGGTTCTGTACGGTCTTTCCGGTCTGTTCGTCCGTGATCCAGCCGAGAGTAACACGGGCCAGGTAAGGCTTACGACGGTTTCCGGAAAGTTTTGTCACGCTGCCGTAGCCGTTAGGTAGTTTCATTTGACAACCTTACTGATTCCACAGCCGCAGGCAGACCAGCGAAATCCGTTTTTACTGGTTCGAGTCTGAGAAGGGAAGAGAGCGTGATTGTTTTTTGCTCCGACACCTTTTCATCAAGAACCGAGGTAGGCAGAACATAAAAGTCCCAGTAATCGAGATCAAGAATTGAAACATCACGTGTACGAGCGGTAAAGACGCAGAACACATACAAATCACTGTTACGCATAGCCATAGAGGCGTAGGTAGCTCCATCCCAGGCAAATTTCTTTGCAATGTCGAAGCTAATCTGCGAGAACACATCTTCCGGAGTCCACGCCTGCAGATAGGCAGACGACTTGACCTCAATGCGGAGACCGGAAGGAGAAGTAAGGTCGAACGGTAGCCAGTCGGCACGTGCGACATCTTTTGTTTCCAGGGCAGAGTGTACGAGAAATTCGGCAAGCACTCCACGGTGGGTATTGTTGAGCAGATCAGAATACGCCCAACGCCAAAAATCCTGCAGCATGATAGAAGTATCGGAACCATGCAGGGTAAATGGTTCATTGCCGTTTAGTTGTTCCATGGTTTCCTCCGTATCTTTCCAGGAGCGTCCATAGGACACGCTTATCGTCGCTGGAAGCGACGGAATACAAGGACACGAGCATTTTATCGTCCGGGACATTATGCAGTCCAAGAAGGTAATCTACGGACACATCGAGGGCATCAGCCAGTAGTATGATATTATCGACGGTCGGTGTTCGCAGTCCGTTGAGGTAGCGTGAGATTGTAGCGGCAGTCACGCCGGAAAGAGCGGCAAGGTCGTTACCGTTCAAGTGGTGTTCCTGCATACAATGCGACAGACGCTCTGAGAATTTGTTAATATCCATAGGCGTAACCGGAGATACCGGTACCACGTATGGAACAGTCTAAAAGTTTCTTGCACTCAGAGTCCGTAAGCGGACCGTATGAGTGAACCAATCCGAACAACTGCAGGTCAGTGAGCATAAGCCGGTGCTGCAGGTGCCGGATCTTTGCTACGACACCGTAAGAGCGGTTCCTGGTGCCGTGATTGCAACTGTCACAAAAAGAGGAGAGATAAAGAAGCAATGCAGCGACATCGTTCCCGGACCTCTCCTCATTGCGTGCCAGCTCAAAGTATTTGTTATTCATAGGCACATCTCCTCAGTACCGGCCGTAAAGTCGGCACCATTCTAAACTGATAATCTTTTTTCTTTGTCGAGGTATTTCTGAGACTCTGTATAGGCTTTCAGAAATCCCTTGAGTTCCCCGATAAACTCAAATTGTTTGTTCTGTGGCAATGCCCGGTACAGTTCGAGAAGTTCGTCCTCTTCTGCAGTGGTGAGCTTGCGGGCAGGAGCCTCTTCGCCGGTCAATAGGTAATGAACTGACACGCCCAGGAAGTCTGCAATCGGTTTGATGTATTTCGCTGGTGGGTCGCTATTGCGAGTTTTCCAGGTAGACATCGTAGATGTCCGAATGCCGAGGCGGTCGCACAGATCAGTAGCCTTTTTGTCCGTTTTTTCAAGGGTTTCAGTGATTCTTTCGATGATTTCCATAGGCAACCTCCGTGGTAAAAATAATACGCAAATAAGAGTAAAAACATTTACAAACTCGCAGATACGTGCTATAATAAATATATGAAATACAAAACAACTCAAAGTTGCGAGCCGAGAGATTGTGCTTGTATTTCGTGCGTCTGTTTGCGAGTTTGTAAAGAGGTTTACTTACATTATAGCACGCAAATCAGAAAAGATAAATAGTTTTTACACAAATGCGAGAAAGGAGTGAAACGCAAGCATGAAGCAGGAAACATCACAGTGGGGCAAAGCTGTTAAAAAAGCAGTAATCGACCACGATATGACATTGAAGCAGCTGGCCGAAAAAATCGGTTACAGCAATGCGACTGTTTCCCAGGTAGTCAACGGCAGATATTCCAATTCAAGTTACAAGGTAATCGCTGAGAAGATCAACGAAGTGCTTGGAACGGAAGGACTGCCGGAGAGAACCGAAACACCGTCCGATGAATGGTGTCAGACAGTGAAGGTGGAACTTGTAAAACAGAGCATGACCGTCAATGAGCTGGCGAAGCAGCTGGATGTCTCCAGGGATCGGCTGTCACTGGTAATTAACGGCAAGATGATGAACGAAGCAATCGTAAGCGGGGTGAATAACCTGCTCGGAATCAACCTGGTCGCTGTTCCAGCTGATAAGTAAATTATAGCGGAAGGGTAGGTAACAAGAAATGGGAAGAGGCTCTACAAACGAGAACACAAATATGTATTTCCAGGCCAGGAAAAAGGCGGCAACATACAACGAGAGACTATGGAGCCGTGAAGGAGCTGCAGAACTGTTGGGAATATCGGTTTCAACATTGGCAGATTATGAGCTTGGCAATACGAAGGTTGTCCCGGTGGACAAGGTGGTGCTTATGGCTGACCTCTACAACGCCCCGGAATTGATTACTGGGTACTGTATGCGAGAATGCCCGGTACACGGATTCCTACCACTGGCAACCGAAGAGAAAAGTTTAGAAGGAATTGCATTAAGGCTTTTGCAGAACTTCAATGAGGATTCATTGAAGAATATGCGAGACAGTCTGATCGAGATAACTGCAGATGGAAAAATCACAAAGGATGAATTGCCAGCCTTGGAAAAAATCATCGAGCAGCTCGAAAAGACGGCAGAGGTAATAAGCGAAATGAAAATTGCCGGAGAGAAGTATTTGAACGGCAAGTAAGCCGGAGCAACGCCGGAAAGGAGTTCAGAATTGAATAAAGCAAGTAAGCGAAGAATATTGTTTGCGGCAAGAATGGCAACGATGGTCGGAGCTGCCTGTTTTGCAGTAAGTGGCATTTCAGAAACGCTCGGGCAGGAGAAAGAAAAAAGCCGGCCGGTCTACATAGCCACAGAGGGAGTGGCAGAGACGACGTATATGCCGGAGGTCGAAGAGACAACACAGCCAACGGAGGCAGCAAAGGCAGTTGAGACAGAAGAACCGTTGATTGCAAGTATGGATTGGGGCAAGGACGATTCTTACCTGCTATGCAAGATAGCAATGGCCGAAGCTGAGAGCGAAGGCGTGAAAGGAAAGGCACTGGTTATGCTGGTAGTCCTCAACAGAGTTTGGAGCAATGAGTTCCCGGACACAATCGAGGAAGTCATTTTTCAGAAGAACCAGTTCAGTCCAGTAGCAAACGGAAGATACGACGCAGTAGAGCCGGACGAGGAGTGCTACGAAGCATTGAAGCTGATCCAGGTAGACCACTGGAACGAAAGCCAGGATGCTTTGTATTTTGAGAGCAAGAGCGACAGTAAGTGGCACAGCGAGAATTTGGAATTTCTTTTCAAGTACGGCAAACATTACTTCTATAAGTGAAAGGAACAGGCGGTATGAGAAGATTTAGAAAGAAAGTCAGAAGATTTGTGAGACTGTATTGGTTTTGGGTAAGCCTGGGACTGGTTCTCACAAAAGTATCGGTTGAAGCAGCGTACATCGAGAGAGGATATAAAGCCTACGGCGGTGAGTGGCTGGTTTTACCAGTGGTGATGATCGTCGGATATTTTGTAAATGAGGCGAGAATGTACCTGCCGGACTTCATCGAAGAATGGAGAGAGGAGAAAGCCTATGAGCGAAGAGTTGCAGAAAATCGTAGACGAGTACAGAGAGAAAGAAATTCACATCTCAGATGAAGAGGCTGAGCAAATCTTATGGTTGTGCAACCGGAAGATGGATATATGCAAGATTGAGAACAGAGAGGAATACCTGCCGTTGTTATTCAAGGACGAGGTTAAGAACTATCTGTTCAGATGCTCGGTAAATGCTACGACGTTTTTGAGAAGATCGGAGGCAGAAGGAATATGTGTGCAGAATGCGGTATGAACCCATGCCATCCAAGATGCCCGAACGCACCGGAGCCGGTACCGGTTCACGAATGTGTGAAATGCGGGTATGGAATCCTGGTAGGAGATAAGTTTTGGGATTCTCCGGAAGGGAAGATTTGTGAAGAATGCGTGGATGATATGAGCGCAGAAGAGATATTAAAGTTGTGTGGCGAAAGCCTCACGGAAGCAGAAAAGGAGGAAAGGTAGTATGGCAGAACAGAATGCAGTGGCAACACAGCAGGGAACGCAGTTAAGCGTAGCAGCGCAGGTTAAGAGCATGATTTCCCAGGATGCAGTAAAGAAGAAATTTACGGAAGTCTTGGGGCAGAAAGCACCGCAGTTTTTGGCATCCATTACGAATGTGGTTGCTGGATCAGCACAGTTAAAGAAATGCCCGGCAACAACAATCATGAGTGCGGCGTTTGTGGCAGCAACCTACGATTTACCGATTGACAGTAATTTGGGGTTTGCGGCAATCGTGCCCTACAACAACAATAAATACAATCAGCAGACGAGACAGTGGGAGAAACATCCGGAAGCACAGTTTCAAATGATGTACAAGGGGTTTATCCAGCTGGCGATCCGCTCCGGATATTATGAAAAGATGAACTGTTCGGTTGTCTACAAGGACGAGCTGGTTTCATACAATCCGATTACCGGAGAGGTTGAGTTTGTGACGGACTTCTCGAAGTGTACGCAGAGAGCCGAAGGAAAATCGGAGAACATCGCTGGATACTATGCCTGGTTTAAGTTATTGACTGGTTTTAGAAAAGAACTGTTTATGACAACAGCGGAGGTTGAGAACCATGCCCGCAAGTATTCGACAGCGTACAGATATGACCTGGAAAACAATAAGAAGGGCAGTAAGTGGACAACAGATTTTGAGGCAATGGCATTAAAGACGGTTATCAAGATGCTCCTCAGTAAGTGGGGTATTTTGTCTGTGGATATGCAGAGAGCAATCCAGGACGATCAGAAAGTTTACGACGAGGACGGCGATGGAAGTTACGGCGACAACCAGCCGGACATCGTAGAGGCACAGGACCCGTTTGATAAGATCGAGCAGAAAGAAGAGGAACAGCAGATCGGTGGCTTAGATTTGGAAGAGGTTGAATAGGAGGAAGAAGAATGCAGCTGACATCAGAAAATTATTATAGCAAGGAGGCTAACCAGGAGTACATGAGCGTATCGGGATATAAGGATTTTGCTGGAACCTACGGCAAGATGCCTTGCGAGTTCTACGGAATGGAGAAACTGAACGGACGCTGGGAGGATGAAAAGAGTACAGCATTGCTGGTAGGAAGCTATGTGGACAGTTATTTCGAGGGAAGCCTGGAACAGTTCAAAAAGGACAATCCGGAAATCTTCACTCAGAAGGGAGAGTTAAAGGCGAACTTCAAGCAGGCAGAAGAGATCATTGCTCGTATCGAGCGAGACGAATACTTCATGAAGTATATGAGCGGTCAGAAGCAGGTCATTATGACAGGAGAACTGTTCGGAGCGAAGTGGAAGATCAAGATGGACTCATACATTCCGGGAGTGGCTATCGTTGATTTGAAGGTTATGGCATCCATTACGGATTTGAAGTGGGTAAAAGACATCGGCTATCTCGATTTTGTCCGTTACTGGGGTTACGACATCCAGGGTGCGGTCTACCAGGAAATCGTGAGACAGAATACCGGCGAGAAGTTGCCGTTCTTCATTGCAGGAGCAACGAAGCAGACAGAGCCGGACATCCGCATTATCCACGTAACAGACAACTATCTGCAGGAAGCGTTGCACATGGTAGAGATGAATATGCCGAGAATCCTCAGAGTTAAGAATGGAGAGGTTGAGCCGGACAGATGCGAATTGTGCGATTGTTGCAGACACAACAGAGTGTTAAAGAAGCCAATCTCGATTATGGACTTGACAGCAGGCATTTAAGGAGATAGGCGGTGACTGAATGGCAGACAACAGAAAATATTACTACCTAAAGCTGAAAGAGGACTTTTTCGACACGGACGAGATGAAGATTTTGGAGAGCATGAAGGATGGGTATTTATACAGCAATATCCTGCTGAAACTCTATCTGAAAAGCCTGAGCAATTCCGGCAGGTTGATGTATAGAAATGTGATTCCGTACACGCCGGAAATCCTGGCAACTTTGACAGGGCACCAGGTAGGCACCGTCGAGAAAGCATTGGATGTATTCAAGAAGCTGGATTTAATCGAGATGCTCGATAACGGAGCGATTTACATGATGGATATTCAGAACTTCATAGGCCAGTCGTCCAGTGAGGCTGACAGGCAGAGAGAATATTACAACCGCATGAAGGCCGAGAAGGAAGCACTGGCAGGAGAAAGCACAGAAACGCCGGAACTTCCGGAGCCGAAAGAACCGGTACTACCTGCAGAACAGAAGTCAAATAAGGCGATTGGTAATTACACAACGGATTTCGAGGAATTGTGGGAGGCGTACCCAAGGAAGGTTGATAAAGGACAGGCATACAAGAAGTATAAAGCACGCCTGGAAGATGGTTTCTCACATGAGCAGTTGTATGAAGCAGTAAAGAACTATGCGGCACAGTGTAAGAAGGATGTGTATATCAAGACCCTGGACCTCAGCAAGGCCCTGGCAGAGAACAAGAGGCTGGCAGACCTGGAAGAAAAACTGGAAGCGGACAAGCGCCGTAAGGCTGAGGAAGAGGCAGAGAGAAAACGCCAGGAAGAAATCCGCAAGCAGAAGGAAGCTGAGGAGCAGGCAAATCGTGAGGCAGAAGAAGCGGAGCGTAAAGCGGCAGAAGCTAAGAAAGCACAGGAAGCCGCCGCAGAAGTCGAACAGACAGAACCTCAGTCCGAAATTGGTAAGGCAATCGAGTCCATTGAGAGATCGGCATTTTCCCAGGCAATAGCTAGAGAGGCGCAGGTGGCACCGACAGAGCAGGCAGTTGATCCGTTCGCTCCGAAGGAAGAACCTAAGCAGGAAAAGAAGTATAGAGTACGTTTCTTTGCAGACGGAACTAAGGAGCAGTTGGGCCAGCTGATTGCTTTTATGAATGAGAACAATATCAAATACGGCAAGATTGCAAAGGAGAGTAAGTGATGAATGATTTTGACAAGAAATTGGATTTCGACAGCAATACCTTCGAGAATATGAAGCACGATATGAATTTTGTTCTGCAGAGACTTCTTGGAAACATGATTGAGAAGCAGTCCAACGAAGGAAGTATGACAATTAAGATTGACGTTACCATGGTGAAGGAATTTATCCCGAACTACGACCCGAATATCAAGGGAGAGTCCAGGGAGATTAGCAAGCCTCAGTTCAAGCACAAGGTCACATCTGCAGTAAAGATTACCGACGAGAAAGGTGGAAATCTCAACAACGAGATGGAGATGGTTATGGATGAAGAGACTGGCTGCTATGTATTACAGCCGATTGCAAACACACAGCAGAGAACGATTTTTGACTCAGACTTTATGCAGGGTCAGAAGCAGGAAGGCGAAGGCAATGAGGATATTATCGACGGTACATACATCGATGCAGATGTAAGACCGGCGTTACCTGGACCGGCAGACGAACAGAAGCCTGCGGAGACAGAGGAAACAGACACCCAGCCTGCAGAGGAAGAAACACAGTCGGAAGAGAACGGCGAAGAGCCGGGAGATACACCAGCCGAGGAAGAGCCGGAGGATATTACCGACGACATCCTGGGCGATGCAGACACAGAAGGTTACGATTACGAAGATCCGGAGGAGTAGATATGGGACTGATGAAACCAAGAGTGAGCAGTTATGTAGACAGAGGCAATGAATTGATTGCAAAGGGCAAGACCAAGCAGGCAATGAACATGGTGAGCCACGGTCTGCAGTATTACTCAGAGAGGGTTATCGACAGCATATCTCCATACGCCAAGAACGACGCGGGACTGATAGTTTTAGTCCTGCGCCACCTGGCAGATGAAGTCGAGAAGAACAACCCAGGAGCAAAGGAACTGGCGGCTGGTATGGAGAAGTGCGTAGGCAAACCTTCTCTGCAGGAGATTGAAAGAATTAAGAAACCGAACAGAAAGTAAGGAGGCAGAATGAATACACAGGAGAGTGATATGGAGCAGATGAAATTTGCGAGAGAATGGGTAAGAGCGCATGCTGCAAAGAAGATGGCAAAGTATGAGAAAAAGCTGAGAAGAGCCGCAAAGGATTTCTTCGGGCATCCGGTAGCAATCGCATATTTGAAGCCTGGCGTGATGCTTGAAATCAAAGATGCCGGAGAAAAGGCAAAGATTGTAGCGGACGAAGAGAAAGGATAAATGACATGGCAAGAGGTTTCTTATACGTGTATGAGCGGATATACAAAGGAGAGACTGAGATGCAGACTGAGTTCCGGAAGATACCGGTCAACGGTAAGCGAACCTCAGTGGCAGATCAGAAGAGAGTCCGGAAGATTATCTCAGATAACGCACATAGAATAGCGCAGGAATGCTCGGTGTTGGTGAGCTATCCAAAAATGAGAATTGAGGGTACTGCAGTCAACCTGGGAGATGTGCATATAATGCTCCCGGACTGCAGAATCATCGACATTGAGGAATTGAAGAAAATTGAGCGGGGGGGTGAAAAGTTGGTAGAGGTATATTTAAGAACTATAGACGGATGCGAGAAAAAATTTATCGGAGACATAATCATCAACGACGATACCGTTCAATACATCAAAGAAGATGGCAGCGGAGAGATAATATACAAAAAGTATATTAGCGAACTCAGAATAGAAGGCGACTGTCCGCAGGTTGAAGCCATGGGGAACGTACATATTCAAGCACCGTGGGAAAGAATGACAGCACCGAGATATAACGAGTACAAGGTAGGGCCGAAGCATGGATGGTAAAGAAATGCGTAAGAGCAGGAATCAAGAAAAAGAGCACATTTATGAAGAATATGCAAAAGCGATTAGAGAGTGTGGAGAAAAGTATATCGGGCATCCAGTGACAGATGCAGCAATATACGACATAAATGCTCACATAGATCATATTGCAAATGTGCTCTCGGAAGAAACCGGGTTGAATATCGTTGCCGGTCCAGTAACAGTGAATGGAGATGGAACTATTGAAGTGATGCAGCCGATAATAATGTTTCCAAACGGAAGGTTCGGCTTGCTAGAATACGCATTTGGCGATTAATAAGAAAGGAGTGATAAAACCCCATGAGGTCCTACAATCCGTTCGGGACTTGCAGGAACTGCGGGTGTCAGATTATGTGGGTTAAAACAAAGGCTGGAAAGAATATGCCGGTAGACATGATCTGCGAGACATTCAACAGCCAGGGCATCCCGCCGTTGATCGATATTAACGGTGAACATTTTGCAGGCATCACGGAGTACCCAAAGATGTCCCACGGCGACATTGCAGATGTGGATGTAACGAAGGTTGCAGCATTCATCAAGGATATGACCGGCATCGGAATCCTGGTACCGGACGACGGACTGGAAGATTACATTCGCCAGGTCGGACACCTGCCGGAGAGAACAACGGACGACAGGACGATAGACCAGCGGCGTAAGCAACAGGCGGAGCAGAACCAGCCACCGGAGCCTGAGACAGCCGCAGGAAGCGATGGAAACGACGAAGGCGAAGAAATCCCCGACAA
>ENA-UAOY01000711-UAOY01000711.1-human-gut-metagenome-genome-assembly--contig:-NODE-711-length-12366-cov-6.453984_pt1 | contig 12366 bp, 9 predicted proteins | sample MGYA00243477_ERZ654571 | MGnify/ENA primary metagenome ERZ654571 (study PRJEB26926, sample SAMN06164761) | human gut metagenome | biome: ENVO:00009003; feature: ENVO:2100002; material: ENVO:00002003...
ATCTACACCCTAGAGTTCGTCGGCAGCGTCAGATGTGTATAAGAGACAGGTCGTAACCTCGGTGAAAGGAGGCCCCGATCAATTATATATAGACAGGCACTATTGCCACGAGGTTACCAGTCCTCAGGCTTTCAACGAACTGAGGACTAGAAATTTGAAGGTTTTTCGACCGGAAAGAACAACTTGTTCTCCCGACCATAATATTCCTACGTTAAATCAAGATAAGCCTATTGCCGACCCGGTTTCCTGCAATCAAGTAGAGACACTCGCCACCAATGCTAGCGAGTTCGGTTTAGCTCATTATGGACTGGGTAATGAAAAAAACGGAATCATTCACGTTATCGGACCGGAATATGGGTTGACTCAACCGGGAATGACCATCGTTTGCGGAGACAGCCACACTTCGACCCACGGGGCTTTTGGAGCCGTCGCTTTCGGTATCGGCACGAGTGAAGTTGCTATGGTATTGGCATCCCAATGTATTTTACAGCCCAAACCTAAAACAATGCGCATAAATATCGAAGGAAAACTTTCTCCCGGAGTCACAGCTAAAGACATCGCTTTATTTATCATTTCTCGAATGACGACAGGAGGAGCTACCGGATATTTTGTGGAATATGCAGGAGAAGCAATCCGCTCGCTCAGTATGGAAGAAAGAATGACAGTCTGTAACCTCAGTATCGAAATAGGAGCTCGCGGAGGTCTGATTGCTCCCGACGAAACAACATTCGGTTATATAAAGGATAAAGAATTCGCCCCCAAAGGAAAAGATTGGGACAAAGCCCTCGCCTATTGGAAAACTCTATATAGCGATAAAGATGCTATATTCGATAAGGAAGTGACATTTAATGCGGCAGAAATCTCCCCTCGCATTACCTATGGGACAAATCCCGGAATGGGAATCGCTATCGACGAAAGAATACCGTTGGAAGAATCGATCGAAGACAGTGGAAAAATTTCGTTTCGCCGGGCATTGAGTTACATGGGTTTCTCTGCCGGAGAGCTTCTAATGGGGAAAAAAATCGACTATGTTTTTTTAGGAAGCTGTACAAACGGCCGTATTGAGGATTTCAGAGCTTTTGCCAATTTGGTAAAAGGGCACAAAAAAGCTAATCATATAATTGCTTGGCTCGTACCGGGCTCACAAGCCGTGTTGCGACAAATCAAGGAAGAGGGCATCGATCTTATCTTGTCGGAAGCAGGATTCGAAATACGTCAACCCGGTTGTTCGGCTTGCTTAGCCATGAACGAAGATAAAGTCCCCCCGGGAAAATATGCTGTATCGACCTCTAATCGGAACTTTGAAGGTAGACAGGGTCCCGGAGCGCGGACTATACTTGCCGGACCTTTGGTAGCCGCTGCGACAGCAATTACAGGAGAGATAACCGATCCCAGAAAATTTTTATAACTTTGTATGACTATGATAAAAAAAATCGACATCATAACATCGACATGTATTCCTCTTCCCCAAGAGAATGTAGATACCGATCAAATTATCCCAGCTCGTTTTCTAAAAGCCGTTTCTCGGGAAGGTTTCGGAGAAAACCTGTTCCGCGATTGGCGCTTCGATAAAACAGGGCAACCTATTCGAGATTTTATTCTTAACAACCCGCTCTATTCCGGTTCTATTTTAGTAGCGGGGAAAAACTTCGGTAGCGGTTCCAGCCGTGAACATGCTGCTTGGGCTATTGCCGGATATGGATTCCAAGTAGTAGTATCTAGTTTTTTTGCCGATATTTTCAAGAACAATGCACTTAACAACGGAGTACTTCCGGTAATTGTCTCAGAGCAATTTCTTACCAGTTTATTCAAACATATTTTTTCGAACCCACAATCGACCGTTACAGTCAATTTGAAAGAGCAAACCATTACAGATGACACAAGCGGAGAATCGGAACATTTCGAAATAAATCCTTACAAAAAGAGCTGTTTGCTCAACGGATATGACGACATCGATTATCTACTAAGCAAAAAACAAGAAATAGAAAACTGGGAAGAAAAACATTCATAACGAAATCGAGAAGTACTATGGTTGTAGAAATTATGGATACTACTCTGCGAGACGGAGAACAAACGTCGGGGGTATCGTTCGCCCGACAGGAAAAATTGAGTATCGCTCGCTTACTTTTAGAAGACCTAAAAATTCCTCGCATCGAAATTGCCTCGGCAAGAGTTTCCACCGGAGAGTACGAAATGGCGAAACAATTATGCGAATGGGCCGAGAAACGAGGACACATCGACAAAATCGAGATATTGGGATTTCTCGATAAAGGAGCTTCTATCGAATGGATTCGTTCTTGTGGAGCCAAAGTGATGAATTTGCTCTGCAAAGGATCGGAAAAACATTGTACCTTCCAACTTCAAAAAACGGTACAGGAACACGTCGAAGATATCAAACAAACTATTAAGAAAGCGAAAGAAGTCGGACTGAAAATCAATCTCTATTTGGAAGATTGGTCCAACGGGATACAATATTCCCCTCAATACGTTTTTCATTTAATGGATGCTTTAAAAAATGAAGCTGTGGAAAGGTTCATGTTGCCCGACACATTAGGTATCTTGAATCCTCTTCAAACGCTAAAATTTTGCAGAGCCATGCGCAGGCGTTACCCCGACTTACGATTCGACTTTCATGCTCATAACGATTACGATTTGGCGACTGCCAACACTTTCGCTGCAACTCTAACCGGAATACAAGGCGTGCATTGTACCGTAAACGGGCTGGGAGAAAGAGCAGGAAATGCACCCCTCACCAGTGTCGTAGCCGTGTTGCATGATCACGTAAAAGCGACAACCGGAATTACCGAAAACATGGTAAACAAAGTGAGTCGTATCGTTGAATCCTATTCGGGAATACGAGTCGCAGCCAATAAACCTATTATTGGAGAATCCGTATTTACTCAATGTGCGGGAGTTCATGCCGACGGAGATAATAAGAACAATCTTTATTACAATGATTTATTACCCGAACGATTCGGGAGGAAACGCGAATATGCACTTGGCAAGACTTCCGGGAGAGCCAATATCCGTAAAAATCTCGAATCGTTAGGTATCGAACTCGATGACGAATCCATCAAGAGAGTAACTCAGAGAGTGGTCGAGTTAAGTGATAAGAAAGAAATGGTTACCCCAGAAGATCTTCCCTATATCATTTCAGACGTATTAAAACACGAAACCATAGCTCAGCACGTCAAGGTAATAAATTATACTTTAAACCTTTCTCAGGGATTAAAGCCAGTAGCAATCATTGCCATCGAAGTAAACGGAAAAACATACGAAGGAGCGTCTACCGGCGACGGACAATACGACGCATTCGTAAAAGCCATACGGAAGATATACAAAGAACAACTCGGACGAACGTTCCCGTCGTTGACAAACTATACAGTAAACATACCTCCCGGCGGACACACCGATGCATTGGTACAAACCGTTATCTCATGGGATTATAATGGAAATATTTTGAAAACACAGGGATTGGACGCCGACCAAATGGAAGCCGCTATACAAGCCACAATCAAAATGCTTAACTTAATAGAAGATAAAGAGCTGAATATACAAAACAATTAAATAGAAAGAATATGAAATTACATATCGCAGTATTGCCCGGCGACGGGATTGGACCAGAAGTCGTGGAACAAGCTTTGAACGTAACGAAAGCCGTTTGTGAAAAATTCGGACATTCTCTGGAATATCAAACAGCCCCGGTAGGAGCTTGTGCCATAGAAGAAACCGGATTGCCCTACCCCGACTCTACACATGAATTATGTATGCGCTCCGATGCCGTTTTGTTTGGAGCCATAGGTTCGCCCCAATACGACAATAACCCCAATGCTACCGTACGCCCTGAACAAGGATTACTTGCCATGCGGAAAAAGCTCGGACTATTCGCAAATATTCGTCCCATAACCACCTTTCCCGGATTGATTCATAAATCCCCCCTCCGTTCCGATATTATCGACGGTGCAGACTTTATGTGTATCCGAGAATTAACGGGAGGACTATATTTCGGGCGACCACAAGGCCGTAGTGAAGACGGGAACATAGCCTATGATACCTGTATATACAGTCGGGAAGAAATTGTACGAATTGTCCAATTGGCATACGAATACGCCATGAAACGGCGTAAAAAAATTACGATGGTCGATAAAGCGAATATATTGGCGACTTCCCGACTATGGAGAGAAATCACGCAAGAAATAGCATCGGAGTATCCAGAAGTCGAAACCGAATTTTTATTCGTCGATAACGCTGCCATGCGCATGATTCAATGTCCCAAAAGTTTCGATGTCGTCGTTACCGAAAATATGTTTGGCGATATACTCACCGACGAAGGGTCCGTTATCACAGGATCCTTAGGCATGCTGCCATCGGCATCGATTGGCCTGCATACTTCTGTATTCGAACCTATACACGGTTCCTATCCTCAAGCAGCAGGGAAAAATATAGCTAACCCGTTGGCGACCATATTGTCGGCGGCTATGATGTTCGAATATGCATTTGGGTTGAAAGAAGAAGCCTTATCGATTCAAACGGCCGTATCCGAATCGATGAATGCCGGAATCGTGACCGAAGACATCGCCGGCACAAGTACGAAATCCTACCATACCGACGACGTAGGCGAATGGATTGTCCAATGGATAAAAAGCCACTGATCAAAGCAATAATAAAGCGGATAGTATTCAAAATTTACTATCCGCTTTTTTACTACTTCCTTATCTAATTATCTATTGAGCCGAACCAGAAAATACGACAATTCTATTCCAATTATTATTTTTCGGATATAATTGAGAATCACTACCATTAGCAATAATCTGTATTCGTTTTCTATCTATATTGTATTTCTCGGTCAATAATTTGACAACAGACTCTGCACGACGCTGGCTCAATTGTTTATTATACTCGGGTGTTCCGGTTGCTTTATCGGCATACCCTATTACCGAGATATTACAAGATGGATTGCTTTTCATCCATTGTGCTATGTTATAAACATTTACCATTTCTTCATTAGAAACAACAGCGCTATTGATCGTAAAGCGTACTACACCCGTCAACTCTTGGCTACAAGCAGCTGGCTCTATTACAGTTACCTCCTCGACAACCGCTTCTGGACATGGAGGACATTCCACAACTCTTGACTCACACTCGTTCAATTGAGCCCTCAATGCATTAACCCTATTATTCAAATCGCTGATAACCATTTGATCGGCATAAGCATCGTATGCTTTAAATCGGTCTTTGCCGAATTTAATAGAAAAACCTCCGATTGCCGAAATAACACTTTCGACTTCTGTTCCTTCAACAATTCCATTAAAATGATCGCCAATTAAATTACCTCGTCCCTCCAAGAAGAAATCGACATAATGCGACAATCTGAAATTCAGTTTAATACCGGCTGTTATAGGGAAAGCATACGTTTTATTATTATATGGAGTATTATGGAATGAATAAATACCACCGGCTCCGGCAAAAGGTATGATAGAAAATACACGATCCTCGTTATAACCGTGGAAAGTATTAAACATATTCCACATGATATCGCCGTAAACCGCAGCATAACGCATATGTGTCATCACTCCTTCGGCAAGCGGCCAATTGGTATGTAAAGCACCTCCCATTGCAGATAATCGGAATCCCAAATACGGGCTGATCCATTTACCGATAGCGAAGTCCATAGCCAGTGTATATTGAGCATCTCCTACATGTTCGGTCAAAAAAGTTTGACCTCCGGCTCCTATCGAAATAAACCAGTTATTTTTATGACTATCAGAATAATACCGAGGCTTGGTAGGTACAACCTCTGTTACCGAAACATCTTCTTCAACAATAATCGCTTGAGCTCCTGCCGATTCGGAATAACAGAAAAGCGAAGTTGTAGCTATGGCTACCGCTAAATAAAAGAAATTTGTTTTCATTTTAATTTGTTTTAGTTATACAATTTTGCAATTACATTTCAAAAAAACAGGAGCATAAGTCAAACGCTATTATCCGTTTTTGTAAATTAAAACAAACAGATAAAAGAATGTGTTCACCAACCGTCGAAAAAAGAGATAGTAAAATTCTATATTATTTAGGCTATATAAGCTTCTTATAAAAAATGAAAACAGGTTATACCGGTTGGTAATAAATTATTAAATTTGCACATACCGATGAATGCGAAACTTTTACCCATCGAATAACAGAGGTAATATTTATGAAACGAAATAAAAAAAATTCTGATTTTTTCTCGAAAAAACGCTCCAAATACAAACTCACATTTTTCAACGAAAGCTCTCTTGAAGATGTATGGACTATTTGTTTTTCCCGATTTGGAGCCATAATGACCGCCATTCTTCTCATTGGTCTGATTGTCGTAGCTATACTCTCTGTAATCGTAGGTACACCTGTAAAAAATTTATTACCCGGATATTTGAAAACAGAAGAACGAATCGAAATGGTTGATAAAATCCTTAGAGTCGATTCTTTGGCGGCAGAAGTACAGCGTCGCGACGCATATATAAAAAATCTTGCTTCCATACTTACCGGTGAAATAAAAATAGATTCTATCGGACAACAAGCCGACAGTCTGCTTTCCACAACGACAGATACTCTTCTACCGGAATCCAAACTGATGGCAAACTATATCAAGCAATATGAACAAGAAGAAAAATACACGCTAAATGTTTTTACCCCGACTACTCCTATCGACGGAAAACTGTTTTACCCGCCGCTAAAAGGCAAAATAATCAAAGCCTATAACCCCAAAGAAGGACATTTCGGTATCGACATACAGTGCCCCAGAAATACAGCTGTTTCTGCCGTCCTCGATGGCACGATTGTTTCCGCCGGTTATACAATCGATTACGGATATGTCGTATATATACAGCACAGCAATAATTACCTGTCGGTCTATAAATATAATTCGGGGATTCTTAAAAACATAGGAGATAAAGTATCGGGAGGTGAAAAAATAGCCGTGACCGGGTGGGAAGATGGTAAATCCTCAAAACAATCGTGTGTGGCCGAATTCCAATTGTGGCACATGGGTCAGTCGTTAGACCCGGAAAAATATATCACTTTCTAATCCCGATTCATTAAAGATACACTTTATTTTATACCTTTGTAAAGTTAAATTTGAGATTTGACCTCTTAAACCGAATGAAAAAGCAATTAGCAATATTAGGCTCTACCGGATCGATTGGAACTCAAACATTAGAAGTTGTCGCCGAATATCCCAATTTGTTCGAGGTATACACATTAACAGCGAATAATAACGTCGATTTGCTGATAGAACAGGCCAAACATTTTAATCCCGATTCGGTAGTAATAGCCAACGAAGCTCATTATAACAAGCTGAAAGAAGCTCTGAAAGATTTCCCCATAAAAATATATGCGGGAGAAAATGCCATTTCTGAAATCGTAGAGGCAGCACCCATCGATATAGTAGTCACGGCAATGGTAGGATATTCGGGGTTAAAACCCACTATACGAGCTATCGAAGCCCATAAGACCATTGCTTTGGCCAATAAAGAAACATTGGTAGTTGCCGGAGATCTCATCAAACGTCTTGCTCTCGAATACCGAACACCTATTATTCCTGTCGATTCGGAACACTCTGCTATTTTCCAGTGCCTAGTTGGTGAAGGAGATAATCCTATCGAGAAAATCATTTTAACGGCATCCGGAGGACCATTCCGAAAATTCACGGCAGAACAGATGGCGCATGTTACCAAAAGCGATGCTTTAAAACACCCCAAGTGGCACATGGGACATAAAATTACCATAGATTCTGCAACGCTTATGAACAAAGGCTTTGAAATGATCGAAGCCAAATGGCTGTTCGACGTATCCCCTCAAAACATAGAAATTGCCGTACACCCGCAATCTGTCGTGCACTCTATGGTTCAATTCAAAGATGGATCTGTCAAAGCTCAACTGGGAACCCAAGATATGAGACTCCCCATTCGATACGCCCTGTCCTATCCTGCTCGTTTGGAAAGCTCGGCTCCGAAATTGACACTCGAACAATACTCCGAACTCACATTCGAGTATCCCGATTTCGAACGATTCCCTTTGTTACGATATGCATTTGACGCTGTCGCAACAGGTGGGAATATGCCCTGCATTATGAATGCGGCCAACGAAATAGCCGTAGCCGGTTTCCTTAACGACACGATCGCCTACCCCGACATTGCCCGCGTTGTTTCTGAAACAATGGAGCACATAGAATTTATCGAGTCACCCGAATATGAGGATTACGTCCACACAAACAAATTAGCCCGCAATTATGCGACCGAACTTGTTAAATCATATCAATAAAAAATAGCATTATTAATGGAAACATTCTTAATAAAAACAGTACAACTACTATTAAGCCTCTCCATATTAGTCATTTTCCACGAATTCGGACATTTTATATTCGCCCGAATGTTCAAGGTTCGGGTTGAAAAATTCTATCTGTTTTTCGATCCGTGGTTCTCTCTTTTCAAATTCAAACCTAAAAACAGTTATACCGAATATGGAATCGGCTGGCTACCGTTCGGAGGATATGTGAAGATTTCGGGAATGATCGACGAATCGATGGACAGAGAACAAATGAGCCAGCCGCCCAAACCGTGGGAATTTCGGTCGAAACCGGCATGGCAAAGGCTCCTAATTATGGTAGCGGGCGTTGTATTTAATTTCATTTTGGCCGTCTTCATCTATTCGATGATCGTCTACACATGGGGAACATCTTATATACCGTTCAAAAACGCTTACGCTGGCATGGAATACTGTGAGTCGGCAAGAAACATAGGATTCCAAAACGGAGATATTCCTCTCTCGGCCGACGGTGTCGATTTGAATTACATGTCGAGCGAGATCCTTCAAAAAATAGTAGACGCCAAAGAGGTGAAAGTTTTGCGAGATAACGATACAGTAACCATCGAAATCCCCAAAAACTTTATGTTGCGATTGATCGATAAAGAAGAACTGTTCGCATTATACCGTATTCCTTCTGTCGTGTTCGAAGCCTCCCCCAACACCGGAGCAGCACGAGCCGGTCTGCAAAAGGGAGACCATATAGAATTGATCGATGGAGAAAAGGCATCATCACTAAATGAAATGCACAAAATACTGGAATCCAAAGCTAACACCAGCGTGTCGGTTGTCTACTCCCGAGGCTCAGAAGTGAAAACGACAGAAATCATGACAGATTCTTTGGGACGATTAGGCATAGCCATTGCTCCTTTGAGCGATAGTTATGCAATAGTCACAGAACATTATGGATTCTGGGAATCTTTTCCCAAAGGAATAGAATTGGGAGTGGACAAATTGAAGAGCTACGTGAGTAGTATGAAATATGTTTTCACCAAAGAAGGAGCTCAAAGTTTAGGCGGATTTGGAGCTATCGGAAGTATATTTCCGGCAACATGGGACTGGGAGGCTTTTTGGAGCATGACGGCATTTCTCTCGGTCATATTAGCCTTCATGAATATTTTACCTATTCCTGCTCTTGACGGAGGGCATGTCTTATTCCTACTATACGAAGTGATTACAAGAAAGAAACCGAACGATAAATTTATGGAATACGCACAAATGGGAGGCATGCTCTTCCTATTTGCATTATTGATTTATGCTAATGGAAACGATATATTCCGATTTTTCTTTAAGTAACAGACTATGGACTACATTAAAATAACATTAAAACCGGGGAAAGAAGACTCGTTCCACAGATTCCACCCATGGGTATTCTCAGGAGCGATATATCGCTTTGAGAAACAACCGGAAGAAGGAGATATCGTCGAGGTAACAGACCATCAAGGAAATTTTATCGGTATAGGCCAATACCAAATCGGGAGTATTGCCGTTCGTATATTGACTTTTAAACAGGAAGAAATAAACGAGCAATTCTACTTCAAAAGATTGCAAGAGGCATATAATGTGCGATTAAGTCTTGGTCTCCTTAACGGAGAGTATAACAATACCTGCCGATTGGTACATGGAGAAGGAGACAATTTACCGGGGCTTATCATCGACTTATATAATAAAACGGCTGTCATGCAAGCTCATACACCGGGCATGCATTACGCCCGTCATCAAATAGCCCAAGCGTTGAAATCGGTTTTGGGAAATGCGATAGACAACATCTACTACAAATCGGAAACTACTCTCCCCTATAAAGCAGAACTTGATGCAGAAAACGAATATCTGTTGGGGGACGACGCTCCTAACATCGCCACGGAAAACGGACTGAAATTTTATGTCGATTGGGTTCGTGGGCAAAAGACCGGGTTCTTCGTCGACCAACGGGAAAACCGGGCCTTGCTCGAACGATACGCTCACGGACGATCGGTTTTAAACATGTTCTGCTATACTGGTGGTTTCTCTTTTTACGCCATGCGGGGTAATGCCAAATTGGTACATTCGGTCGACAGCTCTTCGAAAGCTATCGATCTGACCTGCAAAAATGTAGAGTTGAACTTTCCCGGAGATAACAGGCATCAAGCATTTGCCGAAGATGCGTTCAAATTTTTGGATACTATGGGAGATCAATATGATTTAATTATTCTCGATCCACCGGCATTTGCAAAACATAAAAAAGTATTGAATAATGCTTTGCAAGGTTATCGAAAACTGAATGCAAAAGCATTCGAAAAAATTCGTCCGGGAGGAATATTATTCACATTCTCTTGTTCGCAAGTAGTAAGTAAAGAAAATTTCAGATTGGCTGTTTTCAGTGCCGCAGCACAATCGGGACGCAATATCCGCATTTTACACCAACTGACTCAACCCGCCGACCACCCGGTTAATATCTATCACCCAGAAGGTGAATACTTGAAAGGGTTAGTCTTGTATGTAGAATAAACCAAATTTCAAAAAATCACGTTATATGAAAAAAATTGTTTGTACAATGGCTTCATTGCTTATCTTAGCATCTTGTGCTACCAAACAGGAAAAAGACGACTTCGATTACACCGTAGAATCGTTTGCCGATCTTGAAATCCTGCGTTACAAAGTTCCCGGATTCGAGGAATTATCTTTAAAACAAAAAGAATTGGTTTATTACCTCTCCGAAGCTGCGGCATACGGCCGGGATATACTTTATGACCAAAACGGAAAATGGAACTTGGCCATTCGCCGCACTCTCGAAGCAATCTATCAAAACTATACCGGAGACCGCGAAAGTCAGGATTTCAAAAATTTTGAAGTTTATCTGAAACGGGTGTGGTTTTCAAATGGAATTCACCATCACTACGGCTGTGACAAATTTGTTCCCGAATTTTCACAAGAATTTTTTACCGAAGCTGTTAAATCGCTCGACCCTAAAACACTTCCTCTAACTACTGGTGCAAGTGTAGACGATCTACTCAATACATTGACTCCTGTTATTTTCGATCCCTCGGTCATGCTCAAACGAGTAAATCAAGCTGCCGGTGAAGACCTCATCGTCACCTCGGCATGCAATTATTACGATGGTGTAACTCAGGCCGAGGCAGAAGCGTTTTACAACAAAATGAAAAATCCCAAAGACGAAACTCCTATCTCGTACGGACTGAATAGTCGTTTAGTAAAACGTGACGGAAAAATCGTAGAAGAAACCTATAAAGTGGGCGGACTCTATACCGAAGCTATCGAGAAGATTGTATATTGGCTCGAAAAAGCTGCCGGCGTAGCAGAAAACGAACAACAGAAAGAAGTCATCGAGAAACTCATTGATTATTACCAAACCGGTGATTTGGAACAATTCGACGAATATGCCATTCTCTGGGTAAAAGATCTCGATTCCCAAGTAGATTTTGTCAACGGTTTTACCGAAACTTACGGCGATCCATTGGGTATGAAAGCGAGCTGGGAATCTATCGTCAACTTTAAAAATCTCGAAGCATCGGAACGGACTCATACGATCAGCGATAACGCTCAATGGTTCGAAGACAATTCTCCGGTGGATTCTCGATTCAAAAAAGATAAAGTAAAAGGTGTTTCAGCCAAAGTAATCACAGCGGCAATGTTAGCCGGAGACTGTTACCCCTCCACCCCCATAGGTATCAATTTACCCAACTCTAACTGGATTCGCCACATTCACGGATCAAAATCGGTAACGATCGAAAATATTACCGAGGCTTACGAGAAAGCCGCGCAAGGTAACGGATTCAACGATGAGTTCGTATGGAGAGATACCGAACGGAATTTAATGAATAACTACCTCTTCCAAGCCGACAACCTTCACACCGATTTACACGAATGCTTGGGACATGGCTCCGGTAAATTGTTACCCGGTGTAGATCCCGATGCATTAAAAGCATATAGCTCCACATTGGAAGAAGCTCGTGCCGACTTGTTTGCTCTATATTATATGGCCTGTCTCTTATACACATCTCCGAGCCCACGAGACGGACTCCTATCTCG
>ENA-UAOY01000724-UAOY01000724.1-human-gut-metagenome-genome-assembly--contig:-NODE-724-length-12230-cov-8.234086_pt1 | contig 12230 bp, 15 predicted proteins | sample MGYA00243477_ERZ654571 | MGnify/ENA primary metagenome ERZ654571 (study PRJEB26926, sample SAMN06164761) | human gut metagenome | biome: ENVO:00009003; feature: ENVO:2100002; material: ENVO:00002003...
ATCTACACCCTAGAGTTCGTCGGCAGCGTCAGATGTGTATAAGAGACAGCTATAAGGTTATAAAACCATTGTAAAACAAAAATATTATGAAAGGATTATGCAATGGCAAGAAAGAAATTACCAAAAAATGTTGACTTGGCAAGCAATGTAGAAGTTGCTGCAGGATTCTTTACTGATACACCACCTGCAGAATCAAAAGCAGAAACCGATAAAAAAGAACAGTCTGCCACACCACAACCAGAACCACAAAAGCCAACAACAAATAAGACCGCCACAAAGGAAAAGAAAAATCTCGGTGGTCGTCCTAAAAAAGACGGACTGAAAAATGAACAGTTTACTCTGACTATGCACCCAGAAATGTATGAAAAATTGCGTATTCTTGCAGAAGAACATACAAGAGGGAATTTTTCAGGCTTGATTGATGAAGCAATCAAATCATTCTGCAGAGAGCATGATATTGACCTATCTGCAGTACAGATTGCACCGGAAATACTTGATATGTATAAAAAGAGGCAGGAAAAGAAAAACAAGAAAAAGTAATGGTTTTATACCATTATATAACCATTACAATACCATTGTGTAAAGGAGAACAACCGCTATGATGTCAGAAAAGATAAGATTAGTGTTAGCAAAAAGAGATAAAAGCAAAGCATGGTTAGCAGAGCAACTTAACTGGAGCACCAGTAATTTGTATAACAAATTGAAACGAGATAATTTCAGTGAAAAGGAGCTTGTGGAAATTGCAAAGGTACTGGACTGTACTTTTGAAGCATATTTCTCACTCAACGATTCAGACGAAAAATTCTAAAAGGGGAGAACGCCATGACAGAACAGCAGAAAGAAATTGAAACCATAAAGCCAAGAGCCTACTTCAACTGTAGACTATAATCTATCTATGGATGCCATAAAAACATTATTTTTCAATAAATAGTGTCATTTCAACATTTCAGTGATAAGTTATAAATAATAGTGTCAGAATACCTTGACAAAAGGTTATTATGACACTATTATTTTATATCAAAATAACTATAGTTAATTTGACACAAAGGAGCATATCATCATGGGAAATTATTACAGCTACAAGCGTATATCTACGGATACAGAACGCCAGAACTTCAACCGACAGATAAAATCATTGGAAAAATATGCTACAGACCATAACATAGAATATGTTGTCGAATTTACAGAGGAAATGTCGGCAAAGAACTTTGCCGACAGACCACAATTTCTAAAACTCGACAAAATTCTACAATCAGGAGATACAGTTGTATTCAAGGATTTATCCCGATTTACAAGAGAAGCTGAAAACGGATATAAGAAATATATGGACTGGATAAATCGTGGAATCAATATGGTATTTCTCGATAATCCGACTGTATCAACTGACTATATCCGCCAGATGATGCAGACTGCATCAAAGCAGGATATAGTGACTAAAACAGCAATGAAAAACATAATCCAGCTACTTATCATTGTTGAACTGGATAGAGGAGAGAAGCAACGATTATATATTTCCAAGTCCATCAAGGACGGAATCGCTGCAAGCAATAAGAAAAGCGGACGAAAAACAGGACAGCTCGATAAAATGACCCCAGAATTAAAGCAGGATATAAAACAATTTCAAACCGACAGAAGCATAAAACAAATTGATTTGATGAAAAAATATAATATAAGTAGAAATACATTAAAAAAATATATTGATATTATTTCATGTGAATAAAATAGATTGACTTACATATACTAATAGCATATAATAAAAGTACGAAAAATAGTACGTTTTTTCATACGAAAAGGAGTGATATATATGTTAGCTGTAAAGAGTATGGACGTTAGAGATAACTTCAAAGCCTTATGCGATAAAGTTTTCAATGGCGAAACATTAATAGTTTCCAGACCAAAGAACGAAAATATTGTGATGATGTCCGAATCCGAATACAATGATATGATGAAGGCAAAAAGAAATGCAGAATATCTTGCAATGCTCGACAAATCTATGGAAGAAGCCGCTGCAGGTGGTTTTATTATGAAAACCATTACAGAATTGGAGGCTTACGAATAAATGAATGTTGTATTTACACCAACTGCATGGGAACAATATAACAGTTGGCTGCTGGAAGATAAAAAGATGCTAAAACGCATAAATGACCTTGTTAAAGATATAGACCGCAACGGACTATTAAATGGAAAAGGCAAGCCAGAACCTCTGAAACATCGAAAAGCATGTAGCAGACGAATCACAGATGAGCACCGCTTAGTATATAACATGGATAGCAACCAGAATCTGATTATCTATTCTTGCAAATATCATTATGAAGAATAAATACATATCCATTAAAGCCATATTACCTATTGGGGAATATGGCTTTTTTCGTTGATTTCTCCTTTAACCTATAGGCTGCCAATACTTACCGCCCAGGCTATACAGTAACGACCGCCCATCGGGATGGGGGTCTGGGGGACGGTCGGCGCAAGGTTCCCCCAGTGCTAAAGAGAGCTACTATCTGCAGCTCCCTCTATAAATTTTATTTTTCAATTTCTTCTGTCTGACACTCTCGAAAGAAAAACGCTTTCGTCATAAACATTTTTTCTTGTTCATCCTCTGATTCTGATTTCTTTTTCTTTGTGGTGTGCTTCCATATCATAAAAGTAGCAATACACTTTTCGCCTTTTTTGACTTGTCTGCCTGTTGCTTTCCATCCTGCGTATGTGTGTATGCTTTCAGGCTCTAGCATTTCTTTCTTTTCTCCGTCCTCATTTTCAACAATGATTTTTCTGCCAGTATTCCCGATTATGCCATTTTCCATTAACTCAATACTTTCATTAAAAATAATCTGTGCGTTAGTCATTATATGTTCCTTTCTGTGTGGGGATAGCTCCCCACACTCTGAAAAATTCAAAATTAAAGTGTTATGATATATGCTCGGTCTGTCAGTCGCTCGGTTGAGTCTACTTCTGCGTTGTTTACTTCTTCCACCATTTCAGAAAATGTATCAATGTCAATTTCTTCTGTATATGGCACTAATAACATTTCATGGACTGATGACGGCAAAACAACAATTTTATCTGTGTTATGCTTCTTTCCAAAGTCTGCAAGTGCCTTTTTATTCAGAATTGCACTTGCTCCCTTTACCTTGCTTGTATTAGTCATTACATAAAGCGGTGTTGTATCTTCCATATCTTCCGAATATTCCATATTCATCATGGAACACATAACTTTCGCCATTGATATTATGGTTGTTTCTGCGTTGGTGTGTTCTTCTGCCTTTTCCCATGCCTCACACTCTGATATATTGGCATTTTCTAAAATAGCTCTTGAAACCTTAGCAGAATAATATCCGTCTTTATCTAAATCCCCTCGGATATATAAATAACTTTCGATACCCTCAAGGTCGCAAGCCTTTTTCTCTATATCCTCGGTGCTGTCTTTCTGCATACCGATAAAAATATTATTCAGTATGTAATCTCTATCAAAAAACATCTTCACATCAAAATTTACTGCCTTGCTACTCTCATATACTCCGATAATAGCCGAAACAACATCATCAAGTGTCTTGTGCTGTTCCTCTGCATTTTCAATTATGCCCTCTGTATAAATGATAGGTGCGATATTGCTGTTAGTTAAAATTCTGATACCCTCAAGCACCACACCATTTTTTATGCTGTTCTGTGAATCTGCGTTGTATCCTCTGTTATTAAGTTCTGTAATAATCATTTCTCTTGTCATGGTTTTAATCTCCTTTATAATCGTAAATTTGTGGTTGAAATGTCGGCTCGCCAAAGCCCAAAATATATACTTTCAAGATTCTGAAGCTTTTTCTGGAGGGGAGCGTTTCTTTTTTTCGTAGGTGTATTGCTTCATCCTGATTTCTCCTTTCTATGTTTATGTACTTTCTGAGTTCCTTGCTTATCTATCGGGTTTGCGTGAATCTACAGGAACGGCTTTCAATCCAAATACAAGGGTTTAAGTGGTAAGCGGACTGAACGAAGTGAGGGAGCATTAAGGAACGCCCCTTGTATTCGGATCGGAAGCTGTTACGATTCACAGTCGCAAACCGATAAGCAAGGAACGGAGTACATATAGGAAGCAGAAATAAGAAGCAATGGACACCGAAGAAAAAAGGGGTTCCCTGGGGAACCGATTGGCAAAGGGGATTATAATATATCCGCTTTCTGCCCCGCTTTCAGACATTCATTTTCCAATGAAAATGGATGTCTGGGGCAAGTGGTCGCAGGATTTAGGGGAGACCAACGCCAGAAGTGGCGGTGCTTGGAATGGTGTTATAAAAAATCTTAGAAAATTTTTTAATTTGTTGTTGACTATGTTTGTATATAATGATAGTATATACACAGAGTATATAACATAATTATATACTACTCTATAGAAAGGAAGTAATCAATTATGGCAAAGCGTTTATTCTCAACAGATAAAAGAGCCGAAACAATTCTTTCTTATCTTCGTGAAAAAGAGGAAAATGTATCAGGTTATATCAGCAATGCAGTAGTAGACGAAACTCTGCCAGTTTACAGTCAGCTTCGTGTAGAAGCATTGTATTTATTAGATTTTATTACTGATGGTGCAAAAGACTGGACTGGTAATAAGTTAATCATTGCCACTGGAGAAGATGAAATTCAATATCATACTCGCTCAACAATCGGACGAGGTGTTGAATGGCTTAAAAGAAATCATCACATAAAAAATGTAAATGTTTTGAGGGATGTTATCAGTCATTATAACACTGGTCCTTGGAGTGGCGGAACTTCAATGGATAACTTGAATGAATATGTAAAAGGCAACATGGAAATTGTCAGAACAAAGCTTAAAGAAATCGACTCTGATTATAACGATTTTCATATTGGATTAGGAAGCCTTGGAAGAGATGTTCTTGACCACTGGGATGTACTCTGGGATTGGGACGAAGCATACAACCTTATCAGTTCCGTTGTTTATTGTGAAAAGCCACTCGGAAACATTGACCCTTTCATTGCAATAAGATTATTGCAGATGATGGAAAATCAGTTTATCGTTGAAGCCATCGGCGAAAAGAAATAATTATGAAATATTGGAATATAAGAAAAAGGCTACAGATGTTGGTAGCATCTGCAGCCGGATTACAAATCAAATATTTGATTGTAATATGTTTTCGCAGACATTATCATATCAAATTTTCTTGATTTTATCAATCAATTCTTATTTATTCCACACGCAAAACAAGACTGAATACGGCAATAATATCCGTAGGATAATTGCACCCTTTTTCACAGAATTGGCGTTCTGAAAAGAGCATAAAAGGCAGTCACAATATCAACCACCTGCCGACAGGAATACGGGGCAGAAATGCCCCTGTTCCATATTATAAAAGAAAGCGGAGGAATATCATATTATGGCAAAGACAATCCAAGAACAGATAGCAGAGATGGAAGCTCGTTGCAGTCAGTTAGAAGAACTGCAGAAACTGTTTGAAAAAGCAGTAAAAAATGAGTTCGGAATCGAAGCAAAAAAGATACACAAAATCCTTGAAAATGGCAATGACATTTCAAGTGAATTTTATAAGAAAATCGCAACACATTTTGGTCTTAAAACCCAAGAAGATTATGCAGATTTTCTGAATGTTTTCTGTACTGAATCCAGTCTTGATTACTTCATTAAAAAGCGTACAGAAAATAAAGAAACGTAAGCCATGCAGGGGATAGATAACAACCAATCCGCAGGATCTTGGTTGTTATCGTAAGGGGGCGTAGCTCCCTTTCATTTCTGAATGGCTCGAAGCCACGAAGAAATGAGCAAGGGTAGATAAAAATTCATGTCCGCAGGGAATGATTTTTTATCGTAGGGAGTGCAACTTCCTGCTGTTGTGTAATGAAGATATGTGCCAAGGAATGAGCCTGATTTTTTGGAAGCTCTGCTTACAAAAATAATGGCGAATGAGTTGGTACATATCGGAATGGAGCAACAGGCGGAAAGGGTTATAGCTTCGCTTGGGAAAACCTGCAAGGTGTTCCCAATAAGAACAAATTACCCCGCAGGGGCAAGGACGCAGGACGCAGGGGGAACTTGCTTCCCCTAATTTGTATAGGGAAGCCGGAGAGAATAAATGTTGCTTTGCTGTATTGGGAGTACATCTGCAGGCGAAGCCATGCAGAATGATACGACCTTTACAGCAAACTTCATCAAGCACTCTGGCTACCTTACACAAGCGTCAGCGAAGTGTAAGATCAGACAGAGTACGCTGATGAAATCCGCAACATTTCTTCTTGCAGACTTACCTATATTATGTAACTACAACAGAATAATAATAGCGAGGTACAGACTTATGGAATTAACCAAATATGGTGGCACCGAAATCCTCGCACATATCAAGCATGATTTACGGCAGCTTCCACAAGGAAAATCATACGGAAATGAATCTGTAGATACTGAACTGTCACATAAAAATTACAGCTTGATAGACAGAGGAAAAACAGCCAAAAAAGTAAACCAATATAGAAAAGATTTTGAGAATAAAATCTTCAAGTATAATCGTAAGAATCTGGTACACGCAGTAGAGCTTGTAATTCAATGTCCAAGCGACTGTCCGCCAGAGCAACACGAAACATTTTTTCAGACAGCATTTGACTGGTACTGTGATAATTATTTACCTGCAGGAAAAGAGAGTGTTTTTGTAGCTGAAATTCATAAAGATGAACATAAGTGGATAGAAACTGAAAACGGACTGAAAGATATATCAAAAGAACATCTTCATATAGCTTATGTTCCTGCAGTTCCTGCCGGAGAAAAACATCCCGATTTTGAATACAGATTAAATGCGGATGCCTTAACAAAAAGAGCCATTCTCCGAGATATGCACCCATCACTGCAAGCTACACTTGATAAAGCAGGTATAAAAGCTACAGTATATCAGAAGAAATCCGGTGACGGAAAAGCAGTTCCACTTACAGTAAAACAGCTAAAGGAAATTACAAATAAAACAGGTGTGGTAATAGACCATACTCTTACAGTAGATGAACTTGCAAATATACTGTCGAAAAATGTTGAATTAAGTCAGAAAGTGGATGTGCTGACAACCGCCAATGCCGAACAGAAGCACAACATTTCCAACCTTAATAATAAGGTATATGAAAAGGAACATCAGATTAGTAATCTGCAATCTGAATTAAAGAGCAAAACTGACACAGTAACAGCAGATAAAGAAAAAGCTGAACTGCAAGCGAAGCTACAGGAGAAAGACCTTGAAAATCAGAAATTAAGACAAGTAGCACAGCAGATAATTTCTGAAAAAGAAAGACAGCTTTCCAATGCACAGAATGTCATTGCAGCAAAAGAGCAGGAAATAAGCCAGACTGCAGGAGAAAATCAAAAAATGCAGGAGCAGATTAAGACCCTGCAGGAAGCATTAAAAACCAAAGACCTTGAACTACAGCATGAACGCCAGAAAGTCACTGAACTGGAAACAAAGAAATCAACTGTATCTGCCACACCTAAAGAGCATACTTGGGGTGCAGATTCCGGATGGGGTTCTACATCAGGATGGGGCAATACAGCTAATAAAGAACACACAGTAGAGGAAGAAAAATTATGGTAGACAACACAATACAATCCGTACTCAATGCAGAGCATAAACTTGAAAGCATGGTCAAATCATCTACGGATGGTTCGACTGATACCACAGAAAAGGAATTTCAGGAGCTGCGCAGAATGACGGAGCAGGTAACATTATCTGCAATAAAAGCAACCGAAAACTGGGGCAGAGATGCCCTCAATAAATCAAAAGAATATGTGGAGGAAATAAGCCTATGATAAAAAAATATGGTTTGTGGTACACAGTAAAATATTACTGCATGATACCATTTACAATTTTAGCAATCGTACTGGCATACGCCAACGATTATATATTTGAAATTTCGTGTGAATATATGAAGCTCACAGAACGACACCCATTATATAACATCTACAAAATGGCAGTACCTATCGGACTGGCTGCTATATGGTTCATGATAGTATTTACCATCTGCAGAGATAAGCGTTACAGATACCTGACTGGAAGAACCTACGGAGCAGACAACAGTAAATATAAAAGAAGTTATCATGAACTGGTGGAATACTTCCAGAACGCAGAACCACACAAACTTGATACTTCGACATTTGAGAAAGTACCTTGGAGAAACGCAAAAGGAATTATATTCGGAACGGATAAAGGCAAGCTCATACAGATACCATCTAATTCAGAATGTAACATTGCCATATTCGGTCCTCCGGGTTCAGGAAAGACAAGCGGAATTGCCATCATAAATGCAATGAGCTTTCAAGGAAGCGTACTGGCTGTAGATGTAAAGGGCGATTTATACAATTATGTATCAAAGCATACCAAAAGAAAAATCGTTAGATTCTGCCCTGACAGTCCTACAGCATTAAAAGACAGCGTAAGATTTGACCCATTCGCAGAACTGGAACAGATGGACGATACCGACAAGAAACTGTACCTTGAATCCGTCGCAACCGTTCTCATCGCAGATGAGGGCGGATCGGACGACAACTACTTCTCTACAAGAGCAAGAAAGATGTTTCAGGGTATCACACATCTGATACTGCATAGCAATCCCAACGCAAGTTTTCCTGATGTGATACACGCAATTCTGCAGGGAAATATCTTTGAGTGGGTAACTAAAGCCATAGAAAGTGACTGTGAACCTGCTAAAGAACTTCTTGCAAGTTTCTATGGTAACTCTGAAAAAAATGTATCATCTGCCTATGACGCACTCACGACAGCACTGGTGCACTTCTCCAATCCGATATTGGACGAACTGTTATCAAAGAATGGCAACTGTATTTCAATCAAGACTTTAGAGCAGGGAACAGACCTTTATCTGCAGATTAGTCAGGAACACTTGGACGCATACGCTCCATTATTTACACTACTCATTCAAAGTATGAGTACAGCATTTACAAAAAGACCAGACAGCTCCACAGGAGTAAAAAACAGACCTATACTTATGTTACTGGACGAGTTCCCACAGCTTACATTCTCATACAAGCTGATTAACTCCAATCTGTCTACGCTCCGCAGCAAATCCGTAATATGCATGGTAATACAGCAGAACTTGTCACAGCTCGAATACAGATACCAACCAACAGGAGCACGCTCCATCCTCGGTAACTGTAATTATCAGATAATACTTGGAAGCAATGACATCAATTCTTCTAAGGTATTCTCTGACACATTCGGAAAAAAGAAAGTACTGAAAATCAGCAACTCAGAAACCAATTCACAGAATAATACAACTGGTCGCTCCGTTCAGGAAGCGACAGAAAAAGTATTTGAACCTGAATACTTTGGCGATTTATCTGCCAACAACAAGATGATAATTTACTTTAAGGGTAAATATTGCGAAGCAACCAAATTGAACTGTTACAAAGATTAGAAAGAGGTAATCATTATGAGAAATAAAGCATTTTATCATATCAAAGATAAATTTAAACATATCGGTGCCAGTTGGGATGAACTGGCACCTGATAAAGATGAAGCTATCGAATACGCACACACGCATATCAATCCAGAGCCACAGCGAATGATTGATACTAACCACTATACAATGGAATATTGCCTTGCACATTCCGGTGAATCTGTAAATGAAAGATTCCGACACGACAGAACAGACAACATAGACCTACAGATAGCCGACATGGTAGCACTACATACCACAGATACAGACTTGGTTCTGTATCGTGGTGTATGCGATTATGTATATGACCTAATGAAAGAAAATGCAAAGAATCTACCAAACTGCGACTTATACGAAAAAGGATTCCTTGCAACAAGCCTTGTAAAAGGTCATGAGATTAACTCTAAAATTAAATTAAGGATTTATGTGCCTGCAGGAACTAAATGTGTATATATGGGAAATGTAAACGAAGAACAGGGATACTATGAAGTAGATGTCATGCACAGCTCAAAACTTAAAATTATCAGCATGGATAAAGAATACATCAACTGCAAACTTCTTGAAACTGCATAATAACAGAGGAGTATAATTCTGTAATGGTTTTATACCACTTTTATAATAGTATTATAATGGTTTAATAACCTTATAATACTATTATAAAAGTGTGGTAAGCATGGATAAGTGATATTCCGTCATTGATAAGCCTATGGAAAAGACCATGCACAGCTCATGGATAGCACAGCTACCCACAACCTGTACACAGCCTTTACCATAGCTTACCAACAACTCCATGAACCTATCACTTACCCACCCTTACCACACTACTACTGCTCATGCTGAAAGCCTTATTTTCTTTATATTTTATAGAAAAACCTTGACTTTGCCACTACCCCAGATACAATCTTAGGGGATTAGGCAACGGCTTTTGGGCGCACTTTTCCTGCAGAACATTTGCAGATAAGTGCAACCAAATACTACAATCCCTTTTTCATGAGGTATCCGTATTTCTGTTTCCCGACTGTGGCTATCCGTAGATATGCCACCACGCTTTAATAGTTCCCGCAGCTCCAATAATTACTCCAACTACCAGTCATTTCTAACTGTTGCGTGTATCCCTCTGAAAGAACACTAACTTGTCCCAGAGGTAGCCTGCAGCTTTACGCTACAACTGTGCGCCCCCGCCTTAACTCTTTAACCTTGGACTTATAACAAGCCTTTAGGCTTCCCTTTCTGTTCGGGTGGAACATCCCTGCTCCAATGAGGATATGAAACGGCTTTTTTCCCCTATGGTCATACATCCTATGGAAACTTGGTTATAAGATGTAACCCTGCGATTTTCTTGTTAAGCTCGCAACACTCCCATCTATATTTATACTGCCTAGGCTTTGCAGATAGCGATTATACAAGCGAATTAGTGTGAGCCGATATAACGCCCTCTCCTATTTTCCAGGAGCCGGATTGGCATTAAAAAAAGTATGTATATGACAGCCACAATCACACACATACTTCCATATTCCCTAGGGAAAACCGCCTTATTTTGGCTTGAAACCCTTGTATTTCCTATATCTAGTGGGTTGACACAAATACAAAAAACACATATAATAAGAATACAGAAATAAGCAGTCAAACGGACTGCAACAGCTTTATGATTGTGATTCGTGGTTGAGTCAATATTCAAGAGAACGCCAATTCTCTTGAAAAAGCTGAAATTAAACAAATTATTGAAAAAGAAGCTACGCCAATAGCTTCTTTTTTTATGCTCTCAGCCTTTACAACATATATTCTACATAATCTCCGTTCTAAAATCAAGAGCAAATTATCACTCTAAAGTTACATTTTCATATTTTAGCACTTGTAATTAGCAAATATAAGTGATATAATAACCTTATTAAAGGGGTATAAAACCATTATTTTAATGGTATTATAATGGTTTAATAAATGTTTTATAATGGTATAATACCCCAATTTTTCATGGAGGTAAAAATATTGGAAATTATTTCTGTAAACATTACAAAAGGTGGCTGCGGAAAAACCACCACAGTACAAATGTTAGGCGAAATATTAAGCAGAGAATACGGAAAAAAGGTACTCTGCATTGATACTGACCCACAATGCAACCTTACAACTGTATCTGGCGTGAACCTCATGGAATGTCAGGAACACAACCTATATACTCTTCTGAAAGAAGAAAGTACACTTGATGAATGTATCATAAAATCAAAATATTATGACATAATTGCAGGTTCTCTTCTGCTTGCCTATGCTGATACAGAATTTAATCATCTTGGCAGGGAATATCTTCTGAAAGAACGGATTGAAAAAGCAAATTATGATGTGATATTGATTGATACACCACCATCACTCGGACTATTGAATATCATGAGCCTTACAGCCAGTACAAAAATAATAATTCCTACAGAGTGTAGCTATCTTGCCATGATTGGGTTGGATCAGTTATCCAACACAATCGAAAGCGTACGCAAGCACTCCAATAAAGAACTTGAAATTGCAGGTATTCTCTTAATCAAATACAGTTCAAGAGCCAATATCAATAATGCAGTCCTAAGCGGACTTGAAAAAATGTCCGTAAAACTGAATACAAAGGTATTCGACAGCAAAATCCGAGAAACAGTTAAGGTAAAAGAAGCACAGAGCCAACAGGAACCTATCATTGAATGGGATGCTTCCTGCTCCGCTGTAAAAGATTATCAAGAATTTGCAAAAGAACTTACAAAGAATATGTAATAGTACTGTCTCTTATACACATCTGACGCTGCCGACGAACTCTAGGG
>ENA-UAOY01000729-UAOY01000729.1-human-gut-metagenome-genome-assembly--contig:-NODE-729-length-12180-cov-3.669031_pt1 | contig 12180 bp, 10 predicted proteins | sample MGYA00243477_ERZ654571 | MGnify/ENA primary metagenome ERZ654571 (study PRJEB26926, sample SAMN06164761) | human gut metagenome | biome: ENVO:00009003; feature: ENVO:2100002; material: ENVO:00002003...
CCAGCTGCCGCACAACGTCTATCCGGTCGATGAGCCGCAGCAGCGTCGTCTGGACGGCATCCTCCGTGGCCCATTTGTCGTCCAGCACCTCATATGTACACTGATACATCAGGCGATGATACTGCACAAACAGGCGGGACATATACGCGCGGTCGTCCTCATCCTGGATGGTAAGGATGCAAATCGGCAGCATATGGTCCCCCCTTTCGCGCAGTCGGCAAGATGTTCAAAAGATCCAACATTCCACATTATAATAGTTTTTTTGAAAAAAACAAGAAAAACGAAAAAAATCGGTTGCATTTTGCGGATTTCGGTGTTACGTATATAGATACGTCTGTAAAAAAGGGCAAAATTGCGTAAAGGAGGGGTGCACCGTGCAGGAGAGGAATAGCAAGCAGGAGGAGGCCCTGTTTACGCTGCTGATGGACCAGGTCGCGCGGCAGGAAAACCAACAGGCCCGGGAGGCCATGGAGCGCCTGGCCCGTGACCCGTCGGCTGCGGTGCCTGCGCTTTCGCAGCGGCGGTGCATGCAGACCATTCAGCGGGGCCTTCTGCGCCGGGATCTGCGCTCCGCCGGACGGGTGCTGCGGCGGCTGGCGGGCCGGGCAGCGGTGATTCTGGCAGTGGCGGCGCTGTGCTTCTCGGTAGCCTTTGCCGTGTCCCCGACCCTGCGGTCCCAGACGGTTCGCTGGGTGGTGGAAACCTTCGACACCCATACCCTGCTGCGCCCCGGGTCCCGGACGGACCGCAGCGGCGGGTCCTCCCTCCCCTCCGGGCTGACGGTGGGCCGGCTGCCTACCGGGGTGACCCTGACGGAAACAAACCTGAGCCAGGGGATCTGGTCTTACCGCTATGCCGACGGCGACGGCTGCTGGCTGGAGATCAGGCTGATGGCTTTCAGCGGCGACGGCGTCATGTGCGTGGACACGGAGGACGCCGATATGCACCGGCTGACCATCAACGGCTATCCCGCATTCACCACCCACAAAAACGGGATGTCCACCGTCGTGTGCACGCTGGATGATTGGAGCTCCGTTCTGACCGTCACCGGCAAGGGCTTCTCCGTGGACGACCTGGCCCAGGTGGCGGAGGGTGTTCAGGTGCGGTAAGGAGGGGTGCTTTTCCTACCGGGCCGGTGCGTTTATATCTTGACAAAGATCGCCGGGCATGATAAAATCTTATCATAATCCAAGGGGTGCTGGCGCAAGCCGGCTGAGATGCGACGTATTGCCGTCCGGTCCCTCAGACCTGATCCGGGTAATGCCGGCGTAGGAATGCGACCATACCGCTTTGTATCCGCATTGCGACGCCTGCGCGGCCCGCGATGCGGATATTTTTTTCACGGAGGAGAAAAACACATGAAAGTCAGCAAAACACGCATGATCTGTGAGGCTGCCATCTTCATCGCCATGGCGGAGATCCTCAGCCTCATCAAGCTCTATGAGTTCCCCAACGGCGGCTCCATCACCCTGGAGATGCTGCCCATCATCCTGTTCGCCGCCCGGTACGGCTGCGGCTGGGGCTCTCTGGCGGGCCTGGTGTACGGCACCATCACCTACCTCATCGGCAACAAGTTCTCCATTGACTGGACCACCATCATCTGTGACTACTTCATCGCCTTTGTGGCACTGGGCTTTGGCGCGGGCCTGCTGTCCCGCCGCAAGTGGAGCGTTTACTATGGCACGCTCATCGGCGGCGTGCTGCGCTTTTTGGCGCATTTCCTCATCGGCGTCTTTGTGTGGGGCAAGTGGATGCCCGACACGTTCCTCGGCAAGCCCATGACCAGCCCCTGGATCTACTCCCTGATCTATAACGGAAGCTACATGCTGCCCAGCATCATCCTGTGCCTGGTGGTGTTCGCTCTGCTGTATAAGCCCCTGCGCAAGTATTTCACGTCGGCCGACCTTCTGGCGGCCTGACGCTGTCCCTTCCTCTTTCCCTCCAGGGCCGGCGTGTGCCGGCCCTGGAAAATTTTTCCAGGAGAGCAAAAAAAGTGTTGACAAACGCCGGAAAGCGAGTATAATAAATCTTGTTCGTCAGGAACATAGCGGGATTGTGTAAAGGTAGCACAGCGGACTCTGACTCCGTATGTGAGGGTTCGAATCCTTCTCCCGCTGCCATAAGAACCACCGTAATTCTGATAGGATTGCGGTGGTTTTCATCTTGTCAAAATGCCTTTTTGACAAACTGAACAGCCCCGCAGAATCGCTTCTACAGGGCTGTTTTCATTTGTACATTTCTCTCTGTCTCTGTGGTGCACCCTCGGAGTAAATTGGCGTAAGTTGTGGCGTAAGCACCGACAATTTAGAATCAATCAATAGAGCTTTGCGCCGGCGGGGATGTGGGGATCGACCATCAGCAAATGGAGCTTTTCCTCGCCGTTTTCGTGATGCACGGCAGAGATGAGCATACCGCAGGAATCGATACCCATCATCGCTCTCGGAGGCAGATTGGTGATGGCGATGCAGGTCTTTCCAACCAGCTCTTCCGGCTCATAATACTCGTGAATACCACTCAAAATGACCCGATCTGTGCCGGTTCCGTCGTCCAAAACGAACTTTAAGAGCTTTTTGGACTTCTTCACGGCTTCGCATTCCTTAACCTTCACGGCACGGAAATCGCTCTTGGAGAAGGTGTCAAAATCGACCTGATCCTCAAACAAAGGCTCAATCTGTACATTGGAAAAATCAATTTTTTCGGGAGCCGCCTGAGCAGCCTCCGCAGGAGCCGAAACAACCTTTTCAACCTTCTTGTCGGAGTCCAGCGGCTTCATTGTCGGAAATAAAATTTTGCTCTCTCCATCCTGCCCCATGCCGCTCTGTAGGGGTTCAAAACTCGCACAATACTCGATTCGTGAAACTTTTTTCATTCGTCTTGTGTCCTCTTGTGCCGTCCTTTTCGCCTCAAAAGTTGTAGAAAAATTGTAGAAAGTTGTAGTGCGTCTGTTATGGCATATTACTGGCACAGGAATGGCAGCATTCTGCTATGCTATCCCAGTATGCCGTATCCACCATAATCTCTACATGAAGAACGGCTTGTTTGTTTAATCGCAGACGCATACATATTATATGATAACCTCCAAGCCCATCCAAGTCAACGGTTTTTATTGAAACATTTTATGACTTTTATTTCCCTACCTTTAATAATTAGTAAAGAGGAGACTGCTATGCCTGAATACCAACTTCAAATTAAACAAGTGGTAGATTACCCACGATGCCGGATTTATCGTGAGTTCATCCACAAACTGATCAACGACCGGAGCATCCGCATAAACGGAGGCTCCGGCCTTTTTCATTTTACTGTACTTTGCAGCTATGCAAACTTCCGCACCTCATACCGCCGTATTGACGGAATCAGTTATACAGTCTCGCCCGGCGAATGGGTGTGCACCGTCAAGGAACTGTCTTGCTGGTTCCGCACCCGCTTTCATCGGCAGGCGCTGTCCATGCTGGATACCCTTCAGAAGCAGCACTTGATTTCCTATACACTGCTGGGCCGCGGCAATGTAGTCAAATATAAAATCCTCCACTGGGCCCGCCACAATTCCGCACTGGAGTACAATGCCCCCTGCCAAAAGGATACCGGTTTTTTCTTCCTGCCAGTCTCTGTTGCCCTGGAACTGGTCAGCTCTGCCCGCTGCTCTGAAATGGACATCGTTCTGGATCTGTGGGTATCCGCTGTCTACAACGATACGCAGGTGCAGGGGTCAGAGGTCGGTCCGGTAGCCTACTTTCGCAATGGTACAGGAAACCCGTTGGTCAGTTATACCGAACTCTCCTGCCGCTGGGGGCTGTCACGCGCTACCGTATGCCGGATACTGAAAAAGCTGGACGGTCTTGGGTATATCTCTATCATGTCGTTTCCCGGCCGGCATGGAAGCGTGATCTACCTGCAGAACTACCTGTCCACCATGTTTGAGATTTCCGATGTTTTAATCGACAAGGAGGAAGTTGCCATGACCTTAAACATTCATCTGGAGCTTCCGGAAACTGCTGAAACCGAAGAGAGCCATTCCATCTCTGAGCATGAGGTCATTGTTTCGGATGCACTTTCCAGCGTTTCAAAATCGCACATTGAAACGATACTCCGCAAGATGGCTGACATCCTATCTACGCAAGGGATTTCCTGCTTTTCTTGCCCGCTCTCCCGCTATAAGTTATATCCCTTATCGGACGACTGCTGGGAAGAGTTGATTCCGCGTGCGCGAGGGAAATCCACAGCCCACTTTGGTCTGACCATCCTCTGCGGCACAAACACTTCAATCGCCACTTTTGAACTTACACTCACTCCCTTTGAGGAGCACGAAAATAGGAGGAACCTGAAATGAGAAAATTTGTTGAACCTGATGTTGCTGATAATCCCCTGTACCATGATACCTGGAAACTGCTGAAAAAATACCGGGATGTTGTGTGGAGCCTGGAGCTTTCTGTCCAGCATGTCCGCACCAAGTTTGAGATCGAGTATGGCACCTCCATCGAGGATTTTCTGGATTCAGTCTATCTGGCTGGCGCTGATTTGGCCGGAAGCGACATCGAGCATCATGCCAAATGCATTGAACGCAGCCACAAAATGCTCAAGCTGCTGGATTCCGCAGTCGAATTGCTGCGTACCAAGCACAAAAACGGGGAGGCATATTACTGGTTGCTGTACTACTCCTTCCTCTCGCCGCAGCAGCTCAAAAATGTTGAGGAAATCATCGATACCCTACGACCGCATATTCGTGACATCAGTTTCAGAACCTACTACCGCAAACGCCGGGAAGCTATTGAAGCCCTCAGTTCCGTCCTTTGGGGCTATACCTCCAAGGACAGTTTAGACATGCTGGAACAGTTCTTTCCAGAGACAAAATCACCTTCCGGACAATCGGGCAAATAATTGGCACAATTCGGGAACAAAATTGGCATGGTTCTGCTCTTTCAGTGTAAATACCGATGTGTTAAACTGAATATGCTCAAACTTGCACCCAAAACCGAACAGGACAGTAACGGCACCTTTCATCAGGGTGCTTTTTTGCTGCCCAGATGGCCGCCCGGCCATTTGAAAGCCCACATTTGTTTTGACAGGTGTGGGTTTTTCTGTTCCCTATTGAGCATCAAAAAATCATTCAGAATTGGAGGATCGCAAATTGAAGAAAACGAAAACCCCTCAAACTCCGCAGCTTCAGGAGCCGGATACCCAGTCCAAGCGCAGGCTTTCGCTGCCCAAAGTGGCTTACAGCGCCTTCCTGTGTGTGATGATGTCCATGATGTTCTGCCAGCCGGCTTATGCGGCAACAGATGTATGGACCAAGGCCAAAGAGATCATGCAGGATGTATACACCCAAATCCTTGCCATCTCCACTATCGCCGCCATCGTCACTGCTTCGGTAGCCTTGCTGCTCATGAACTTCTCCCGTTCCGGACGGACGGTAGATGAAAGCCGCGCCTGGCTCAAACGAATCTGTATCACCTGGGCTATCCTCAATGGCTTGGGCTTTATCATGGCGTATGTGACGCCGCTCTTTAGTGGTGGACAATGGACAGGCTGATTGACCGTCTGACTGCTCGCCGGAAAGGAGGCTTGCATTTATGGGCATTTTAGACGGCATAGTGGAATGGATCGCAGAACAGGTAATGGCCGGTCTTGATCTGGTGACCACATCGGTTTTGGGTGCGCTGGGCTGTGATATGGCTGTATTTCTGCGTTATTTTCCCGCAGCAGAGACTATGTACTCTGTTTTCGTGGCTCTGGCAATCGGGATCATCCTGCTCAACTGGGTCTGGCAGTTATTCAAAAACTTCGGTCTTGGCGCAGGTGTGGAAGCAGAAGACCCGGTAAAGCTGAGTATCCGTTCCGTTATTTTTATCCTGCTGACGCTCTTTTCAGATGAGATCGTCAATATTGTTCTTACCATCGGCGGCACCCCCTACCACTGGATCATGGAGTCCGACCTTCCTGCATTAAGCTTTGCAGACTTCAATTCCGTGATGCTGGTCATCATCGGTGTGTGTGCCAATGGGGCTGTGGCGCTGATTACCTTGATTTTGGTTCTCATCCTGGCCTGGAACTACCTAAAACTTCTGTTCGAGGCAGCCGAACGGTATGTGCTGCTCGGTGTACTGGTCTACACGGCTCCTGTGGCTTTTTCTATGGGCGCCAGCCAGACCACAGCAAACATCTGGAAATCCTGGTGCCGGATGCTTGGTGGTCAAATTTTCCTATTGGTCATGAACGCCTGGTGCCTGCGCCTGTTCACAAGCATGGTGGGGTCCTTCCTTGCGAACCCGCTTTCGTTGTAAGGAGGTCTTATCCTTGAAGAAACTCAAAAAAATTTTGTTTGCGGCCTTTACAGTCGCAATTCTCTCCTGCCTGCTCTGCCAGCCGGCTTTTGCCGCTATCTCCGAAAGCGATGTGCAGGCTCAGGTAGACGCTGTGGGAAAAGAAGCCGTTTCCGGCAATGTGTTTATCTGGTTTCTCTGTGCTATCGGCTTTCTCAAAGTCGGCCAGAAAATCGATTCCTTCCTCTCCAGTCTTGGTGTCAATGTAGGACATACCGGCGGCAGCATGCTGGCTGAGGCTATGATTGCTGCCAGAGGCATCGGCGGCATCAAGAACTTTTCCAGTCACCACTTTGGCGGCGGGAGAAACAGCAGTTCCACCAATGTCAACTCAAACGGTGGTAAAGGCAGCGGCGGCTTTGGAGCAGGGTTTGCCAGCGGCGGTCTTGCTGGAGTGGTGAGCCGAAAAGTCACAAACAGCGCCATCAAAACAGCCACCACAACTCCCGGCTCCAAGCCTTCCGGTCTTGGCAGTCTTTTAGGCGATGCTGCAGCCGGAGGGATCGGCGGCCATATGTACGCTTCTTCCGTCAGTAAGGGCGGCAATTTTGCCAACAATGTAATCGGCAGCGTAGCCACGGGCAGTATCAGCCAGATGGGTTCCATTTCCGGTGAAAAAGCCGCCGAAGCCCTGCACTCTTACATGGGATATGCGGCACTGGAATCCGGAGCTGAAAATATTCCAACCTTCCAAAATGTCGAAATCGGCGGCGGCCGCATCACCGGAACAGAAGTGACCGAGGAACATCCCGAAGGCATCTCCTTTGGTATGTACCACGCAGACCAATATGTTGCCCCGGAAGGCCAGTACACCACCGTTCATGCCGTGGATGGCACAGCATGGTATAAGCAGTACGCTGTGGATGCTGTTGACAAATCGCCCTATATGGCTCCTGACGGTTCTATCGCCTTCAACGAGTCCATTGTCAAAAAGCTGCCTCCAGCCCCGAGGAGAAAGGACAAGATATAAATGCCAGAAGATCAAAAAAGCAGTTTTTCCGAAGCTGTGGAGACCGGTGCCTCCGCAGCGCATACCATCCGCGGCGCAATCAAAACCGGAAAAGCTATTTCCTCCGCTGCCAAAGGCGCTGCCGCAGGCGGTCCTTACGGTGCAGTTGCAGGCGCAGTGTGGGCAGGCCGGAAGCATATCGGGAAAATCATTGTGGCAGTCATTGCCCTGCTTATGCTGCCGGTATTATTTGTTCTCATGCTCCCCGGTCTTATTTTCGGCGGACTGACCAATGCCTTTTCGCCATCTGACCCCGAAATTCCGATTTTGAATAGCGAAACAGCGATTATTGAGAACGCCAACGAGATCACCTTTACCCTCAACGGCATCTTGGGCGAGGCACTGGATGATGTACTTGCCCGGATCGAAGCTGACTTTGCGGCATCGGGAGCCGACCATATGGAGGTCAAAAATGCCTATTCCGGCGGTCCTATTTATAACGCCAACCTGTTTATCTCTCAGTATTGTGCGGCCAAAGACAAGGATTTTGAAAGCATTTCTCTGAATGACCTTGCCGCCACCCTGCGGGAAAACAAACAGCATCTATATTCCTACACCAGCAAGCAAGAGATTCGTGAAAGCACCGTGACTGATCCGGAGACTGGGGAAGAAACAACGGTGTCCGAAACATGGATGGTCTATACCGTCCGTTACAACGGTGAGTCCTATTTTTCTGATGTTGTATTCCAGCTTACCGATGACCAAAAGGAGCTTGCATCTGATTACGCTTCCAACCTAAGCCTGTTCTTGGGCGATGGTCTGCTGCAAAATCTGGAAGCGTGGACCGGAAACAGCATCACTGCTCTGGGCGATGTTACTTTCACCGACGGGATCACACCTGTTGTTTACTACAATCAGCTGGATGAACGCTATGCCGGTAAAGCATATGGTACGGACAATATTGGCGGTTATGGCTGCGGCCCCACCGCTATGGCAATCGTGGTGTCCTCTCTGACGGACGATATGGTTGACCCTGTGGAGATGGCCGAGTGGTCTTATAACAACGGCTACTGGTGTAAAAGCAGTGGTTCTTACCATGCGCTGATACCTGCCGCCGCTGAGGAATGGGGGCTTCCGGTTTCCGGCTGTACCACTGCGGAACCACAGCGCATCACAGACGCACTGGCTAATGGTAAACTGGTAGTAGCGATCATGTCTGAAGGCCATTTTACCTCTTCCGGTCACTTCATTGTCCTGCGTGGCGTAAAGGACGGCAAGATCATGGTGGCTGACCCTGCCAGTTACACACGGAGCGAACAGCTCTGGGATCTGTCCATTATCTTAAATGAGGCCAGCCGGCGCGCTGGAGCTGGCGGTCCGTTCTGGATTATCGGCTGATGTGCCCGCCCGGCTTCGGAAACGAGGTTAATCATGAATCATAAAATCGACCGAGATACCTACATAATACCACCGAATTTCATCGAGTCAGGCACCTTCTTCGGTGGTATGTTCAAAGCCCGCAATGTGATTGAAGCCGGCATCCTGGCATTTGCCATTGGTGTGCCGGTTTTTTCATTGCTCCCTCTTGGCCTGACTGCCCGTATCATCGCTTTGTGCCTGACCGCACTGCCGGCAGCATTGGTGGCGCTTATCGGAATTTCCGGTGAGAGCCTTTCCTCTTTTCTGCTGATTTTCTTAAAGTACCTGCGAAACCGCCGCATTGTAGGCGGTAACAGCGCAGAAGATGCGGTTCCTGCGGCAGAGCATGGCGGCAAGCATATTAAAAAGAAGGCACACAAACCCGATAAGACTCCCAGGCGGTCACGGCGCTCCGGCAGAGAGGATTTCCCAGCAGAGTTTGATGAAGTTCGCAGCTACGAGATCCGCCAAAAACTCCGTCCTGTGAAAAAGCAGAAGTCTGCCAAGGAGAAGAAAGCCGCCACGCAAAAAAAGAAGGTCTCCAAGGAACGCAAAGTAAAACGCCCTATCCGCACTCAGGAGCCGAAGCCCGCCTGCCTTAACCCGGTAGCAGATTATCTGCCGATTTCCAAAATTGAAAACGGCATCATCTACACGAAGGACCACCGCTATGTCAAGGTCGTCGAGGTAGTACCCATCAATTTTATGCTGCGCAGCGCCCAGGAACAGCGGAACATCATCTATTCCTTTGTGTCCTACTTGAAAATCAGCCCCATCAAGCTGCAAATCAAGGTACTGACACGTCGGGCAGAGATCAATCGCCATCTGGATACCGTTCGGAAGGAGATGGAACAGGAGACCAATGAACAGTGTCTGCTCATGCAGGAAGACTACCTCCAGTTCGTTCAGCAGATCGGTTCCCGTGAGGCAATTACCCGACGTTTCTTCCTGATTTTTGAATATGAGCCGTGGAGCAACACCAAGCGCTCTGATGAAGAAGGCGAGGCAATCAATGCCCTGCAAAGTGCAGTCCATACTGCTACCAACTACCTCCGTCAGTGCGGTAACGAGGTCATCGTTCCGGAAAACTGGGATGAGTTTACGGTAGATGTCCTCTATAACCTGCTCTGCAGAAATGAAAGTGCTGTAAAGCCGCTCTCCATCCGGGCACAGGAGGTTGTGGCTGAGTACCTTGCCAAAGGGCGCGACAGTGAGATTGACCATATCCCTGCCACCGAATTCTGTGCGCCAAAAAGCATTGACTTCACGCATGGTCACCATATCTGCATTGACGGTCTGTATTATGCTTATTTGCTGGTGCCCTCTGATGGCTACAAAACGCAGGTTCCAGCCGGCTGGCTCAGTCTTATCGTCAATGCCGGTGATGGGATCGATATGGATATGTTCCTCTCCCGTCAGCCCAAAGAAACCATCATCCAGAAAGTCGGACAGCAGCTGCGTATCAACCGTTCCAAAATCAAGGACGCCAGCGACACCAACACCGACTTTGATGACATTGATGGCGCTATCCGAAGCGGGTACTTTCTCAAAGAGGGCCTTGCCAACAACGAGGACTTCTACTACTTGAATCTGCTGATTACCATTACTGCCTCCAACGAGGAAGACTTGGAATGGAAGGTCAGCGAAATGAAAAAGCTCCTACTCTCACAGGACATGAACGCCTGCACCTGCCATTTTCGGGAGGAACAGGCGTTTTTATCTGCCCTGCCATTGGTGGCAATGGAAAAGAAACTGTATGAGCGGGGTAAGCGCAACCTGTTGACAGGCGGTGCGGCAAGCTGTTATCCCTTTACATCCTATGAGATGTGTGATGATAACGGTATCCTGCTGGGTGTTAACAAGTACAACAGTTCCCTTATTATCGTGGACATCTTCAATTCTGCGGTCTATAAGAACGCCAATATGTCGATCCTTGGCACGAGCGGAGCCGGCAAAACCTTTACCATGCAGTTGATGGCGCTGCGAATGAGGCGGAAAAATATCCCCATTTTCATTGTTGCGCCCCTAAAAGGCCATGAATTTCATCGCGCCTGCTCCAATGTGGGCGGCTCCTTTATCCAGATTTCACCGGCCAGTCCCCACTGCATCAATGTCATGGAGATTCGGCGGGTAGACCGCTCGGTGAACGAACTTCTGGACGGTCCAGGCATCCAGTTATCTGAACTTGCAGCAAAGATCCAACAGCTCCACATATTTTTCAGTCTGCTGATCCCCGATATGTCTCACGAGGAACGACAGCTTTTGGACGAAGCCCTTGTTCGTACCTATAACACAAAAGGCATCACTCATGATAATGCCTCTTTGGAAGACCCTGCAAAGCCCGGCCAGTACCGTGAGATGCCGGTGCTTGGTGACCTGTACGAAATTTTGAAAACCTCCAAGGAAACGATGCGCATGGCCCACATCCTAAATCGTCTGGTAAACGGAAGCGCCAGCACCTTCAATAAGCAGACCAATGTTCGGCTCGACAACAAGTACACTGTTTTGGATATTTCCTCCCTCACCGGAGACCTGCTCACCGTAGGTATGTTTGTGGCGCTGGACTTTGTTTGGGACAGAGCCAAAGCCGACCGTACAGAAGAAAAAGCCATCTTCATCGATGAGTGTTGGCAGCTTCTATCCGGTGCCGGTGCTGCTGGTGTAAGATTGGCCGGTGATTTTCTTTTGGAAATTGCCAAAACCATACGCGGTTACGGCGGCGCCTCGATTTTTGCAAGCCAGGATCTTGCCGATTTCTTTGACCTTGACGGCGGCAGATTTGGTAAGGGCATCATCAACAACTCCAAGACCAAGATCATTCTGAATCTGGAGGACGACGAAGCCCAGCGGGTACAGGAAGCCCTGCACCTGTCCGATGCTGAAACAATGGAGATTACTCACTTTGAAAGAGGTCACGGTCTGATTTCTACCAATAACAACAATATTATGGTGGAGTTCAAAGCCAGCCCTCTGGAAAAGGATCTGATCACTACCGACCGCCGCGAGCTGCGTGAAATCGTAGAGCGAAAACGCCGTGAACAATCCACATCTGCCGCACAGCAGATATAACAATTTGAAAAGCGAGGTGATTCCCATGTGCAACTTTCCTGCCAGACGCCGCTATGCGTCTGCTTTGCGTCTGTATTACGCCTAAAAGCCAGTTTTGCCAGCCAGATCATCTTTTTAGCTTACACTGACTGGCTTTCCTTCCTATTTAATGCGTCTTGAATACGCCTATATTACGCCATTGGAGGTGATACCCATGAAGACCAGGGCTGAAATCTATGGAAATGAAGCTGCGGCTCTGCTGCGGATCGTCACGATGTATCCCGGTCTCAATATGCAGCAGCTTCTTTGCTTTCACCCTGGCAAAGAAGAAATCATCAAGACCCTGCTCTCCCATCTGCAAAAGCAGGGCCGTATTTTTCAAACTGATACAGGCGGTTACTTTCCGTCTGGTTGGGCAGCAAAATCAGACAACTCTCTGATACGGGC
>ENA-UAOY01000737-UAOY01000737.1-human-gut-metagenome-genome-assembly--contig:-NODE-737-length-12075-cov-4.013977_pt1 | contig 12075 bp, 8 predicted proteins | sample MGYA00243477_ERZ654571 | MGnify/ENA primary metagenome ERZ654571 (study PRJEB26926, sample SAMN06164761) | human gut metagenome | biome: ENVO:00009003; feature: ENVO:2100002; material: ENVO:00002003...
CGAGATAGGAGTCCGTCTCGTGGGCTCGGAGATGTGTATAAGAGACAGTTTCTCCCCTGATGCGTCGACGGCGAACACCGTCTGATACGTGCCGTAGTCCTCCTCGACCTCGCCGGACTCGAACGAAACGATGTCCTTCACGCCGCCAAGCGGCCCGCCGTCGCAGAGGAAGCCCGCCGTCAGCCCTTCGAGTAGGTTCACATACTCCACCGCCCCCTCGCTCGTCAGCAGGAAGATGTACGGGAAGTACCCCTGCCCCACCGAGCCGACGAACACATCCGTGTAGTCGGAATACAAGCCCTCCACGGGGTAGACGGTCTCGTAGTCAAAGCGGAAATTCTCCGCGTACCCCGCGGAGTCCGCCGTCTTTTCAAAGCTGACGGTCAAATCGCCGCCCGAGAGCGCTGCCTTGACAAAGCTGTCCTGCGCCGTCTTTTCGACCGTCTCGCGCGCGGAGAGGTCGAGCACGAGGTCAGCGTCGTAGCTCTCCGCCCCGGCGAACGAGCCGACGGGCACGATCATATGCAGCGCGCCGCCGTCGAGATAGAGCCGCATTTCCGCGTTGATGTTCTCGTCCGAGAGCGTCCACGCGCGGCGCTCGGCGTAGGACGCGATGAAGTCCGCGCCGCCTATGCTACCGCTGAGCGCATCTCGGTATGTCTCATCAAAGTAGTTTGCCGCGGTGCGGCGCGCCGCCGTGATGAAGTCCTGCGTTGAAAGCTCGCAGCGCGCCAGCAGGTCCTCGCTCATGAGGCGTTTGCCGCCGAAAAAGTCGTAGCTGTACGTCTCCGTCATGCTTGTGTCGCCGTCCATCTCCGCGCGCACCACGAGGCAGAGCAGGCTGTCGTTCCAGTAGCTTGTCCACGTGACGGAAATGCACGTGAGCGAAACGCGGGAGGCCATCATGTTCTTCTGCTCCTGCACGAGCGCGCCGAATTGATCGGCGATCTCGGCGTTCAGCGCGGCGGCGACCGCCGTTTCCGACACGATTCTTGGCACATGGTAGCTGTATGCGAGCGTGTTGTTCTCGGCGTCAGTGTACTCGCCCTCCTCACTGTAAAGCTCGGAAATGAGCGAATCATCGTAGCCGGACGGGGTGTCGTCCGGCTCCTTTTCGCCGCAGGCGGCAAGGTTCAGCAGCAAAAGCGCCGTGAGCAGCGCGGTGGTCAGTTTTTTCATAGGCTTCTCTTCTCCGATCTCAAAGGTCTTGTCTTTTCTGCCATTATAGCGGATTTTTGCAAAAGCGCAACGGCTTTTCGCGCGCGGCAGCGCGCGCCGATTGACAGAATTCCGACAAGGTTATAGAATATGTGTACTTTCGAACTTCAGGAGTCTTTATGTACGATTATACGCAAGCCAAAATGAACGACGACGCCATCCGCGCCATCAGCTCCATCGGCCTCGCCCATCTGGGCGACGCGGTGTATGAGCTGCTTGTGCGCACATATCTGTGCGTGCACGGCAAGGCGACGGGCAAGGGGCTGCACCGCGCGACGGTCGAGCTCGTCTGCGCGCCGCAGCAGGCGCGCTTTGCCGAAAAGCTCTTACCCCTTTTGACGGAGGAAGAGGCCTCTGTGTTCCGCCGCGGGCGCAACGCGAATGTCCATTCCATCCCCCACCACGCCGACCGCGCGGACTATCAGAAGGCCACGGGCCTCGAGGCGCTGTTCGGCTGGCTGTATCTGCGCGACGATCACGCGCGCATCAACGAGCTTTTCAACCGGATGATGGAGGACGACAATGCCACTTGACGCGATCTGCCTGCGGGCAGTTTTACACGAGCTGAGACCTCAGCTCATCGGCGCGCGCATCGACAAGGTGCAGCAGCCCGCGCGCGACCAGATCGTTCTGCTGCTGCGTGGCAATCTGCGCCTGCTGCTCAACGCGGGCGCAAACCAGCCGCGCATCCAGCTCACAAACATCCTGCGCGACAACCCTGCCCAGCCGCCGATGTTCTGCATGCTGCTACGCAAGCACTTAGTCGGCGCGCGCGTGCTGTCCATCGAGCAGCCGGACCTTGAGCGCATGGTGATCCTGACGCTCCAGTGCACGGACGAATTCGGCGAGATCAGCCGCAAGCAGCTCGTGCTCGAGTGCATGGGGCGGCGGTCGAACCTCGTCCTGCTCGACGCGCAGGGGCGCATCGTGCTGCCGCAGAAGCTCAGAGCCTACGCCCACCTTGAAAAAGACGTGGTCGTGATCGGTGTTTCGAACCGCGCCGAGATCTGGAATGCGGAGAAGTGGGCAGAGATCGAGGCCGAGGAGCTCAATCCCGAGAATCTGGCCGCCGTGATGGAAGAGCTGGGATTCTGATATGGAAGAGAACTACGGCCATAAGCCGGTACTGCTGCACGAGTGCCTTGACGCGCTCGCCATCAAGCCCGACGGCATCTATGTGGACGGCACGCTCGGTCGCGCCGGACATTCGCTCGAGATCGTGCGCCGCCTGACGACGGGCCGTCTCATTGCGCTTGACCGTGACGAGACCGCGATCGAAGCGGCAAACCGCCGCCTCGGCGATTATTTGGACAAGGTCACGCTCGTCCACAGCAATTTCAGCGCGCTCGACGCTGTGCTGCACGAGCTGGGCGTCCACGGCGTGGACGGGATGCTGTTTGACTTAGGCGTTTCCTCCCCGCAGCTCGACGAAGCGCAGCGCGGGTTTTCCTACAAGCAGGACGCGCCGCTCGATATGCGCATGGACGAATCCGCCGCACTGACCGCGCGCGAGGTCGTGAATACCTATTCTTATGAAGAGCTGCGCCGCATCCTCTTTGAATACGGCGAGGAGCGCTATGCGCCCGCCATCGCGAAGAGAATTTGCCAGCACCGCGAGCAAAAGCCCATCGAAACGACGCTTGAGCTCGCCGATATCATCCGTTCGGCCATGCCCGCGAGCGCACTGCGCGAAAAGCAGCACCCTGCCAAGCGCAGCTTTCAGGCCATCCGCATTGCCGTGAACGACGAGCTGGGCGAGCTTCCGCCGATGCTCGACGCGACGGAGAAAAATCTGAAACCGGGCGGACGGCTCGCGGTCATCACGTTCCACTCGCTCGAAGACCGCATCGTCAAGAAGAAATTACAGGAGCTTGCACAGGGTTGCATCTGCCCGCCGGAATTTCCGGTGTGCGTGTGCGGACGAAAGCCAAAGGTCAAGCTCATCACAAGAAAGCCCATCGTTTCGGGCGAAGAAGAACTCGCAGAGAATCCCCGTGCCCGCAGCGCCAAGCTGCGCGTCGCGGAAAAGTGCTGACAACAGCCGAAAATACGCAAAAGAAAGGAGATCGCCATGGCCAGCCGCAGAGAGCAGAACATGAAATACCGCCGCTACAGCGGGCGAGTCAATGGCAATCTCGCTTACGATCCCGCCTACGAAGAGCGCCAGCACAGGCTGCGCCGCGAGCGTGAATACGAGCGTGAGCACGAGCGTCAGCGCGAGGAATTCATGCGTCCCCCGCAGCGGAAGGTGCAGAAAAAGGCTGCGCCCGTCCGCCGTCAACGCGAAAAGGTCTCGCTCGGCACGCTGTGCGGCTTTATGGCGCTGGCCGCAATGGTCGCGCTGATGATCATGTGCCGCGCACAGCTGACGGAAATCTCCGCGCAGGTCGTCTCCGTGCAGAAGGAGATCTCCGCGCTCGAAGACGAGCATGTCGCGCTGCTCACGCGCTACGAAAAAACCTTTGATCTTACCACCATCAAGGAGGCGGCGGCCGCAGCCGGTATGGCCAAGCCCAGCGCCTCGCAGGTCTACTACATCGACCTGTCGGAGCCCGACAGCGTGGTCGTCTACCAGCAGAAGAGCCAGAACGTTTTGTCGCGGGTGCTCACGTCGCTTGGCAACGGCGTATGCGCAGTGGTGGAATATTTCAAATGAGCGAAGCTATACATAAGGAGTAAGGAGCTTCCTTACTCCTTTTCCATCTTTAAGGAGGATGAACGACTGTGGCACCACGCCCCCAGAACCAGAAAAGACGGCCCGAATCCGCGCGCCGCGCAAACCGCATCATTCAGACAAGAACGCTGCTGCTTCTGGGCGTGTTCGGCGTGCTGACGTTTGTGCTGCTCTTCACCCAACTCTATCGCTGGCAGATTACCGAGCATGACGAGCTCCAGTCCGTCGCTGTGCGCCAGCAAACGTTGCGCACCACGGTGGAGGCGAGCCGCGGCACGATCTACGATCGAAACGGCACGATCCTCGCGATGTCCGCCTCGGCGGAGGATATTTTCATCTCTCCGAAGGAGATCATCGAAAACGATCAGAATCAAAACCTGATCGCCAACGGCCTTGCTGAAATTCTGGACCTTGACCCCGCTGACATCCTCAAAAAGATGGAGAAAACGAACTCGCAGTACGAAGAGCTCAAGAAAAAGGCGGACGATGAGCTCGCCGACAAGGTGCGCGAATTCATCAATGAGAACGACCTCAAGGGCGTTTTCATTCGTCCGACGAGCAAGAGGACCTATCCCAAGGGGACGCTCGCCTCACAGGTCATCGGCTTTACCAATGACCTCGGCGGCGCGATGGGCCTTGAGGCGGCGTACAACGACGAGCTGACCGGCGAGAACGGTATGGTCGTCACCGCGCGCGACCGCGACGGCCGCTCCGTGCTCTACCAGTACGACCAGTATTTCGACGCGGAAAACGGCTGCGACCTGCACACGACGCTCGACACGACCATCCAGTATTACCTTGAGAAAGGTGTGCAGGAGCTCGAGGCGCGCTTCGGCACCGGCAAGGGCGCCGAGGGCATCGTCATGGACGTCAACACCGGCGCGGTGCTGGCGATGGCGTCGCTGCCGACCTACGACTTGAATTCCCCCGGCACGGTCTACAACGACTTTCTGACCTCCGGCATGACGGAGGAGCAGGTCCTCGAAAACATGAGAGACCTTCTCAACAAGCAGTGGCGCAGCAAGGCCATCAACGACACCTACGAGCCGGGCTCCACGTTCAAAACACTGACGCTCGCAATGGCACTTGAGGAAAACGTTGTCGACCTGAACACGGGCTTCTATTGCAGCGGCAGCGTAAAGATCGAGGGCGAGACCATCAACTGCTCCAAGCGCGCGCCCGGTCACGGCCAGCAAAACCTGACGCAGGCGTTCGCCAACTCCTGCAACCCCGCGTTCATCAACATCGGCCTTCGCATCGGCAACGACAAGTTTTACCAGTACATGCTGGACTTTGGCCTGACGGAGAAGACCGGCATCGACACCACGGGCGAGGCCAGCGGCTTCGTCAACAGCGAAATTAAATATTCGACGCTGGCGCTGGCGTGCTACGCCTTCGGTCAGAACTTCAACGTCACGCCCATCGCGCTGCTGGCGGCGCAGTGCGCCTGCGTCAACGGCGGCTACCTCTATACGCCCTATCTTGTCGAAGAGATCACCGACCAGGACGGCAACGTCGTCTCCAAGCACGACTCCACGCCCGTCCGCCAGGTCGTCTCCGAGGAGACGTCCGCGCTCGTGCGCGACATTATGGAGTATGAGGTCACAAGCGGCACGGGCAAGAACGGTCAGGTCGCGGGCTACCGCATCGGCGGCAAGACCGGCACGGCCGATAAGGTCGGCGGCGGCGTCATCGTCTCGTTCGTGTGCTTCGCCCCCGCGGATGACCCGCAGGTGATGATGCTCCTGACGCTCGACGAGCCGAGCAAGTGGACCGGTACCTACGTTTCCGGCGGTAACATGGTCGCCCCCGTGGCGAGTTCCGTCATGGGCGAGATCCTGCCGTATCTCGGCATTGAGCCGAGCTACACCGCTGAAGAGCTCGTCGGCGCGGATAAGACTGTGCCGAACGTCGTTGGCCTCAGCAAGGACGCGGCCGCCGAACGCCTGAGCGCGAACGGCTTCAGCTTCCGCACCGTCGGCAGCGGCGATACCGTCACCGACCAGACGCCCGCGGGCGGCGCGATCGTGCCGAACAGCGCGGAGATCATCCTCTACCTCGGCGCGGAGAAGTCAACTGACAAGTGCATCGTCCCGAACGTCGTGGGCGACAGCGCCGCGACCGCGAACCAGAAGATCGTGAACGCGGGGCTCATCATGGGCGTTTCCGGCGCGACGAACGCAAGCTCGTCCACGGTGCGCGCCATCTCGCAGAGCATCGCCGCGGGCACGGAGGTCGAGGCCGGTACGGTCGTGCGCGTCCAGTTCAGCGACAGCTCGGTGCGCGACTAAAGACAGCAAGACCCAATTCCGAAAGGAATTTTTCAAACGCAGTTATCTGAGCTTATTTCCACATTAGAAGACAAAACGGTGCATGCGCCGCCTGACCTGATAGTCAGCGGCCTTGCGCTCGATTCCCGCAAGGTAGAAGAGGGATTCCTCTTCTTCGCCCTGCCGGGGGAGAAGGAGGACGGCGGCGAGTTTATCGCCGAAGCCAAAGCGCGCGGCGCAGCCTGCGCCGTGTGCGAGCATCCGCCGGAGACGGAAATTCCCTATATCTTAGTGCCGGATGCGCACAAAGCGCTTGCGCTTTGCGCGGCGGTATGGTATGGTACTCCGGCGGGAAAACTCACCGTGGTCGGCGTGACCGGCACAAACGGCAAAACGACCACGACGTATCTTATCAAACAGCTCTTGGAGCGCACAAAGGGCACGAAGGTCGGCCTGATCGGCACGAATCAGAATTTGATCAGTGACAAGACCATCCCGACCGACCGCACAACGCCCGACGCGCTGACCGTGCAGCACCTGCTCGCCCAGATGGTCGATGCGGGCTGCACCTATGCCGTGATGGAGGTCTCGTCCCACGCGCTGATGCAGAGCAGGGTAGAAGGAATCCGATTCCGCGTCGGTGTTTTCACGAACCTGACGCAGGATCATCTTGACTACCACGGCACGATGGAGGCCTACTGTGATGCAAAGTCGCGGCTTTTCGACCAGTGCGACATCGCCTGCGTCAACGGCGACGACGCGTGGACGGAGCGCTTGCTCGCCCGCTTTACGGGCGAGCGGGTGACATTCGGGCAGGGCATGACGAACGACCTTGTCGGCTGGCGCGCCCGCTACGAAAACGACTGCGTGCGCTTCACCGCCTGCACCGACCTCGACCACGAGGAGACGAGGATCGGCATCCCCGGCGGCTTTTCGCTCTACAATGCGCTCGCGTCGCTTTCTGCCGTGCAGGCGCTCGGCGTGCCGCTTTCCGACGCGGCAAAAGCGCTGACGGAATGTGTCGGCGTCAAGGGCCGGTGCGAGGTCGTACCGCTGAGTGCGCCGTTCACCGTCATCATTGACTATGCGCATACGCCCGACGGGCTCAAAAATATTCTCTCTACGGTCTGCGGCTTTGCCGATGGGCGCGTCATCGCGCTCTTTGGCTGCGGGGGCGACCGCGATAAGACGAAGCGACCCCGCATGGGCCGCATCGCCGCGGCGCTCTCGGACTTCGTTGTCCTCACGAGCGACAATCCCCGCACCGAAGATCCTTACACCATCCTGCGAGATGTGCTCCCCGCCATTTTGGAGAGCAGAACGCCGTTCGCCGTCATCGAAAACCGGCGCGAGGCCATCGGTTTTGCGCTCCATGAGGCGAAAGAGAGCGACGTGGTCGTCCTCTGCGGCAAGGGGCACGAGACCTATCAGGAGATCGGAACGATAAAATACCACCTCGACGAGAGGGAGGTCGTGCGCGAGAGGTTCGCGCAAGTACAAAGGAAGGACGCCGCCGACGCGGCGAAGGAAAACGAACATGAAGATCATCATTGCCTGTATACTGAGCTTCGCGGTCTCCGCGATCACGGGAAAATTTCTGGTCCCTGAGCTGAGAAAGCTCAAGGCCGGACAGAGCATCCGCGAGGACGGCCCCACATGGCACGCCGGAAAGGCCGGCACGCCGACGATGGGCGGCTTAATGTTCATCCTCGGCATCTTCGTCTCTATCCTGATCTGCGGCTGGAAGGGCATGATGGCGGGGGACTTTGAGCACCTCTACATCTTCTTTTTTGCGCTGATCTTCGGCGGCATCGGCTTTTTAGACGACTTTGAAAAGGTGAAGCACAAGCAGAACCTCGGCCTCACGGCCATCCAGAAGTTCCTGCTCCAGCTCGCCGCGGCGGTCGCGTTCCTCTGCCTGATGCGCTTTGAGGGTATGCTGACGCCGAACCTCTACGTGCCGTTTTTCAACACGCAGATCGTCATGAGCTGGTGGGTGTACATGGTGTTTGCGGCGTTTGTCATCGTCGGCACGGTCAACGCCGTCAACATCACGGACGGCATCGACGGCTTGGCCGGCAGCGTGACGGTGCCGGTCGGCCTGTTCTTCACCGTGCTCGCCATCTGGTGGCAGGGCTATGAGCAGCTCGGTATTTATGCTGCGGCGCTCGTCGGGGGACTTCTCGGCTTTCTTATCTACAATTTCCATCCCGCCAAGGTCTTCATGGGCGACACAGGCTCGCTGTTCCTCGGCGGCACGGTGGCGGCGCTGGCCTTTGCCTACGATATGCCGCTCGTGCTGATCCCCGTCGGCTTTGTCTACATCTGCGAGACGCTGTCCGACATTTTGCAGGTCATCTACTTCAAAGCCACGCACGGCAAGCGCCTTTTCAAAATGGCGCCGCTGCACCACCACTTCGAGCTCTGTGGCTGGAGCGAGGTGAAGCTTGTCGCTGTGTTCACCAGCGTGAGCGCGCTGTGTTGTCTGGCGGCGCTGTTCGGAGTACTCAACAGATTTCATTTTTGAGAAACGGCAAGCCGTTTCTCAAAAATGAGAGGGGATGCGCGGCGCTCTGTGCCTCGCCGCCCTTGGCGGCTCGACACTCACTCTGCGAGAAGTATTTTTCGCCACGCACCGGTCGCGGCGAAAAATGATTAAAAATATTTCGCGCCTGCGGGCGCGAAAGTCTGCGACGCTTGGTTGCAAAATGGAGGCAAACTCGCGCAGAGCGCGAGTTTGCAATCAGTATGAAAGGGGGAAGACTGCATGACCAAGGAAGAACGCTTGTTGCGGCAGGAGCAGCGCGAGCGGGCGAAGGCCATCGAGGCGGCGGCGCGCGAAGCGGGCCGCGGACCGCTGGACCTTCCGTATCTTCTGCTGGTGCTTACGCTCGTGGGCGTGGGTCTGATCATGCTGTTTTCCGCCAGCTTCCCCTCGGCCTACTATGAAGAGGGTAACCCCGCGTACTACCTCATCCGTCAGGGCATTTTTGCGATCCTCGGTATCACGGCAATGTTTATTGTCGGCAAGATCAATTACGAGCGCTATCGCGCGGTGGCGAAGATGCTGCTGATCTTTTCCATCATCCTGCTGGTGCTCGTTCTGATCCCGGGCATCGGCACGGGCCGACTGACGCACGGCGCGCAGCGCTGGATCCGTCTCGGACCCATCCAGTTCCAGCCGTCTGAGATCGCCAAGGTCGGCATTATCCTCTATTTTGCCGATAGCATTTCAAAGAAAAAAGACAAAATGGCCACATTTCGTGAAGGTATCGTACCGTATGCCGCTATCCTCGGCGTGATTGCGGCGCTGATGGCGAAGGAGCCGCACTTTTCCGGCATGGTGCTGCTGCTCGGCGTCGGCGCGGTGATGATGTACGTCGGCGGTATCCGCAACTACTGGGTAGGTCTCGGCTTTGCGCTGGTGCTGCTGGTGATCTACGCCTTTGCGACCGGCATCATCACCTACAACTCGAGCCGAATCGATATCTGGCTCGACCCGTTCAACGAAGAGTGGATGCGCGACAAGGGCTATCAGATCCGGCAGAGCTTGCTCTCCATCGGTTCGGGCGGCCTGTTCGGCCTTGGCCTTGGCAAGAGCCGGCAGAAGTTTCTGTTCCTGCCCGAAGAGCACAACGACTTTATTTTCGCCATCATCTGCGAGGAACTCGGCCTTGTCGGCGCGACGATCATCATGGTCATGTTCGCGCTGCTCATTATCCGCGGCTACTGGATCGCCCTGCACGCGCGCGACCGCTTCGGAAGTCTGCTTGCCGTCGGCGTGACGACGCAGATCGCCTTGCAGGTATTTCTGAACATCGCGGTCGTGACGAATCTGATCCCGAACACGGGCATTTCGCTGCCGTTTTTCAGCTACGGCGGCACGGCGCTTGTGATTCAGCTGGCCGAGGTCGGCATCGTACTGAGCGTTTCGCGCCAGATGCGCTGACGCGGGAAGGAGAAAACGGCTATGAAGGTCATCTTTACCTGCGGCGGCACGGCAGGACACGTCAACCCCGCGCTCGCGCTCGCGGGCTACATGCGGGAAAAGGACGCGAGCACGCAGATCTTATTTGTCGGCGCGGAGCGCGGACTGGAGCGCGATTTGATCGCGCACACGGACTATCCGTTCCGTACGGTGAACATTTCATCGTTCCACCGCTCGTTCAGGCCCGCGGAGATCAAGCACAACCTTGTCTCGCTCAAAAATCTCGCCCACGCCGAGCGTGAGGCGAACGCGATCTTAAATGATTTTCACCCCGACCTGATCGTCGGCACCGGCGGCTACGCGAGCTATCCACTCGTGCGCTACGGCGCAAAGGCGGGCATCCCCACGGCGGTGCACGAGTCAAACATTGTTCCGGGGCTGACGACGCGACAGCTGGAGCCCCACTGCGACCGCATCATGGTTGGCTTTGAGGACTGCCGCGCGCACTACAAGCACCCCGAAAAGGTGGTCGTGACCGGTACGCCCGTGCGCGGCGACTTCTTCACGATCAGCAAGCAGCAGGCAAAGGAAAAGCTCGGCATGAACGACGGACGCAAGCTCATCGTCTCGTTCTGGGGCAGCCTCGGGTCGAACGCGATGAACCGCGCGATGGCGGAGTTTCTGGCACTCGAGAGCGCAAAGGAGCCTTTCTACCACATCCACGGCGTCGGCGAAATTTGCTGGAAGCCGATGCAGCAGTGGATGCACGATGACGGGTTGGAGATCACTGAGCATCCCGCACTCGACGTGCGCGAGTACATCTACGACATGGCGACTGTCATGCGCGCCGCCGACCTCGTTATCTGCCGCGCGGGCGCGTCCACGCTCAGCGAGCTGACGGCGCTCGGCGTTCCGGCGATACTTGTGCCGTCGCCCAACGTGACGAATCACCATCAGGAAAAGAACGCGGCGCTGCTCGGCGACCACGGCGCGGCGCTCGTGCTGCCGGAAGAGGGCCTTGACGGCAAGAAGCTCTTCGCCGCCGCGGCGGGCATCCTGAACGATCCGCAGCGGATGGAGACGATGTCTCAAAACATGGCGGCGCTCGGTATCCCCGACGCGACCAAGCGCATCTACGACACTGTGATGACGCTGCTCAAGTGAAAGAGAATAAAAAGGAAGCGAGCCGTGAGGCTCGCTTCCTTTACTTTTGACGCTTTATTCCGCTTTCAAAATGAAGTCCATATAGATGGGATTGTGGTCGGAGTAGCGGTAGCCTGCGTCGACGACATCGGCGGAGACGACCTCGACATTATCGGACACGAGGAAGCCGTCGACCGTGACGCGGAAGGTCGTCTCCTCGTTGTAGGGTTCGTTGGCCGTGCGGCAGGTGGCGACGGGGTGTTCGGGGTCAAACGGCACGACAAGGGAGAGCGCGTCGGGGATCGTCCCCTCGGGGATGGGCTGCGCCCAGGTGTCGTTCTCGCCGCCTTTGGCACCGAAGATCTCGGCAGAATTGCCGAGCAGGTCCTTATTGAAGTCGCCGCCCGCGACGCAGTAGTTGCCGTTTTCATATTCCGCCAGCATGTCGGCGCAGAGCATTTGCAGCTGCTCGGTCGCGATCGTGCCGTCGGATGTGTAGGCCGAAAGATGCAGGTTATAGAGCACCAGCTCCCTGCCGTTTTCCATCGGGATGCGGCTGACGGAGTAGCAGCGATCGAGGTCGACAAGCTTCATAACGCTCGTCTCGATCGGCAGCGAGCGGCGTACGGCGGATGAGATCGGATGGCGCGAGAGCGTCACGATACCGGACTGGTTCGCGCCGTGGGGGTTAATAAGAGGATAGAAGAGGTAGGGACTGTCATAATTCTGCGCGAAGACTTCGTTGAATTCGCTGTTTTCCATCACATCACTGAGATAAGCGTCCTCTGCGATGTGCCAGCTGCGCGTGCCGTCGATGTCGACCTCCTGAAAGAGCGCAAAGT
>ENA-UAOY01000740-UAOY01000740.1-human-gut-metagenome-genome-assembly--contig:-NODE-740-length-12041-cov-4.336476_pt1 | contig 12041 bp, 9 predicted proteins | sample MGYA00243477_ERZ654571 | MGnify/ENA primary metagenome ERZ654571 (study PRJEB26926, sample SAMN06164761) | human gut metagenome | biome: ENVO:00009003; feature: ENVO:2100002; material: ENVO:00002003...
GTCGATGTTCTATTTCCCGAAATCAGATTATTTTCATTTTTGGGAAATAGACGGCTGTTCTGCCAGCCAGTCCGCAATATCGATGATCTGAACGCCCTCATACTGGTACGCTTCATCTCTGATCCTGGCGAGTACCAGCTTCGGATAAGCGTCCTTGATTTGAAGAAGGGGGTTTACTTCGCGCTCAAAGGTTTTCTCGTCGCTGATGTTGTCTGAAACCTGAATATAGAGCTTTTCGTTGCGCTTGATGGCAACAAAATCTATCTCCTTCTTGTATAAGACCCCGACATAGACCTCATATCCGCGCCGAAGCAGTTCAATAGCAACGATGTTTTCCAGTACGCGCCCATAATCCAGATTCTTGGTTCCCAGCTTCGCATACCGGAAGGTGTGGTCGCTCAGATACAGCTTATCGCTGGATGCCAGATACTTTTTCCCCTGAATGTCATACCTGCGAACGCGATAGAAAGCAAAGGCGTTGCACAGATACTGCATATAGTTCCCGACGGTCTTGTGGTTGATTTTATCCTTGTTGCCTGTGAGGGCATCCGCAATATTTCTCGCAGACGTGAGATTTGAGATATTGTCCATGAGAAAATCGACAATGCGGTTCATCAGGATCGGGTTGCGGATTTTATATTTCTGCCGTATGTCCCTGACGATCAATGTATCGAATACATCCGCGATATAGTCGTACTTGGCTTCCGGGTATTGATAAAGGTACGATCCGGCCATGCCGCCCTCTCTCAGATACCGGGAAAAAGCGGCATACCTGTCCGTAAGGGAATAATACTCGCAGAACTCGCTGAAAGAAAACGGGAACACCTTCACTTCAAAAGTCCGACCCGTAAAGAGAGTGGCAAGGTCTGAACTCAGAAGGAAAGCGTTTGAGCCTGTAATATAGATGTCGAATCTTTCCTGCGCATGGAGGTTGTTGATGGTAAGCTCAAAACCCGGACACATCTGCACCTCGTCGATCAGAACAAAGTTCTGCTTGCCATCGACATAGGAGCTTTCAATATATTCGTTCAGGACATGGTAGTCCTTGAACTTCTCGTACTTTGTCAGGTTATAATTGATATGCACGATATTTGCGTCCGCGATATTTGCTTCTACATACCCCTTGAAAGCTTCCAACAGCTTTGACTTTCCGCTGCGTCGGACGCCTGTGACTACCTTGATGTCCGGCGTACCGATCACTCCAATTAGCTTCCGGAGATACATACCTCGGTCTATCAGTTTCATATTCATCACCTCTGCTCTTATTATACCCGTTCTATTTCCCAAAATCAATATTTTTTCGATTTTGGGAAATAGAATCGTGAAAGCAAAGCCGGAGCGACCCGAAGGCCGCTCCCGCCGCATCCGCCTTATTCGTCCGTATCGAAGTCGGGAATTAGCTCCAGCTCCGCGAAGTCCTCATCTGTGATTTCGCCCAGCTTTTGCAGGGCGCTGTCGGTCAGCTCCCGCAGCCCGGCTTCGTCCTCGTCCAGATATCCGCGCATTTCGGTGAGGGCGGCAATCAGCCCGCTGCGGCTGTCGCTCTGGTAGATGCACATGAGGTTCATTTCATCATTGGTAAAATTCATCATAGCAGCTCTCTTTCCGCGCGCTTTGAACGCGCTGTCTTTTTCGGCTCGTTGACGGGAGGACAGAGCTTTGCCAGCACGGAGGGCTTCTTCTCCTGTTGTGACGCTTGCGCCTGTTCCCGGCGCGCCGCCTGCGCCAGCTCCATGAGGGAGACGGGCTTGCCGGACTTTGCCTGTTCCTCCGGCTCTGCCACGGTCTGCTTCGGCCCGTTGTTGATAACGCCGTCGATCATGCCGTAGTCGTCCTCCATGGCCATCTCCGCGTTTTTGAGATAGTTTTCCGGCTTTAGGAAGTCGGGCAGCTCCTTGAAGCCTTGGGAATCCACGTAATGACAGGATACCACGCCGTTCTGCTTCAGCGCCACGATGTCGCTGACGGACAGGCTGTGACCGCGAAAATCCTCCGGGCGGCGGAGGTTGAAGGTCTCATACAGCTCGTTCAACCTGTCCTGCGTATCGCCCCTGCGGTCAAGGTTTCCCGCGTAGACGGCGGCGTAATTCTCCTTTTCAATGGAAAGCCCCTTTTGTGCCAGATACTCGGCGTTCATAAAGCGAAGCTGCGCCGTATTATCATTATCCCGAAGCTGATAGATGGCAAAGCTGTCGGCGGGGTTACTGAGGAACGCCTTTTCATAGTCCGGCGGTGTAAGGCGGTCTTTGACCGTCTCCCATTCGGAGGCTTCCACGCCGAAGATACCGTCAAAGCTGCGGACTTCCTCTGCATCGAAGGCCATGGCCTCGGTGTTGTCGGTGTGAAGCATATACACGCTTACATCCCGTTCCATGAGCTCCAGCGCACGCTCCTTTGTCAGCGGCAGCATATTGGAATCGGTGTAGCCGTAGGCGTTCATGCTCTCAACAGAAATCGCAGGGTCGGGGACGCAGCCGTTGTCCGGCGCTGCGACCGGCTCCGGCTCCTGCACGGCGATCTCCTGCACCGGCTGGGCGGCAAGGCTCTCCGTCTCTTTATCCAGCCCGCGCTCCTTGCAGATTTCCGCGTAATGGCGGTCGATATCCGTAATCAGGGAGGATGAGGTTCGGTTGATGGTCTCCAGCGATGCGCGAAGCTCGGTCAGCTCCCTGTCCTTTGCCCAGGTCGCCAGATACCCGAAGCTGTTTTCGCCTGTCTCAATGCCGTAATAGGCGCAGACGGCGAAGGAGATGCTCTCCGCCTGAATCTCCTCGGCGGCGCGGGAAAGCTTTGCCTTTTCCGGGTACTGTGCGTGCCAAAACTCCTTCACGGTCTGCTCGCCGCCCGTGAAGTTCAGCCCGTCCTCGCCCAGATACAAAAAGCCCTGCTCCGGCAGCTCAATGGGCGCTGCGGCAATAACGGTTGCCGCATGGTTCACCACAACGTGCTCCTGAATGGTCACGGGCAGCCCCGGATCGTAATCCGAGCCGCGCAGGTCATATACATACAAGCCCTCCGGCAGCTTATCCCGGTCGATGCGCCCGTTGGAGAACAGCGCAGGCTTGCCGAATAGCTCAATCTCCTGATATTTTTCTCCGATTTCGTCCTTATTGTGGAGCTTGGAGTGGGCGATCTCATGGACGGCGGCGCATACCGTCTGCACCTCGCTCATGCCTTCGCGGATAGCGATACGCTGTTTGTCCACGGAGAAGTATCCGTCCATATTCTCCGCCAGCTTCTCAAAGCAGATGGGGACGGGCGCGCTGCGGCGCAGAGCTTCCATGAACACCTCGTAATTCTGCACATTCCCCGTAAGGTTCGCCGCCAGCTCCGGCAGGGGCTTGCCTGCGGTCTGCTGCACGTCGAACACCACCACGGGCTTGTACATGGGAATCTGCACCGTCTTTTCCTCCGTGATAATATCGCCGTTCTCGTCCCGCAGGGGGAGCTTGGTGTCGGGGTCTAACTTCTGCTGCTCGATTTTCTTCTTGAAGGGCGTGGGGGCGATGATTTTAATGCCCTTTTCGCCCTTCTTAACGCTCCTTCCAAACTGATCGCGCCATTTGTTGAAGCCGGCCACATGGGTGGCGTCGGGGCGCTGCATATAGATGAGCATGGTGTTGTTGACGCTGTACTTGTGAAAGCGGCTCATGGTGGTAAGGTACTGCCTGTATCTGTCGCTCTCAAACAGCTCCTTTATGCCCGTCTCGATGCTGTCGGTGATGTCCTTGAGCCGTTCCTTGTTGGTCTGTTTTTCAGCCATTTCGTGCATACCTCCTTTGGATCATGGTAAAAACAGCGGCTCCCGCAGGGGAACGAAACGCCCGTGCGGGAGCCTGTGAGGGTCACTTGGTAAAGTCCAGCTTATAGGAGGAACGCGCGCCGTCGTCCTCCAGCACGATGAATGCGTCGTAGGTCTTGCCGGTTTTCTCGGAGTAGATACCGCTGGCGTAGGCGCGTCCCTGCGTCAGGAGCGAGGAAGCCATCTTCTTCGTCAGGCTGACCTTCTTGGCGGCAAGGAAGCGGTTGTCCCGCCACAGCCCGAACTTGCAGCTCCGTCTCTCGCAGAAATAGCCGTTTTTGCTCTCCGTGACCTCTGCGCCGCAGCGGGGGCATTTGCCCACAACGGGTCTGCCGGAGGGGAACAGCACCTCCGCGCCGTCCACAGGCGCAGCGTCCCGAACCAGCGCTGCGACCATATCGCGGATGCCGGCGAGGAACTCGTCCGCGCCCAACTCGCCGCACTCGATCTCCTTGAGGCGGTGCTCCCATTCGGCGGTGAGCAGCGGGGACTGGAGCTGTTCGGGCAGCACGGTAATGAGGGAAACGCCCGCTTCGGTGGGAACGAGGCGTACAGATTTCTTCGCCTTTTTGCGCTCCGCAAAGCCCGTGGCCACCAGCTTTTCAATGACCGCCGCCCTTGTTGCGGGGGTTCCCAGCCCGCGCCGCTCCGCAGTTTCCGGCATATCCTCCTTGCCCGCCGTCTCCATGGCCGACAGAAGCGTATCCTCGGTGAAGTGTTTGGGCGGGGTCGTTCTGCCCTCTTTGACCGCGCAGGAGGAAACGGGAAGCAACTGTCCCTCGGAAAGCTCCGGGAGGGTGTTGTCCTGCTTGCCCTTTTCCGTGTATGCCCTCCAACCCATATTAAGGATTGTTTTCCCCTTGGCGGCAAAGGTGTTCCCGCCGCAGGCCAGCCTTGCCTCGGTCTCCAGACAGACGAAGGGCGCGCTGACCGCCATAAGCACCTGACGGGAAACAAGGCGCAGCAGCTCCCGTTCGCCTGTGAGCAAGGTTTCCAAGTCCGTTTCGCCCGCCGCCATCGTGGGAACGACGGCGTGGTGGTCGCTGACCTTTTTGCTGCTGCACACCTGCCCCGAACAGACGGCTGCGGGCGGCTCCGTGCCGCAGACGCCCGCGCAGCACAGCGCCAGCGCGTTTACGCCGCCCTCCATATCGTCGGTGAGATAGCGGCTGTCGGTGCGGGGGTAGGTGCAGAGCTTCTTTTCATAGAGACTTTGCAGATAATCCAGCGTCTGCTGCGCCGTGTACCCAAGCAAGCGGTTCGCGTCCCGCTGGAGGGTGGTCAGGTCGTAGAGCGCCGGGGCTTTTTCAGCCTTTTCCTTTCGTTCCACCTTTGTGACGGTAGCCGTGTCATCATTACATTTTCCCCTCTGCGCTTCGGCTTCCGCTCTGTCCCTGTATCTTTCGCCCACGGCGGAAAAGGTATCGAAAATAAGATTGACCGTGTAAAAAGTCTCCGGCTGAAAGGCATTGATCTCCGCTTCCCGCTGCACCAGCAGCGCAAGCGTGGGCGATACCACGCGCCCCACGTTCAGGGTGCGGTGGTACATCACGGAAAACAGGCGGGTGGCGTTGATGCCCACCAGCCAGTCCGCCTTGCTGCGGCAGAGGGCGGAGGCGTAGAGGTTGTCGTACTCCGCGCCGTCGCGGAGATTGTCAAAGCCCTGAAGAATCGCCGCATCCTCCATGGAGGAGATCCAGAGCCGCTTTACGCGCTTGCGGCAGTTGTTGAGATTATACGCCGTGCGGAAGATCAGCTCGCCCTCGCGCCCGGCATCGCAGGCGTTGACCACTTCATACACATCGTCCCGGTGCATGAGGGCGCGCAGAGTGTTCATCTGCTTCTGCTTGTCCCGCGCCACGGTGTACTGCCAGCTATCCGGCAGAATGGGCAAGTCCTCCCTTCGCCATTTGCCGTACTTTTCGTCGTAGGCGTCTGCGTCCGAAAGCTCCGCAAGATGCCCGAAGCACCAGGAGACGAGATAGCCGCCGCCCGAAAGAAAACCGTCCTCGCGCCTGCCTGCGCCAAGAACGGCGGCGATGCTCCTTGCCACGGAGGGCTTTTCACACACAACCAATCGGTATTCGTTCATATTCCTTTATTCCTCCTCATCGTTGATATCAAAATCATCCGGCGCGTCCCAGCCCTTTGCCCGCAGGAACTCCTTGCGCAGGGTGTTGTTCCCGCAGTCCTCGATGGCCTTCTCCACATACAGGTCGCAGTTTGCGTAGCTGTATTCGTCGAAATAGTATTTGAAGTCGTAGTAGATGGATTTGACGGGCTTGGGGGTGCGGAGCAGCGCTTCCGCATCCCCGCAGCCCGCTTCCACGGCTTTTACGATCTTTTGCCGGATGAAGTATTCAAAGGCTTTCTTGCCGCCCCGGTATCCGGGCTTTTGGGAGAGCGTATGCCGGATGAAAAGCGCCTGCTCGCGCTTCATGATCTGAATAAGCCGCTCGCGGGGAGACGGCTCCATGGGCGATTCTGTGCTGACTGTCTGTGTCACTTTTCTTCATCCTCCCCGGCGTTCGTCTCGTCCTCGGCTTCAAACTCATAATCCTCTTCTTCCTCGTCCTCGCCGTAGTCGTAATCGTCCAGATCGTCCGCCCCACGGGTGTCGGCCTTGGGCTTGCGGAGCTTGAACCAGTACAGCGCACCGCCGCCGCCCAGCAGGAGCAGGAGGACGACCACAACAAGCCCCGCACCGTTGGCGCTCTTTTCGGGCGCGGTCTCCGCAGGCTCGGCGGGCTGTGGCGTGGGTTCCGTCACTTCCTTGCCCGCGCACTCGCTCATATTGGTTCTGCACACCTTGCAGCCCGTGTTGATTTTGCCCACGGCGCATTTGTCCGTGCAGGTGCAGGCGGGGACGATGCTCTCGCCGTCCTTGGTCAGCGCCAGCAGGTCGGCCTCGTCCACAAGATTCAGAAAATGGACGTTCTCATTGCCCTTATCGTCCCGGTCGATGATGAGATAAAAGGTATTGCCGCCCTTGGTCGTCACGGTGATGAACTGCTTGCCTGCGCCGAAAGCGGAGCCGATGTCGTCCATGAGCGTCAGGTTGCCGTCCGGGGTCAGGGGCGCGGAACCTCCGGCAGCGGCGTAATATTGCAGCAGTATCTCCAACAGTCCCGCAGTATCCGTGTCGTTCTCACCGCCTCCCGCAGAGGTGTTGAGAACCTCAAGGTATTTGCCGTATACATAGCCTGTCTGCTCCGGCACGACCACCTTGTACCAGCCGTTGCTTTCCTCCAGCACCTTCACCTCCGCGCCGTTGAGCAGACGCCCGATCACGGTGTAATCCGTGCCGGGGCCGGTGCGCAGGTTCAAATAGGTGCGGACGTTGACCACCTTTCCGGCCTGCTCCCGTTTGGCGGGAAGCGTCCAGCTCCGATCCCCGATGGTCACGGTATGGCTCCCATCCGCATTTTCGGTCACAAGCACGGTCAGGGTCTGTCCGTTTGGGGTCTGCTCACCGGTATTCGTATTCTCCGGCTGTGTAGTTGCAGTTGGGGTTTCCATGGTCGGGTCGCCCATTGTCGAATCGACCATATCGCCGCCTGCATAGGCCGTAACGGAAAAGACCGTCATGCAGAGCACGACGGCCAGCGTCACGGCAAAAAATCTCCATTTATTCTTCATCCGTAAAATCCTCCGTTTTTCTGTATTCGTCGGGCAGCGCCGCCGTGGGACGCTTTTCCAGCATCGCCATCAGCGCCGCGAGCTGCTCGATGGTCAGCCCGTTCTCGCGGACGATGCCCACAATATCCGTGTTTTCCAGCTTCAGAATCTGCTCGTCCAGGGCTTTGAGCCGTGCGGTCAGCGATGCGAGCTTTTCCGCCAGCTTCTCGCGCTCCTGACGCAGCTTTTCAAGTCGCGGGTTCATAACATCCTCCTTTTTGCGTTGATATGGTTGTTGTTAAGGTAATCTGCCAAACTGGAGAAAATGGCTTCGCCAGTAGCTCGTGTCGATGGAAGCGTAGTGAATGGGGTCGCCGCAGTGGAGCATCCTGTTATTGCCCACATAGATGCCCACATGGGACGCGCCTGCGGTGTCGTAGGTCTTTTCAAAGAATATCAGGTCGCCGGGACGGGCGCTCTCCGGGGAAACATAGGCGCACATGCCCCGCAGCCCCTCCGCGCCCAGCCTGCCGAAGTTCCAATGCAGACCGCAGTTGTTGTAGACATACGAAACGAAGCCGGAGCAGTCGAAGGAGGTGTCCGGCGAGCTGCCGCCCCAGATATAGGGGTAGCCCAGATACTTCTCCGCTTCCTTGATGATGGCGGCGAACTGTTCATCCGCCAGCGCCTCCGGGGGTATCTCGTACTTCTCATACTTGGTATAGTAGTAGCGGTTCACATACGGGGAGCCGGGGAACAGGTCGGGGCGGTTGCCCAGCACGCTCATATACACGGCGTACATGGAGAGCTGATCGTGGGACATGATATGCACCGGCACATGGGAGAGGTTGAAATTTTCCAGCTCCACATGGCAGATATAGTAGGTGTAGGGAACCTCCGCCTCGTACTCGTAGCTTTGCAGGTTGCCGTTTTCGTCGGTGTAATAGCCGATATGCGTTTCGGTGCGGTATCTGGTTTCCGTGGCGACGGTTTCCGTTAAGATATACTGCTTTTCAAACAGCATCTCCAGAACCCCGCCTATTTCGTCAATCGTCCATTCTCCGCCCTTGAGGGCGGTAATCATGGAAATGAGCACATAGGGGTCGTGCTCAATCTCGTCCAGGTCGAAGTGGTACTCGTCGTAATCGTGGGTGCTTTCGTAGCTGTTCAGGTATTCCCGCAGCTCGTCCTCCATGGCGCAGTAGGCGGCTTCCGCCGCCAGCATATCCGCATCCTCCAACGGATAGGCGGAGGATGCAACACCGGATATTCCTCCCTGAAACAGCGTGGAGCAGGAGGAAATGCAGGTCATGAGCAGCAGTATCGCGGCGGCGACGCCGCCCGCGATGAGGAAGCCCTTCTTGTGCCGGACGAAAAAGCTGCCGGCCTTTTTGCTCCCCTCGGCGGCGCGCTTTGCCGCCTTTGCGGTGGTTTCGGACGCTTTGACGGTATTCCTCGCGCCGTTCCCCGCTTTTGCGGCGGCGTATTCCTTTTTAATGGCCTGCTTCTGCCGCCAACGGGAATAGGGGTTGGAAGCCCTGCCGTATTCCTGCTCGTACTGTTTGTTCAGCGCCTTGAGATTGGCTTTGTCTGCGGCGGCTTCCGCCTTGTCCGCTTTGCGGTAGGGCTTTTCCGCATGGGAGCGGTGCGCCGATTCCGCAATGCGCCAGGTGCGCTCCGCCGTCTCGGTCAGGGTGTTCGCCGCCTCCGTGCCGGGGTTGTCGCCGCCCTCCTCCCGGAGCTTGCGGTGGACTGCGCTGCGGACGGTATCCAGCGGCGCTTTCCTTGCGGCGTGCGCCAGCTTGGAGGGCGGACGCTTTTTGTCCGCCTCCTCAAAGAAAAGGCGCGTTGTGACCTTGCCGCTTTCGGCGTCCACAACGCGCTCCTTGACCTTTACGGTTTTCTTGGGGATTTTCGCTTCGGCTTCCTCCAGCTTATCCGCCGCCCTGTCCGCCTTTCGGACGATGCGCTCCAGCTTCGGCAGGGCGCGTTCTTCCTCGGTGAAAATCAGCCTTGGCGAGCGTTTTGCCATATTCATCACCTCCTGATGGGACTGCTGATGGGTTAAAAGCGTTATTCAAACAGAATTTCATCCGTTCTCTCCAGAAAATGCCGCTTGCCCGCCGGGGTGATTAGGGTATAGTGTCCCAGCTTGCCGCGCTCGGTGTAGAAGTCCCTCACCAGAAACAGACCGGCGCTCTTTTTGACCGCACGGGGAAAGAGCTTGCGGTTCTTGTCCCGGAACAGATACTTCTTTTCCTCCAGATACCGGGTAAACTGCTTTTCGGGAATGCCCAGCTCCTTTGCGGTGGTGCGGATGTTGGTGCAGTCCGCAGGGTCAACAAAGGCGTCATAATACTCCGCTTTGGGGAGGGCAAGCCGGAGACGGCGGTTCAGCTCCCGGTTTCGGGCGTTTTCGCTGCGCAGGCGGTTCAGGTACTCCGGCACGGCCTCGGGGTGCGCCTCCAGCGCATCCAACAGGCTGTCCGTCATATACGCGCCGTGCTTGCGGATGGAGGGCAGCACCTCGGCCGTCACCCAGCGCTTGAACTTCTTTGCGCGCTCCAGCTTGCTGGAGAGGATGAGACTGTAAAGGCCGGATTCGCTAATAAAGATAGGTTTCTGACCTCTGCCGATGGGGTCACGAATCGTTACCCCATCCAATTTATCCTCCCCATCAACATGGTCGAGCAAGGCTTTTCGGTGGTTGCTGTAACCAAGGCTGGAAGCCACGTCTTTACCGACAAACCACGGGTCGCCGTCGATCAGGATGCTGCGTACAGCTCCGAACTCCGGGTTTTCAAAGATCATCAGATTGTTATTCATATTCGCACATCCTTTCTCGTATCTATTCTGACTGCACCTGCTCCGAGAGCTTGGTCGTGATGATTTTGTACAGCTCCGTATCCTTGGGGAAGCGGTCTACGAAGGGCAGGATCACGCTGCCGTAGAACAAAAGCCCCTCGCCCTCGGCGGATTGGGTCACATACGAGAGCTGATGGGGCGAGATGTTGAGCTGCTTCGCCAGAATCTGCCGGTCGCCGGAAGCCTGGTTGAGCATATACACATAGTCGGAGTTTTCAAAGATGTTCTCCACCTCGCGGGAGGAGAGCAGGTCTTTGACGTTCTGGGTGATGCCCGTGGGAACGCCGCCCCACTTGCGGAATCGCTTCCATATCTCCACCGTATACGCGGCGGTCTGCTCCTCCTTCAGAAGAAGGTGCATTTCGTCGATATAGTAGCGGGTGGACTTGCGCTGCTCCCGGTTGATCGTGACGCGGTTCCACACCGCGTCCTGCACCACCAGCATCCCGATCTTCTTTAACTGCTTGCCCAGCTCCTTGATATCGAAGCTGACCACGCGGTTTTCGATATTCACGTTGCTGCGGTGGTTGAACACGTTGAGGGAGCCGGTGACGTAGATTTCCAGCGCCGTGGCGATATACTGCGCTTCCTTTTCATCCTGCCTGCGAAGCTCGTTGTACAAGTCCTCCAAAATAGGCATCTTCTCCGGGCGGGGGTCGCTCAGGTACTCCCGGTAAACAGAGCGCACACAGCGGTCGATGATGGTCTTTTCCACCGGCATGAGGCCGTCCTTGCCGCCCACGATCAGCTCGCACAGGGAGAGGATGAAGTCGGATTTCAGGCTCAGCGGGTTTTCGTCGTCGCTGTAATTCAGGTTCAAATCCATGGGGTTCAGGTAGTCGGTGGAGGTGGGCGAGATCTTCACCACCTGCCCGTGCAGGTGCTCCACCAGCGGCCCGTACTCCGCCTCCGGGTCACAGATGATGATATCGTCGTTTGTGACGAGGAACACGTTGGCGATCTCCCGCTTGGCGGAGAAGGACTTGCCGCTTCCGGGCGTGCCTAAGATCAGCCCGTTCGGGTTTTTCAGCAGCTTTCTGTCTACCATGATGAGGTTGTTGGAAAGGGCGTTCAGCCCGCAGTACAGGGCTTCCTTGCCGTCCTGAAACAGCTCCTGGGTGGTAAACGGCACAAAAATCGCCACGCTGGATGTGGTGAGCCCCCGCTGGATCTCGATCTGGTTCAGCCCCAAGGGGAGGCTGCTCATGAAGCCCTCCTCCTGCTGAAAGTCCAGCCGTGTGAGCTGGCAGTTGTACTTCTGGGCGATGGAGCCCGCCTGAAAGACGTTGTTGCCGAGGCGCTGCCTGTTGTCCGCCACATTCACCACAAGGAAGGTCAAAAGGAACATACGCTCGTTGCGGCTTTGCAGCTCCTGCAAGAGCTTTTTCGCCTCCGTGCCGTAGGTGGCAAGGTCGGAGGGGATAATATCCATATCGTAGCCGGAGCGCACCGCCTTTTTCTGCTCCTCAATGGTCATTTTCTGCAAATCGGTGATCTTGCGCTTAATGGTCTTGATTGCCTTTACCTGATCCACGGACTGGACGTGCATACTGACGATAAGGGAGCTTTCCATATCGAGAAAATCCGCCAGCATCCGGTCGTTGAGCTCCGGCGCTAAAATCTGCAAGAAGGATACGCAGCCGGTCTTGCTGCCCACGCCGAAGCTGCTGCCGGTCTTGAACTCGAAGGCACTGGGCGCGATGAAGTCCTTCACCGACAGCCCGGAGGGAGCCAGCCAGTCCCACGAAAAGCGGAA
>ENA-UAOY01000745-UAOY01000745.1-human-gut-metagenome-genome-assembly--contig:-NODE-745-length-11995-cov-5.342630_pt1 | contig 11995 bp, 9 predicted proteins | sample MGYA00243477_ERZ654571 | MGnify/ENA primary metagenome ERZ654571 (study PRJEB26926, sample SAMN06164761) | human gut metagenome | biome: ENVO:00009003; feature: ENVO:2100002; material: ENVO:00002003...
GGCAGCGTCAGATGTGTATAAGAGACAGTCGACGCCCTGCGCAACATCCCGATGGACGAGGGGTTCATGGAGGCTTCGCAGACGGTCTACGACCTGCTCACCTCGGGCAAAACCCTCGAACAGATTGTCGACGGCGACCGCAAGAGCTTCGTGATGCAGTACATCGACTGGAAGAATCCGCGCAACAACGTCTTCCACGTCACCGAGGAGTTTGCCGTCAGCCGCACGGGGATGACCGAGACCTACCGGCCCGACATCGTCCTCTTCGTGAACGGCATTCCGCTATGCGTCATCGAGTGCAAGCGTCCCGACGTGAAGGACTCCATCGAGCAGGCCATTTCGCAGCACCTCCGCAACCAGAAGGCCGACGGCATCCGTTCGTTGTACCTCTACTCGACGCTGCTGCTGGCCATCAACCGCCAGGAGGGCAGTTACGCCACGACGGCCACGCCCGAAAAGTTCTGGGCGCGGTGGCGCGAGCAGTTCGCCGACCGCGAGGCGGAGGCCCGTTACCGGCAGGAGCTGGAGCGGGTGGTCAACGAGCCGCTGCTGGACGACAAGCTCTTCGGGGAGCGGTTCGGCTACGTGCGCCGCATCGAGGGCGGGCGGCGGCGCGGCGGCGTCATCTGGCACACGCAGGGGAGCGGCAAGTCGCTGACGATGGTGATGCTGGCGCAGGCCATCATCCTCGACAAGGAGATTCGCAATCCGAAAATCATCCTCGTAACCGACCGCACGGACCTCGACCGGCAGATTACGGGGACGTTCCGCAAGTGTCAGATTCGCGTCGAGAACGCCACGACGGGAAGCAAGCTCGTCGAACTGCTCAACAGCAAGAGCGATGCCGTCATCACGACGATTATCAACAAATTCGAGACGGCCGTGCGCGGCATCCGCACCCCGTTGACCGACCCCAACATCTTCGTGCTGATCGACGAGGGACACCGCAGCCAGTACGGCGAGATGGGCATCAAGATGGAGAAGACGCTCCCGAATGCCTGCTTCATCGCCATGACCGGCATGCCGCTGATGAAGAAGGAGAAGAACACGGCCCGGAAGTTTGGCGGCATCATCCAACCGGTCTACACGGTGGATCAGGCCGTGGCGGACAAGGCCGTCGTGCCGCTGCTGTATGAGGGTCGCATGGTGCCGCAGGTGGTACACGAGGAGACGATCGACCGCTATTTCGACAAGATCTGCGGATGGATGAGCAACGCCCAGCGGGCCGACATGAAGAAGAAGTTCAGCCATGCGGACCAGCTCAACCAGACACAGCAGCGCATCTACGCCATTGCGTGGGACATTTCGCAGCACTTCCGGGAGAACTGGCAGGGGTCGAAGTTCAAGGCGCAGCTGGTGGCTCCGCGCAAGCGCATCGCGATTCTCTACAAGCAGTTTCTCGACGAAATCGGCATCGTCTCGTCGGAGGTGCTCATCACCTCGCCCGACACCCGGGAGGGGGAAGACGAAGCATTCGGCGAGACCTCGAACGTGGAGGTGGCCTTCTGGAAGCGCATGATGGATGAATACGGCACGGCCAAAAAGTACGAGACTAGCATCATCAACCGCTTCAAGAACAGCGACAAACCGGAGATTATCATCGTCGTGGACAAACTCCTGACGGGATTCGACGAACCCCGCAACACGGTGCTCTATCTCGACCGCAAGTTGAAGGACCACACGCTGCTGCAGGCCATTGCCCGCGTCAACCGCGTCTGCGAAGACAAGGAGTTCGGGTATATCATCGACTATTACGGCGTATTGGGGTCGCTCAATTCGGCGCTGGAGCTCTACACCGATTTCGACAAGGAGGATCTGGAGGGAACCTATACGGACATTTCGGAGGAGGTGGCCAAGCTGCCCCAAAAGCATGCCGAGTTGTGGGACCTCTTCAAGGAGGTGCGCAACACGACCGACTTCGAGGCCTTCGGCAATGTCCTGCGCGAGGAGGACCGGCGCTCGCTCTTCTACGAAAAGCTGCGGGCCTTTGCCCGGACGCTGAAGGTGGCGCTTTCGTCCATCGTATTCCACCAAAACACGCCTCAAGAAGAGGTCGAACGGTACAAGCACGATCTGGCCTTCTTCATGAAGCTTCGTAATGCCGTGCAGGAGCGCTACTCCGACACGGTGGACTACAAGCAATACGAAGGGCAGATTCAAAAGCTGATCGACACGCACATCGAGAGCGGCGAGGTGCAGGTCATCACCGACCTGGTGAACATCTTCGACAAGGAGCGATTCGCCGAAGAGGTGGAGAAGATCTCCGGGAAAGCGGCCAAGGCCGACACGATTGCCTCGCGAACGGCCAAGTACATCACCGAGAACATGGATACCGACCCGGCCTTCTACAAGAAGTTCTCGCAGATGCTCAAGGAGACCATCTCGCAGTACGAACAGGGGCGAATCGACGAGGCGGAGTATCTGACTCAGGCGACAGACCTGATGAACAAGGTGCTGAATCATACCGACAGCGAGATTCCCGACGTGCTGAAGGATAACAATGCCGCGCGGGCCTACTTCGGATTGAGCCTGGAGGTCTACAAGTCAGTCATAAAACCCGAACAGGGGCTCGACCTGACGCAAATCGCACTCGACACGGCCAACCGGATCGACGCCATCATTCGTCAGCACATCTTCGAGAAGGGGACGCTCATTGTCGACTGGCCGCTCAAGGACCGGCTGGTCGGCATGATGAAGCTCGACATCGAGGACTATCTGATTGACGAGGTCAAACGCAAATATGATCTGTCGATGACCTTCGACGACATGGATGCCATCATCGACCGGGCGGTCGACGTGGCTCAAAAATGGTTCCGGTGATGCAACAGATATTCGTCTACGGGAAAGAGACGATTCCCTACAGCGTGCTCTTTTCCGCCCGCCGGACACTCGGAATCAAGGTATATCCATCCGGCGAGGTCGTTCTGCTGGCTCCGGAAGGGACGTCGGAAGAGGTTATCGAGCAGAAACTCCACAAACGGGCGCCGTGGATTCTTCGGCAGCAGGCCTATTTCACGGATTTCGGGATTCGGAGTCCGGAAAAACGGTATGTCAGCGGAGAGTCGCACTACTATCTGGGAAAGCAGTTCCTGCTCCGGGTTTCGGAAGGCAAAACCAACAGCGTCCGCTACAAGGGGCGCTGCTTCGAAGTGGTATGCACCTCTCCGGACAGGGCCCGGGAGTTGATGAGATCCTGGTACCGCGAACACGCCAAACTCAAGTTTGCCGAGTATGCGGAGCCAATCATTTCCCGATTTGCACGGTACGGAGTTGCGCCAACCTCACTCTATGTCCAGGAGATGGAAAACCGTTGGGGCAGCTGCACCCCCAAGGGGAAAATCATTCTGAATACGGAACTCATCAAGGCGCCGCGTCCCTGCATTGAATATGTTATTACGCATGAGATGTGTCATCTGCTGCATCCCGACCATACCGCGGCCTTCTTTACCCTGCTCGAAACCGAGATGCCCGACTGGCGGCGTTGGAAAGACAAGTTGGAGCGATTCATGATGTAGGTGCAAACTGCTTCAAAAGCATCATCCGTCCTCCCCGTATGACAAATGTATGACAAAACGAAACGAAAACCGCGTTGTAGATATCTACAACGCGGTTTCTGTGAGGTCTGAAGCAGACGCACCAGCCCTCGCCGTGGATCAACGACTACGGGCAGTTCTCCATCATGCCTGTACGCGGACGCGACAAGGTCGATGAAGAGAGCCGTCAGAGCTGGTTTTCGCACCAGTCGGAGGAGGCACGCCCCTACTATTATTCGGTATACCTCGCCGACCACGACATCAAGGCCGAGATCGCCCCGACCGAGCGGGCTGCGATCATGCGTTTCACGTTCCCCGAATCGGACGAGTCGGGCGTGGTGATCGACGCTTTCGACCGCGGATCGTACATCAGGGTCATGCACGACAAACGGACTGTCGTGGGATACACCACGCGCAACAGCGGAGGTGTGCCCGACAACTTCAAGAACTGGTTTATCGTGCGCTTCGACCGGAAGATCCGGGATTTCCAGATCTATGACGGCACGAAGCCCGTCGAAGGCGAACAGTTAGTCGGCGAACACGCCCTCGTGCGGGTAGGTTTCGAAACCCGGCGCGGCGAGCAGGTAACGGTACGCGCAGCCTCATCGTTCATATCGCAGATGCAGGCCGTGCAGAACCTCGAAGAGCTGGGAAAGGACGATTTCGAAACCGTGAAGGCCAAGGCGCAAGCACACTGGGACGAGGTGCTCGGACGTATTGAAGTCGAGGGAGGCACGACGGACCAGTACCGCACGTTCTATTCGTGCCTCTACCGTTCGACCTTGTTCCCGCGCAAGTTCTACGAGATCGACAAGAACGGCAATATCCTGCATTACAGCCCCTACAACGGTGAGGTACTGCCGGGATACATGTATACCGACACGGGATTCTGGGACACCTTCCGCAGTCTGTTTCCGCTGCTCAATCTGGTCTATCCGTCGGTCAATGCCGAAATTCAGGCCGGGCTGGCAAACGCTTACCGCGAGAGCGGATTTCTGCCCGAATGGGCTTCGCCCGGACACCGTGGGTGCATGGTCGGAAACAACTCGGCGTCGGTCGTTTCGGATGCCATCCTGAAAGGTGTCACCCCCGAGGAAGACATTGCGACGCTCTACGAGGCGATGCTCGCAGGACGCCGGAAGGTACACCCCACGGTGAGCTCCACGGGGCGCCTCGGACACGAATACTACAACACACTGGGATACATCCCCTACGATGTGGGTATCAACGAGAATGTCGCACGAACGCTCGAATACGCCTACGACGACTGGTGCATCGCGCAGGTGGCGAAAAAACTGGGAAAAACGAACGACGCTGCGATGCTGGAAAAGGCTTCGCAGAACTATAAAAACCTCTTCGATCCCGAAACGCGCCTGATGCGGGGCCGCAATGCCGACGGGACGTTCCAGACGCCCTTCAGCCCCTACAAGTGGGGCGACGCCTTCACCGAGGGAAACGCGTGGCACTACACATGGTCGGTGTTCCACGATGTCGAGGGACTGATCGACCTGATGGGAGGACACAAAGGATTCACGCGGATGCTCGACTCGGTCTTCGTCGTGCCGCCCGTCTACGACGACAGCTACTACGGGTTCCGCATCCACGAAATTACCGAAATGCAGGTGGCCGACATGGGCAACTACGCCCACGGAAACCAGCCCGCGCAGCACATGATCTACCTCTACGACTACGCCGGGCAACCCCGTAAGGCGCAGTGGTGGGTCCGTGAGGTCATGGATCGCCTCTATTCGGCCAAGCCCGACGGTTACTGTGGCGACGAGGACAACGGACAAACCTCGGCATGGTACGTATTTTCGGCTTTAGGGTTTTATCCCGTATGTCCGGGAGCGGACGAATACGCAGTCGGATCGCCGCTGTTCCGCAAGGCCGTCATTCATCTTGAAAATGGCAATACGATCGAGATCGACGCTCCGGAGAACAGCTCCGAGAACCGTTATGTCGGTAAAATGGCTATCGACGGAAAAGTATCGGAAAGGCCGTTCCTTAGCTATTCCACACTTCTGGAAGGTGCGAAGGTGCGCTTCGAGATGGAATCCGAAAAATAGCCTTCCCATGAAGATTCCGAATCCACATGCTGCCTTCATGGCCTTCGCCTGTGCATTGTTTGCAGCATGCTCTCCGCAGCAGCCCTTCATAACCTCACCCGACGGACGCATCGCCGTATCTGTCGAAGCCGATGCAGGGGCGGGCGTGACCTATGCCGTCACGGTCGACGACAAACCCCTGATACTGCCCTCGGCGATGGGGCTCGCGGCATGCGGAACCTCGCTGCAGGGAGCGACGATAACAGGCGTATGGCACTCCTCCCACGACGGGCTGTGGACAGCCCCCTGGGGCGAGAACAAACGGCACCGCAACCATTACAACGAAATGTCCGTCGCAGTGCGGAAGCCGGATAAAAGCATGGCCTTCACGCTCCGCTTCCGCGCATTCGACGACGGAATAGCATTTCGCTACGAACTGGCGCAGCCCGATTCGCTGGCCGTGACGGACGAACTGACGGAGTTCCGGTTCGCAGATGAGGGTCATACGATGTCATGGTCCATACCCGGCAATTTCGAGACCTATGAACTCCAGTACCGCGAGCAGCCCGTAGCACGGATTACGGATGCAAACACGCCCTTCACATTCCGCACTGGGGACGGAATATTCGGAGCCGTGCACGAGGCGGCCCTGTACGACTGGCCCGAGATGGTATTGAGGCGCGACAGTGCGGGGGTGCTGAAAGCCGCCCTCGCGCCCCTGCCCGACGGCGTGAAGGCGTACATTCCGGGACGCTTCACGACGCCCTGGCGCACGATACAGATAGCAGACAGGGCCGTAGGCCTGATAAACTCGTCGCTGGTGCTCAACCTGAACGAACCTTCGAAGATCGAGGATACCTCATGGATCGTGCCGCAGAAGTACGTCGGCGTATGGTGGGGAATGCACCTCGGAACGCAGGTATGGACGATGGGGCCGCGACACGGAGCAACGACACGGAATGCCATCCGGCACATCGACTTTGCTGCGGAAAACGGCATACAAGGAGTGTTGTTCGAGGGCTGGACCAAAGGATGGGAGAACTGGGGCGGAAACCAGCAGTTCGACTACCTCGAACCCTATGCGGATTTCGATCTGGAGCGAATAGCCGCCTATGCCCGTGAAAAGGGCGTGCAACTGTGGATGCACAATGAAACGGGAGGAAATATTCTGAGTACGAAGCCGTCATGGAAGCAGCGATGAGGAGGTATGCCGAACTGGGGGTTCACACGCTCAAAACGGGATATGCAGGGGGATTCAAAGGCGGTTACCTCCATCATTCGCAGTATGGAGTGCAGCACTATCAGCGGGTCGTGGAAACGGCGGCGAAATACCGGATCATGCTCGACGTACACAAGCCGATAAAGGAGACGGGGATACGACGCACGTGGCCCAACATGATGACACGCGAAGGGGCGCGGGGCATGGAATGGAACGCATGGTCGGAAGGGAATTCGGCAGAGTATCTCACGACGCTGCCCTTCGTGAGGATGCTGAGCGGACCGATGGACTACACTCCGGGAATCTTCGACATCGACTATTCCACGGCGAAGGCCGACAAGGGACGGATCGAGTGGAACGGGCCCAACGCGGAACGCTGCATAAAGACCACGCTGGCACGGCAGATAGCAAACTGGGTGATCATATACTCGCCCCTGCAGATGGCCGCAGACCTGATCGAGAACTACGAAGGGCATCCCGCATTCCGGTTCTTCCGCGACTTCGACGCAGACTGCGACTGGTCGAAGGCATTGCAGGGAGAGATCGGCGACTATATCGTCGTTGCAAGACGGGCCAAAGACAGATACTTTCTCGGGGCAGGAACGGACGAGAAGGCAAGGACGCTCGTGCAGAAGCTCGACTTCCTCGAACCCGGAGTGACGTATACCGCGACCATATATGCCGATGCTCCGGATGCGGGGCGCAATCCGGAGGCATACCTGATCGGGAAGCGGGCGGTGACGGCACGAGATACCATACGCATCGAGATGGCTGAACGGGGCGGGCAGGCAATAACTTTTATTCCGGCAGAGAAATAGAAGATGCCGGTGGCACGGGGAGGCCACGACGGAAAGCCGACAGGGAACAATGAGAAACGGGATCTGATCCATATCAGACCCCGTTTTTCGTATCAGGAACGATGTCGTCTTTTTTTACGCCTTTGTTGCATCTGCCGTTGCTGTTCCTCGTAAGCCCGCGTGTCGGCCAAATCCAATACCGTATCGACAATGCCAGAAATAGGATTGGCGGCATGGTTTTGCACTTCATGTTTCTGTTCCACGTGTTGTTCTGCGACCTGTTGCGCCTCTTTCGGAGCCGGATACAATTCGTTGAAGACATTCGCCGAGAACTCTTTTCCCAGCACCGACCCGTTGGCAACGATGCCGTCGTTATGGTCAATGAAAGTCACGCCATAGATTCTGCCGACCGGATTGATGCGGAAGATAGCGTCGATGTTCTCCGCCTTGAGCAGCTGCCGAAACTCGTCCCGCGTATTGTGCGGACTCATGGCATCCCGGACTGTCTGTCGCAGCCGGTCGAGCGACCCGTCCTGCTTCAGCGCACTCTTCGACCGCTCGTAATACTTTTGAAGAGCCTTGTAGCCGACATCCCGGCCGATACGGCTCGATTTGAACGGAGTGCCGATGCCATAGCCGTCATCAGTCATGGCGCCGTAGACAATACCGGCATAGTTCCTTTCGTCGATAGTTCCCGTACGTTCTTCGACCGAAACGTTAAACAGTTCCAATAAGGTGCGGAACTCGCCGTAGGACGAGCATTTATAATTCCGCAGGCACGATCTCACGATGGATGAGATCTGCTGTTTGACATTGCCTTCCCTGTAGTTTACCTTATGCAATCCCACCTTGTCGGCTTGCTCCTCTCCCTTGACGCTCGGATGCAGATTATATTTGCGTTCCAGATCGCGTAATATCTCCATCGAACGTCTTGCTTCGAAATCATGCGGCAGCTTATGTCCGTTCTCATCGACGCGCAACGATACGACATGAAGATGCTGTCGGTCGATATCCTTATGTTTGAAAACAATATAAGGCTGGTTGCCGTAACCCATACGTTCCATGTATTCCTGCGCGATGTCCCGGAGCTGATCGTCGGTCAGTCTGTCTTCCGGCGAGGGGTTCAGCGAGGCGTGGAAGACCGTGTTCGTAGTCCGGCGGTTGGCTTCGAGGTACGGCCAAAAGCAATCCATGCAGGCGTCGACATCCATTCGCCCGTGCTTGTCGAACGGTTCCAACATCTTCTGCCAGAAAAGAACCTCGGCTTCATCCTTATCCACTTTCTCCTTGTTGTAATACAACGCTCCGCCGGGCGAGGAACCAGATCTTATATTCGCAACCATTCCTTAGTCTGTTTTGCGAGGTTGAGAATCTCGATACTCAGAGCCTTTAATTCTCTCGTTCGCTGTTCCAAAGCAGCGATCTGATGCGGGATCGCGATGTTGGAAAAGTGCGAATTGATGACCTTTACAATCTGATTATAGTTGTTGGCGAGTTTCTGAAACTGGAAATAAAAGTCATTCAGACGAGCAATAAACTGCACTTTGGAAGGGTCACGTTTAACGACAACGAACTCCTCGGCGAAGATGCGTTTTACGATAAACCGGCTGCGGTTATGTTCCAATTCTGCCTTACAAAGCATCTGCTTAAAGCGGATATTCTCTTCCGTGGTGAGTTTGAAATTATACCTGTGGACTCTGGGATCTGTCGTTGTCGGGCGTCCGATCCTCTTTTTCGTGGTTGTCATCAGTCTGGTAGTTTAAGTGGCGTGACTCGGGAACGCCACCCAGCCTCGCAGAGCGAGCACCTTTCGTATGCCGAAAAGTTTTTCGGCATACAAAGGTACAGCTCGCTGTTGTCTGGCGACAACAAAAATCCGCGCCGGAGAATCTTTGAGAGAAGTTTTGAAAATCCTCCGTTACGGTTTCCATAGCCGGGTCTGTTCCCGGTGCAATATTACAACCGTTTCGGGGCAAAAAAAAGCCATCGGTGCGGACTGGAGCGGACTGGAGCGGACATCGGAACCGAAGCGTTTTACCCTGTTGTATATTGCGGCAGGATTGATTATTCGGGCAACTGCGCGAATCGCAAAATAAGTATCGGTTCAGACGGATACCCGAATCTTTAACCGAGTATCTGCGCAAAGGAACGAAAGGGCGGCAGACCGAATAATCATCCAATTATTCGTCCAAATATAAGGTAGTATATATAAATGATTTGACAGACGCATAGTTACCCAAACAACCATTTAAACACACAAGCAATGAAACAAGCAAGCATTTCGATCTGCAATCAAAAAGGGGGCATCGGGAAATCGACATTTACGATGTTACTCGCCAGTCATCTGCACTACACATTAGGCTATGACGTGCTGGTCGTAGACTGCGACTATCCCCAATGGTCCGTTCAGGCGCAACGTGAGCGGGAACTGTCGCTCATCGAGCATGACGATTACCACAAGCTGTTGCTGGTACGTCAATTCAAAGCGACGGGCCGCAAGCTCTGGCCTGTGCTGAAATGTATGCCGCCTGAAGCCCCCGAAGAAGTCGAGCGGCTGCTGCAAAGCGGCTACCATCCCCGTATCATTCTCTACGACTTGCCGGGAACGGTCAATGCCGAAGGTGTCATTCGGCTGCTCGCGTCGCTGGACGCTGTCTTTGTGCCCATGAAAGCCGACAAGGTCGTCATGGAAAGTACGCTCTCCTTTGCCCGGAGTCTCACCACTAACCTTGCCCAAGATCCGACCCTTACTTTACAAAGCGTCTATCTTTTCTGGACGATGATAGACCGTCGTGAACGAACGCCGCTTTACGATCGATACGAGGCCGTTATCCGCAAGCTCGGGTTGTCGCTTATGACAACTCACATTCCTTACCGCTCGAAGTTCAACAAGGAGCTGCTTGCGGACAATACAGGAGTCGGCCGCTCGACACTTCTGGCTCCGGCGCGAACCTTTGCGTGTGAGGCGCAACTCGAAATCCTCACAGAAGAAATTCTTACACTCCTCAAAATCCGATAACAATGGCCAAGAAACCCAAAATCGAAGTAGACGAAAGTCTTGTAAAACAGGTGATCGCAGGGCAGTTACCTATCACTACAAAGGTCACACGGGTAATTCCGGAACAGATCCCATCCGGAACCGCTACGGACGCAATTCCCGCCGAACCGCCCTCTGTTCCGGAGATCGACACAGAAAAGATTCCGGATGAAACCCCGTCTGTGCCCGCAGCACAAGAGCCACGCCGTCGGAGAACACCACCCTTGTCCGATTATGAACGAATGTTTCTCACTCCTGTGGAATACGGCATCCGAGCCACACTTTATGTCAATGCATCGACGAAGCGTAAGATTCTGGAGATACTTAAAAGAATCGGAGGTGAACGATTATCCGCGACATCATATGTGGATAATATTCTACAGCACCACATCGAAACTTTCCGTGACGATATAAACCGGCTCGATCGTAAGCGGAATTTTGAAAAACTTGTTTAACAATGACTTAAAAATTTCTAATTATGCTTTACAGCTTTTTATCCGAGTCCGGTGTCCTCGACATTTCATTACTCGCTCTTGGCACAGGCATTATCGTTTTGTCAATCTTAGGGCTGCTGCACCTCGGGAAGCGACGAGGTCATAATAAAGCCGGACACTTTTCGGAGCAACCTGACGATTGTGCAATGCCTGCCGTGCAAACGGAAAATAGCGATGGATGGCCCTCGATGGAACAACCTCAGACAACTGAACTTGTATCCGTTGTCGCTGCACCTGAAGATTCTTCAAATCTCGATTCTCCGCCTTCCGAAACGGTCGTATCCGAAAAGCAGGATGTGAAGCCGGAGCGTGTTCCCGTACCGGACATACGATGGCGACGTTCGATGACATTGCCCGACTACAAAAAAACATTTCTTGTCCGGGTGGATTACGACCTCCGCGCCTCGCTTTATGTCAGTGCCCCTACGAAACGGAAAATCCTTGAAGTCCTGAAAAAAATCGGCGGCGAGCGACTGACCGCAACATCTTATGTAGATAATATCCTACGGCACCATCTCGAAATGTTCCGCGACGAGATCAACTGCATACATCAAGAACAGAATTACCATAACATCGTCTAAATTCTTTCTGCCATGAACAGCATAATTCTTATTGCCGCCTGCGCCGTATGTCTGGATCAGTTGTTTTTCCGGGGGCGGCTCGCGTCATATGTCGTCGACAATCTGAAAGGCCCGAAGAAAAAACACACCGGGCATAACGCTGCCCCTCACACGCCGAATGCCGGTACTGCACCCCGTCAAACTCCTGAAATTCTCGTGTCAAAATCCTATCGGTGCGGACTGGAGCGGACTGGAGCGGACATCGGCACCGCCCCGGCAGGCGGAGATGCTATATTTGCCCCGGCTTCGG
>ENA-UAOY01000758-UAOY01000758.1-human-gut-metagenome-genome-assembly--contig:-NODE-758-length-11796-cov-5.584448_pt1 | contig 11796 bp, 8 predicted proteins | sample MGYA00243477_ERZ654571 | MGnify/ENA primary metagenome ERZ654571 (study PRJEB26926, sample SAMN06164761) | human gut metagenome | biome: ENVO:00009003; feature: ENVO:2100002; material: ENVO:00002003...
CGAGATAGGAGTCCGTCTCGTGGGCTCGGAGATGTGTATAAGAGACAGGATATATCGGTGGAGTAAATACCTACGTAATGCCGGTCCCGATGATGAATATCATCAATGGAGGTTCACACAGCGACGCTCCTATCGCTTTCCAAGAATTTATGATTCGGCCGGTAGGCGCCTCTTCCTTCCGTGAAGGCCTGCGCATGGGAGCCGAAGTATTCCACGCCTTGAAAAAAGTGTTGCACGACCGCGGCCTCAGCACTGCTGTAGGCGACGAAGGCGGTTTTGCACCGGCACTGGCAGGAACAGAAGATGCGCTGGACTCCATCATGAGCGCCATCAAGGCTGCCGGCTACGAACCGGGCAAGGATGTGAAAATCGGTATGGACTGTGCCTCATCCGAGTTCTTTAAGAACGGTATCTATGACTACTCCATCTTTGAAGGCGAAAATGGTAAAAAACGTACTGCCGACAAACAAATAGCTTACTTGGAAGATTTGATTAATAACTACCCGATTGACTCCATCGAGGATGGCATGAGCGAAAACGACTGGGAAGGCTGGAAGAAGTTGACCGAACGCATCGGCAACCGTTGCCAGCTGGTTGGCGACGACCTGTTCGTGACTAACGTGGAATTCCTTGAAAAAGGTATTGCCATGGGCTGCGCCAATTCCATCCTTATCAAAGTCAATCAAATCGGTTCACTCAGTGAAACGCTGGATGCTATCGAAATGGCACACCGCCACGGTTATACCACAGTGACTTCTCACCGTTCCGGCGAAACCGAGGACGCCACCATTGCAGACATTGCCGTTGCCACCAACAGCGGACAAATCAAGACCGGTTCTCTGAGCCGCTCCGACCGCATGGCGAAGTACAACCAACTATTGCGCATCGAAGAAGAACTGGGTAACCTTGCTGTCTATGGCTACAAAAGAATAAAATAACCCTTTGTAGTGAATAAGTCATAAAGAGGGAATAGCGTCTTTGGGAAAAGGCGCTATTTTTATTAAAGAATCGTCTATATCTTTGCAAAAGTCATCCCCTACTATCCTCTATAGGAAAGATTCTTTCCAAGATGGTAGCAGGTTAATGTTTCATTGACTAAAGACTATTCGTCCGACAGTCGTTACATTATCGTCCGACATATGTTTAATTATCGTCCGATAGCTGTTGGACGATAATTAAACATATGTCGGACGAATAGTTTTTAGTAAGCAAGAATATAAAATATAGCGGCGCAACAATCATTTGCTCCCAAAGCCTCCCTTTATTATTTACGGAGGCCTTCAAAAACAGTCCTCATTCACGGTTCATCAAACGATGCTCTGCCATCTGCTCGAACTTCGTGCCGGGACGTCCGTAATTGGCATACGGATAAATGGAGATGCCTCCGCGCGGGGTGAAGATACCCGTCACCTCAATATACTTAGGGTTCATCAAATGAATGAGGTCTTTCATTATGATGTTCACGCAATCCTCGTGGAAAGCACCATGATTGCGGAAGCTGAACAAGTAGAGTTTCAAACTCTTGCTCTCTACCATCTTGACATCGGGGATATAGCAAATACGGATTTCTGCAAAGTCCGGTTGCCCCGTGATGGGACAGAGGCTGGTGAATTCGGGGCAGTTGAAACGCACCCAGTAGTCATTGCCGGGATGCTTGTTATCAAATGCCTCCAATACTTCGGGGGCATAGTTCTGACGGTATTCTGTCTTTCTCCCCAAAAGGGAAAGTTGGTCTTTCAATTCTGTCATAGCCATATATTTTTAGTGATACAAGTGTGCCTCATTTAGTAGAAGCCAAAAACTTTTCCAATCCTTCTCTGCGCAACGTGCATGCCGGGCAGTGTCCACAACCATCTCCCGGGATACCGTTATAACAAGTCAGCGTTTCGTGACGTATAAGTTCGAGCACTCCAAGCTCGTCTGCCAGCGCCCAGGTCTCCGCTTTGTCAATCCACATCAGTGGTGTGTGCAGTACGAATTGCTCGTCCATAGCCAGGTTCAGCGTCACGTTAAGCGACTTGATGAAAGCATCCCGGCAATCGGGATAACCGCTGAAATCGGTCTGCGACACCCCCGTCACAATATGATTAATCCCCCGCTCGCGGGCGTAAACGGCGGCTATACTCAGGAAAAACAGATTGCGTCCCGGCACAAAAGTATTCGGAAAGCTGTCTGCCGGCTTCTCCTGGTCCATCTCCATGCCGGCATCTGTCAATGAGTTATGTCCCAGCCGGCCGATAAAGGAAACATCCATTACTTCGAACTCCACACCTGCCTTACGGGCAATGGCCCTCGCCAAGTCCACTTCCTTCTGATGTTTCTGTCCATACAGAAAACTCAGCGCATACACTTTCTTAAATTCACGTTTTGCCCAAAAGAGGCAAGTGGTCGAGTCCTGCCCGCCACTGAATACCACCAAAGCAGTGTCCCTATTCATCTTGTTAAAAGCCTCTCTGTTTCCCTCCCCCGTAGGGAGGGAAACAGAGAGGGCATTGCTAATTATTTGTTTGACATAATAACTGATTTCCCCTCACTACGGGTAAGGGGCTTTAAATATCGCCTATTTTCCATACTTTATAGGAGATGCCTTCATCATAGACATCACTACCGTCTATCCGCTTAATAGCTTTTACCACACGGATAGTCACAGGCAGTATCAATACCTCGTACATGGACTTCAGCAGAATCTGGATACACATCATCACCAGCAACTCCCGCCATGCAATGATTCCTCCGAACGCCACCGGAAAGAAAATCAACGAGTCTGCCGTCTCACCAACCACCGTCGACCAAATGGCACGTGCGGAGAAATTACGCCCGTTGCTTGCCAGTTTCATGCGGCTCATTACGTAGGCATTCAGAAAAGAGCCCACCAAGAATGCCGTCAGACTGGCTATGACAATACGGGGCGCCATTCCAAAAACGAAATTGAAATGCGCGGCACCATCCCAGAAAGGGGCGGCAGGCAACGCCACGGCTATCAGTCCCAGCATTACCACAAAAAAGTTCATGGCAAAACCGCTCCAGATAATCAGGCGGGCTTTACGAAAGCCCCAAACCTCGGCTATGCAATCGTTGATAATATAAGAAATCGGGAAGACCAGCAATCCGGCTGTTACGGTAATACCAAAAACCTGGATAACTTTAGTCTCAAGAAGATTGGCTGCAATCAAGCATACATTGAACAGAATGCCCAGCAACATAAAAGGTACAGATACTTTTTGTTTCATACTCCTGTTTTTTACGTGGTGTTCTAGAATACACGACCGCTATTCACGGCATCATACATTTTAAATCCGGTTGCAAAGGTACAACAAGTTTTGCAAATGAACAAACAACATATATTTTAACTAAATCCCAAGCAAGACAAAGCTCCTTTTTTTTATTCGAAGTAATTACAGACAGTGCATATTTAGTTAACGAGACTTAAATAATATTTCCAAAACCAAGAATATTATTTACAATAGTTTTAAAAAACATAAACCAATAGCATAAAAATCAATATATTAACTGATTTTAGCACAAAATCAAAAACATGCAACCAAGTTTGCTCTCAAACAAGATTTCATTCACGCAAATTTCTTAAGCAAATAAAATAATGGACAACATATTTTAATACATACGATTCTATATTTTAAATAATGAAAATTAGGATTATATTTGATAACAACAATCCGGAAGCTCTGGAAAGCACATTGATATTAACCAAGAATATACCATATTATATATAGTAACCTTAGAAAAACAATGAATGCCTATGATTTACCCGAAAGCCCCAAGACACTATTAGTGTCATCTTCTATTCAACCTATTTATTTTGAGATCCATTAGCTTAAACAAAAAACATCTATTATGAATGAAAATCGTAAACGAGGAACATCGAACAACAAAATCCTCACAGCAATTGCCATCGCCTCCCTATTTATAGGAAGCAGCAAAATCATGGCAATAGAGACCTACTCGGAAAATTCATTCGGAGTGACAGAACAGATGCAGGCACAAACAGCCCGCGGTATTGTTGTCGACCAGAATGGAGAGCCTATCATCGGAGCAAGTATCTTGGAAAAAGGTACTACCAATGGAGTTACCACCGACTTATACGGTAAATTCTCGCTAAACGTAAAAAGAGGTGCCACCCTGGTCATTTCCTACATCGGTTATAAGACGCAGGAAGCCAAAGCAGATGCCAACATGAAAATCACCCTTACAGAAGATTCCGAACTACTGGATGAAGTAGTTGTTGTCGGTTACGGTGTACAGAAAAAGAAACTTGTCACCGGCGCCACTGTACAAGTGAAAGGAGAAGACATAGCCAAGCTGAACACTGTGGATGCCCTGGGCGCTTTGCAGAGCCAGTCACCGGGTGTCAACATCACGCAAAACAACGGCTTCCTGGGTTCGGGCTTTAAGGTGAATATCCGCGGTATCGGTACTACCGGAACCTTCTCCCCGCTTTATGTGGTAGATGGAGTTGCCAACGGTAGCATCGACGGGCTGAACCCGAGTGACATTGAATCTTTGGACGTCTTGAAGGATGCCGCTTCCGCCGCCATCTATGGTGCGCGTGCTGCCAACGGCGTTATCCTGATTACCACCAAACGAGGTAAAACCGGCGTTGCCGAAGTCAGTTACGATGGCTATGTCGGTGTGCAGAACCTCTACAAAATCCCTACTATCCTCAATGCCCAAGAGTACATGATGATGCAGGATGAAGGCCGTGTAATGGACGGATTGAGTCCGTACAACTGGGCGACCTATATTCCGGAAAGGGATTTGCAGGCCATACAGAACGGAACATGGAAAGGGACAAACTGGCTGAAGGAAGTGCTGAATGAAGATGCGTTGGTACAGAACCACGCAGTCAACATCACCGGAGGAACAGACCGTTCCAGATATGCCATAGGTATTTCATACACCAACCAAGAAGCTACCATGGGAGTTCCCGGCGAATTTCCAGAAATGAACCGCTACAACTTCCGCGTCAACTCGGACCACGTAGTCATGAAAAAAGGCAATCTTGACTTCCTGAAAGTGGGCGAAACCATCAACTACAAATATTCGCAAACGCAAGGTTCATTCGGAACCGGCGGCATTTATTGGAACGGAGTGCACAATATGCTCATCATGAGCCCGTTGATGCACCCTTACAATTCAGACGGGGGCTACTACCTCTATGCAGACCAGGAAAAGGATAACTACAAATGGGATATCTCCAACGGAGCCAATAAAAACCCGATAGCTTATCTGGACTACTATATGAACCAGAACCTAAGCAAGTCCCATTACATGCAGAGCAGCTTCTATGCAGAACTGCAACCCATCAAGAACCTGCGTATCAAGAGCCAGTTCGGTTACATCATGGGAGCCTCCAGTTATCGTTCCTATTTGCCGAGATTCGATTATCTGAGTGCGTCACTCAACAACGCAGAAGACAAGGTTACCCAATCCATGTCTATGTATAACCGTTGGTCATGGGACAATACAGCCAACTACATCTTCAATATCGATGACCACAACATCGACGTCCTGGTAGGTCAGAGTATTGAAAAATGGGGTATGGGAGAAGAAATGAGCGGTTCAGCCATAGGCTCAAACTTCTATGATTTCAAGCACGCTTATTTGTCCAATGTTCCATTGACCGCCAACAGTGTGTCCTCCTTGACTGGCAAGCCTAACGGGGAAGGTTCCATCGCCTCCTTCTTCGGACGTGTCAACTACAACTATCAGGAGAAATACATGGCTTCTGTCATCATGCGTGCGGACGGTTCCTCCACTTTTGCCCGCGGACACCGCTGGGGATACTTCCCTTCAGTATCCGCAGGATGGGTTATCAGCAACGAGTCCTTCATGTCAGGAATCAAATGGCTGGACTTCTTAAAGCTACGCGCTTCCTGGGGGCAAAACGGTAACTGTAATGTATCTACTTTCCAATATCTTTCACTGATAACTTCCAACAACGGATATGGCGGTTATACGTTCGGCGACTCCATGGACCTCATCAGTACCGGTTCATACGCCTACCGACTGACCAACCCGGACCTTACCTGGGAAACACAGGAGCAATTGAATTTCGGTATCGATGCACGCTTCTTGAACAACCGCCTGGGCTTTGAATTCGACTGGTATAACAAAAATACCAGAGACTGGCTGGTTACGGCTCCGGTACTCTCTTCCTTCGGTGCCAATGCAGTGTCCGTCAATGGCGGTAATGTAAAAAACACGGGTATTGAAGTAGGACTCCACTGGAACGACAACATCGGAAAGGATTTCCAATATGGAGCCAACCTGACCCTTGCTCACAACAAGAATGAAGTGACCAAGATTGCCAACAAAGACGGAATCATCCACGGTAGCGGCAGCGTTCTGTGGGAAGGAGCCGAAGAGTGCTTCCGTGCTGAAGTAGGCAAACCCATCGGCTACTTCTACGGCTACAAGAGTAACGGCATATTCCAGAACCAGGAACAGATAGACAACTACAAAGGTCCGAAACTGAACGGCGACAAGACACAGCCGGGTGACGTAATCTGGGCAGACACCGACAATAGCGGTACGCTCGATGCCAATGACCGTACTATGATAGGTAACCCGAATCCCGACCTGACAATGGGACTTTCCCTGAATGTCAGCTGGAAGGCCATTGACTTCTCAATCACTACTTACGGCGCATTCGGCCAGCAGATTCTGAAGTGTTATCGTGACTTCTCCTCCTCACCCTTGAATAACTATACAGCAGAGATATTCCAACGCTGGCACGGCGAAGGTACGTCCAACAAGTTCCCGAGACTGTCCAGCGCTTCCAGCTCCAACTGGAACAGAGTATCAGACATTTATATCGAAGATGGAGACTATCTTAAGATAAAGAACATCACTGTGGGATTCGACTTCAAGAAAGCATTCAAGAAGTTACCGGTACAACAGCTGCGCCTGTATCTGACCGCACAGAACCTCTTTACCTTCACCGGCTATTCCGGTATGGATCCGGAAATCGGTTACGGTGGCGACGATTATGGTTGGGCATCAGGCATCGACCTGGGCTACTACCCCAGTGCACGTACCTATATGATAGGCTTAAATGTAAAATTCTAATTAACCGAAGAAATTATGAAAAAGATATTATTCATAGCATCAGCAATACTGATTCTTCTTTCAGGATGCGAAAACTTCCTCGATTCGGAACTTTTGACCGAAAAGACAACCGCCAACTTCCCGGAGACAGAAAAGGATGCCCAAGAGATGGTGACGGCCATATACGCCCATCTGTTGTTTGAAAGTCCTGAAACCTCTTCCCAGTATTACATTGCCCAGTTGGCAGGTGACGACTGTCTGGGAGGCAACCTCTCCTACTCCAACAACTGTGCCACCAACTTCCTTATGTACAGTGGCAATCTGAATACATTTGCCGGCATCTGGGACCGTTGCTACACCCTTATCAACCGTGCCAACAATGCCATCAACACAATGGAGAATGTGAAATCATGGTCCAGCGAGAGCGAACGTAACCGACTTTTCGGTGAGTCCTACTTCCTGCGTGCCATGGCTTATTATGAGCTGGCACAAGTCTTTGGCGGAGTTCCTTTACGCACCACACTGGAAAGTACCAACCTGCCGCGTGCATCCGTAGACGAAATCTACACCCAGATTGCAGCCGACTTGAAAAACGCTATCGAAATGATGCCGGCAAAGATTTATCCGAAAGGCTCAGACATGACCGGACACGCTACAAAATATGCTGCCGAAGCCATGATGGCACGTGTATTCCTTTTCTATACCGGACGCTACGAAAAAAACGAACTCCCCAACGGAACTACCAAAGAGGAGGTCATCTCTTGGATAGATGACTGTGTAAACAACTCCGGTCATAAACTGGTGTCCGACCAACGCAACATCTGGGCCTACACCAACGATGCTACCGAAGACAATACCGAAGGGTTCCGTTACCAATACGTTATCAACCATAACCTGAAATGGGAAGGAAACAGTTCCGACGAAACTTTATTCGCCAACAAGCATAACCTGAAATCCGACTGGACCTATACCTGGTTCTCCAACACATGCGCGCAATTCTATTCACCGTCTGCCGACAACTATTCCAACAAAGACAGTTATCCCTTCGGCACCGGTTGGGGAGCTGGCCCCGTATCTCCGGCTATGGTCAACGAATGGAAAGACTGGGCCGCCAAGCAGACCTATACGGACGGTTATAAGGAGGATCCCCGTCTGACCGGTTCCATATGGTCGTACAAAGCACTTGATCCGAATGTTGCCGGCAATGTGCTGATGGACTGCACCATGGACGAGGGTGAACCGGAATATACCGTATCCTATCGTTACTATGAACAAACCGGCTATTTCCAGAAAAAATACATCAATATCAATTCCTACAATGAAGGCAAAATCGAACCTTTCGGCAAGCAGATGTTCCCCGGAATATCTTCGCAGACATCCCAACAGCTACTCCAAATTGCCGACTTGATTCATATCCGTTTTGCCGACGTCCTGCTCATGCAGTCCGAGCTGAAACAAGACGCTACGGGTCTGAACAAGGTACGTGCCCGCTCCCACTTGGCTCCGGTGGCCTACTCCCTGGAAGCCATCAAGCAGGAACGCCGCTGGGAACTTGCATTCGAGTCCATCCGCTGGTGGGATATCCTTCGCTGGTCGGGTCCTTCGCTTGAGGAAGCCGGTGACATACTCAACAAACAGACCGGGTTCAATATAATAAATGCCGCTACGGTGGTACCGATGGTAAAATTCGACTATAAGAAACGCCTACAAGCAACCCAAGGCTACTGGCCCATTCCGCAAGACGAAATCGACATCTCCAATGGAGTCCTTGAGCAGAATCCAGGCTGGGATGCATCTGCCCAGTTCTCGGATTGGAACAATATGTAAGAGTATTAACCTATAAATAAAGACAATATGAAAGTAACAAAAATATTGATAGCAATGCTTGCTTCAGCCTTCATCGTTACTGCATGCGATCCTATCGAAGACGAAGACTTGCGAGACAAATATGTGACTGATGCCGGTACACCCATAACCAAAGAGGCATTACAAGCCGCCATATCCATTACCCAACCCTTCCCCAACCAAGACGGAGTAGTGGAAGGCGACCAGTATATAGCCCTGAAAAACTCCCGCCCGGACATTGGCGGTTCATGGCACATAGAATGGGGGGGCGAAGGAAGTAAACAAAGTAAGACTCTGGTCACGGACAACGCTACGGTCATCATGGAGTCCAATGCGGACTATTCCATCTACTATATGGGCATTTCCGCCAATCAGATTATCAAGACAGATCCGGTTGTAGTGACTGTGACCAATGTATTCGACGATTGGTCCACTTACTTCACCGGTGCAACCGACAAGAGTGACAAATCTGCCAAGAAGACCTGGAAATTCCGTGAAGTCAGCTGGGGTTCCGTCTGCAATATGGGGGCTCATGGAGGCTGGAAATATACCAGTGCAGGCTATACTCCCGAATCAAATTTTGCCTGGTGGGCCAATGTCACTGCCGCCGAAGCGGGAGACCAGTCCATGGTATTCGAATTCGACGGAAACAAGATGAAAACCTATGATGCCAGCGGAAACCTGAAGGCAGAAGGTACTTTCTCCTTCACACACGAAAAACCGGAAGACGGAGTACTGGGTGAACTGATAACAAGTATCCCCACCATCGGAGGAAATTATGACGACAACGGACAAAGCGTAGGCAGCAACAAATTTTGGCTGCTGACACTGGATGAGAACTATATCACAATCTATCATCCCGGCAAGTATAGCGGTGGTGTGGATTGGGACGACAGCGGCTGGTATGCTTATTTCAAGACTGAAGCAGAAACCGATTCTGAATAATATGCACTCTCTATGAAAAGGAAACTGCTATTTATAATAGCTACTGTCTTTCTAGTAGCCGCATGTCACAATGACGACTACATGCCCGGACTGCCAGCTCCGGGAAATGAAGACAACGAGACCGAAATGGCCGAGCAGGTTGCAGGCCGGGTTGCATTGGGCTACGTCACTTATTATGGCACATCCATACCCGATGCCAAATACCTGACCCACATAAACTACGCTTTTGCAGAATTATATGTTAAAAACGGAATTTATGAAAAGTTTGGCCTGCAAGGTGATAAATCCCGTTTTGATAAGGTAAAGAAAATAAAGAGCCAGTATCCACATGTGAAGATATTACTCTCTTTTACCAATAGCGTTTCCAATACTGACAATTCCCAGGACGGAGGTTTCTCCGCCCTGGCGAAGAGTCCGGAAATGCGCAAGCAATTCGCACAAGACTGCAAAGCCTTTGTTTCGAGTGAGGGCATAGACGGTATTGACATTGACTGGGAATTTCCCGGTATGACCTTCGGCAGCAATGCCTATGACGAGTTGGTAGATGTGGAAAACTTCACCCTATTGATGAAAGACCTGCGTGCAGCGTTGGGGCAGTCCACCCTATTGACCTATGCAGGTTATTGCATGGACAAGCGTCCCCAAGGCGAAGGCTATAAATATATTGATGTAAAGGCCGTAGACCCGTATGTAGATTTCGTCAATATCATGGCCTATGATCTGGTTGATGCCCCCCAGCATCAATCAGCATTGAACAAGCCAAGTAATTACTGGGACTGCCAGCGTTCCGTAGACGAATACCTGAATGCAGGGGTATCTGCCGACAAATTAGTGTTGGGAATTCCGTTCTACGGAAGAGCCGATTTCAATGCCGGCGGCAGCATCAATTATCGGGATATTCTCAACCTGAGTAAGGATGACGGCTATGTCATCGAAAATTGGGATACAGAAGGCAATGTCCCCTATGTCACCAAAAACGGCAGTTTCTACTGTGGTTACGACAATCCCCGCAGTATTGCCGCAAAAGGTGAATGGATATTAAAAAATGGCATGAAAGGCATGATGTTCTGGGATTATGAAGGCGATGACACCATGGGAACCCTACGCAAAGCGCTGTGGAATGCCGTCATGAAAAAATAAGTAACTTAACACACATTCTCAGGAGGTTATTCCGGAAATTAGGGTAAGGGTAATTTTGCATACGATCTTCATTCAAGGCAAGAATACTGACGGAATAACCTCCTTTCCTCCTCCAAGACTACAAAACCTTTTTTCATTTAAGTTGTTGAAAGCACATTCATCAAAACCTAACTTAAATGAAAACAATCTTAAAAGCAATGTTTCTGTTGTGCGTAGCCGGACTTCCCTTGTCCACTATCCATGCACAAAAAAAAGAGATTATCGATGACGAAGCCCCCAACGGCATTGTCATAGTTACTATCGACAAAGCGGGCGACGAGATTATCCGCATCATGAATGAGTCACAATTGCCTTACATCCATGACCCGAAAGCTCCCCGCTTCTTATTGATGGACAAACAAGGCAAATTCGCCCTGGGTATCGGAGGGTATGTCCGTGCCACCGGCGAGTATGATTTTGGAGGTATTGTGGATGATATTGACTTTGTTCCTGCCAACATTCCAAGCAGTAGTAAAATCAAAAATCAATTTCAAATGGATGCCAGTACGGCCACTATCTTTCTGAAATTAGTCGGACACACCCGGCTATTGGGTGACTTCACAGTCTATACAGCCGGAAATTTCCGAGGAGGAGACAAAACATTCCAGCTACGGAATGCTTATATGTCATTCCGAAATATAACGGTGGGATATACTTACGGCGGTTTCATGGACTTAGGCGCCCTCCCCTCCACCATTGACTTCCAGGGGCCCAACGGTGCCACGTTCTACCGCGCTACACAATTGTCATATACTTATAAAG
>ENA-UAOY01000767-UAOY01000767.1-human-gut-metagenome-genome-assembly--contig:-NODE-767-length-11682-cov-6.310742_pt1 | contig 11682 bp, 14 predicted proteins | sample MGYA00243477_ERZ654571 | MGnify/ENA primary metagenome ERZ654571 (study PRJEB26926, sample SAMN06164761) | human gut metagenome | biome: ENVO:00009003; feature: ENVO:2100002; material: ENVO:00002003...
GAGACAGCCTGCATACTCTGCAGATCGCTACCAATCTGCATTTCATACGGAGCCTTTCCCGGCTCCACCATCAAGACGTTCAAGTTTGTCTCTCCATTTCTGTTTGTGATTCTCTCCGGATGTGCTATACTGGAGCTACCGGAGGTGATTTTGTGCAGCGGCTTATTTTTCATGTGGACGTCAACAGCGCGTTTCTATCCTGGGAAGCTGCGCGGCGCGTAGCGGACGGAGAGCCAGATCTTCGTCTCATTCCCTCCGCCATCGGCGGCGACCGCGACAAGCGCACCGGCGTGATCCTTGCCAAATCCATCCCCGCAAAAAAGTTTGGCGTTACAACCGGAGAGCCGGTCGCTATGGCGCTGCGCAAATGCCCGCAGCTCGTTCTGGCCAAGCCGGACTTTGCTCTTTACACCAGAAACTCCAAAGCGTTTATTTCCATCTGCCGCCGCTTCGCGCCCGTCGTGGAGCAGGTGTCCATCGACGAATGCTTTCTCGATATGACAGGTACCAGTCTTTTGTATCCGGATCCTATCGCCATTGCGCACACGATCAAGGACACGATTTTCTCCGAGCTTGGCTTCACGGTCAACGTCGGCATCGCACCCAATAAGCTGTTGGCGAAGATGGCGAGCGATTTTGAAAAGCCAAATAAGGTTCACACCCTGTTTGCATCCGAAATTCCGCAGAAGCTCTGGCCGCTGCCGGTGGGAGAGCTGTATTCGGTCGGCCGCGCGACGGCGAGCAAGTTGACCGTGTCTCAAATCCGCACGATTGGTGATCTTGCAAAGACAGACCTCACGCGCGTCCAAAAAATCGTCGGCGTCAAGATGGGAAAGCTCATCCACGATTACGCAAACGGAATGGATTCTTCGCCCGTGCTGGCAGAGCCGGAGGCCGTCAAGGGCTACGGTAACTCTGTGACACTGGAAGAGGATGTGACCGACACCGCGCAGGCAAACAAAATCCTGCTGGCACTCTGCGACAGCGTGGCCTCTCGGATGCGCGCGGACGGCAGGCGCTGCTCCTGCGTAACCGTGACCATCCGCGGTAACGATTTCCGCAACAAATCCCACCAGAGAAAGCTCCCAGAGCCGACCGACGTGACCGCCGAGGTCTTCGCGCTTTCCAAAACACTGTTTTCAGAGCTGTGGGACGGCTATACGCCGCTGCGCCTGCTCGGCGTGACGCTGGGCGATGTTTCCGACAACGAAACGGTGCAGCTCTCCATGTTCCAAGATGATCAAAAAGATCGCGCTCGGAAACTTGACCAGACCGTCGACCAACTGCGCAGCAAGTTCGGCGTTACCGCCATCTCGCGCGGGAGCGTCACAGATGCGACGAAGCGCGTGGGCAGAAAATATAAGGCGCAGTTGGAAGAGGATAAGCCAAAATAGTCTCAGTCATAGCTGATGTACGGAATTTTCAGCCAGTGCGTCCATCTGGCACCCTCGAGCTTGGTTTTGACGACACCATACCGCGTGCCCATCGCCTCGACCACCTCACCATTTCCAATGTACACGCCGATATGCCCGTCGTGCCAGACTGCCAGACCAGGGGTTTCGGGGATCGTGTCAATCGTTCCGGAGACGCTTGCAGCATGATACATTTCATTCGCCGTGATATCCGGCATCCCGTTGGTATTGTAGACGATTTCTTCCGTCTCTGCATTTAGCCAGCCGTAGCCTTTGATCAGTCCGACGCAGTCTGTCGTTCTGCCGCCGACCCACGTCTGACGGATGAAATCTGCGTTGCCAGCAAGAGCATCTGGATACTGCGCCATCTTCGCTTCAAAGAGACTCTCGGTCAGCACAAGGCCGAACGTTCCCCACACATAGCCCCAATGCTCTTGGTAGGCGTGGATGGCATACTGCACCAGATCGTCGGCGTTCTTGCCAGCCGGATTTGCAAACTGCGAAGTATCCAGCTCGGTGCTGCCGCTGCCATAACCATAGTCGATCTGGATCGTACCGCCCGACGCACCAGTGCCGTCGCTGCCATTGGCATTGCCCGCGATCATCGTGTAGATGTGCGCGGCGTTTTCCTTGTCCTCGTCAGTGACGGTTCTGCCGAGCTTTGCCGCAAGGTTTTCATACGCTGCCGCCAGCGAGAGCGGCACGGTCGCTGTGTAGACTTCCTCAGTCTCGACCGTGCTGCCGTCCTCCAACACTGTGACTACGATTCTGGTTCTCTGCTCTGTGATGAAAAAGCAGCCCACAAACCGGTCTGCCGCGCGCTGGCTCGGTGCGGCCTCACCAAAACAGAGCGCATAAAAAATCGCCTTGACCTGTATCGGGTCAAGACGATTGCCGTCGGTCATAGTCGCGTTGGCTTCCGCCACCGCCGAATCCAGAAAGGAAAACGCGCTCTGCATATCCGTGATGTGCGTTTGAAACTCAGCAGGCACGGAATCCGTAAAGTTGACTCCATAGAACGACGCTTCGACCGCCAGATTGTTGTGGTCGGCCCCACCGGATGTCGCGGAGCAGAGGATCGCGGCGATCAGGATGACCGGCGCAAAGATGGCGATGAGCAGAAAGCCGACGCCCTTGCGCCCCTTTTCGCTGGTCAGCAGTGCGGCGGCGACCTTTATGAGCATCGGAGATACTGCCATCAGCGACCACCCGCTTTTCCGAACAGGGCTTCCTTGTACGGCGGTGCGTGGACTTCCAGCAGGTAGCGTTCGTTACCGCATTTGTAGAGGCAGACGCCGCGCTGCGGAAATTTGATGAGGTCGAACTCGCTGTCCTCCAGCTGGAGCATATCCATATACGCGCGCCGGTCAATGGAACCGGCGTTGAACAGGAACTGGTGCGGCGGGATGGAAAAGAGCGGCTTTGTCATCTCGCGCACGCCCGGCTGGTCAAAATCTTCGAGGTTCTGGCTTGCCAGCACCAGCGCGGATTCTTTCTTACGCACACGCTTGAGCGAATTTCGGATGTACTCGATGGCGACGGGGTTGGAAAGCCAGATATACAGTTCGTCCAGCGCCGCGACGGTGTTGCCCTCGGTCAGCAGCTTATCTGACATATACGACAGCAGATTCAGCAGGATCGTGCTGCGCACATTCTGCGCCACGGACAGCAGACCTTTTACACCGAACACCAGAAAGCGCGTTGAGGTCAGGTTTGTGTGACCGTTGAAGAATTTCGAGTCCGCGCCGCGGCACATGGAATGCAGCCCCAACAGCACCTGCTGGAGCGTCTCGCGCGTATAGAGTTGCGGCTTCGATTCATCGAAATTTTCGTACTCGATCTCGATAAAATCATACAATTCTGAGAGAATGGGGTAGTCCTCCGGCCGCATCTGCGAGAAGTCCGTTTCCTCTGTAATGCCCCATTCCGTATATAGTTTAGTTAACATAATTTCAATCGTATCGATCTGCGCCGTCGTAAAGTCCTTGTAAGTGCGAAACACATCTTTGAGAAAAGAAGTGTGCTGCGCCAGTCTGGTGGACTGCCGGAACGCTTTGGGCGCGTCCACGTCGTATGGATCTGCATCGGTGTCCCAGCAGCGGGGTTCCAGCAGATTGATCTTATACGTTCCCTCGATGATGTCCGCAAAGCACCCACCGAGCGCCTGGCACAGCTCCCACTGCTCATGCTCCACGTCCAGCGTGATAACGGACTTCCCAGCTTCAAGGAAGTTCAAGAGCAATAATTTCATCAAGTAGGACTTGCCCTGACCGGAGTTGCCGAGAATCAGCACGTTTGCTGAGGTTTTATCCTCGTCGCGCTGGTCGAAATCGACCACAATATTGCTGCCGTACTTGTCTTTCCCGATGTAAAAGCCTTTTCGGTCCGTTTTGCCGGAATAGTTGAATGGGAACAGATTTGCGACCGAGCTTGCTGGCAGGACGCGCTCATACTCTGTGCCAAGCACATTGAATCCGACCGGGCTGACGGCGCAGAAGCCTGCCTGCTGGCGAAGCTTCAGCCTGTCCACGTTCAGCTTCGAGCGCATGAGCTCGACCTCCACATTCGTCTGCAAAATTTGCAGCTCCTGCATATCTCCCGCGATCATTTCGATGTAGACCGCGCAATGGAGCAGCGGTTCTTTGTTTCGGTGCAGAGAACCAATGAGGTTTGCCACATCCTGCAAATTGCTCTCTGCTTCCACCGCCCGCTGCATATCCTGGGCGCTGCCGCGGTTCATCCGGTTGCGGATCTCGGCGTTATGGACGATTTTGCGTTCTTCGAGCGGCGAGACCATGCGTGTATAGATGTGCAGCGTCACGCCGTGCTTTTCGCCCAAATGCCGCAGGATGGCAAGATCGTCGGTCGATGTTGGGTACTCGCGCAGCGCCCAAATGCAGCGGAACGTGTTGCCGCAGATGTAATAGCCGGTTTCAAATTTCACGATGCTGGGCGCGATCATGTCGAGGAAGGATTTCAAAGATTCTGTTTCCGCGTCGGTCTGCTTTTTTCTTCTGAAAATACTCATCCCGTCGCCTCCATGAACCTCTGACCGTCGTAGTCCTCGAAGCGCTCCGTCGTGGTGTTCTGCTCAAAATAGATGGCAAGCAGGCGCTTGAGGTCTTCCTTCCCGGCGCGGCGCGTGGTGAAGCCGTTGTCGCGGAATTTTGTCTCGATGGTGGACAGCAGCGTGTACGCCGTGTCCGGCTTCTCGTTTTTCAGGCGCACGGCGAGATAGAACTCCCGCGCCAGCGTCATCTGCACCTGCTTTTCGTCCAGAAACGCGCGATCCTGTTCGAGAAGGCTCCGAATTGCAGGATTCTTTTCCTCCTGCATTCGGTCGTGATAGAACAGACAGGTTGCATTGAAGCTCTCACGGGAGTTCATTGCCAGCAGCTCGACGCCTGCCTGTGCGCTGAGCGTGTTCTGCAGCGCACGGATCTTCGCACTGACCGCGCCAGCCGGGAGGACGCTGATGTTTGTGGGCTTGATGACATAAAACACCAAATCCCCCGCGTCGGTAGTAATGCAGTAGTCCGTGATTTTCTGAATGCCCATGAGCTGCTGGGTGGACTGCCGCCGTTTATCTTTCTTTTTCCTCATACTGGTTCCTCCCACTCGAAAATTTGCTGCTCCGTGATGTAAAAGCTCACGACGAACGAGAGAAAGTCCAGCACGCTGAGTCCGTCCAGATGGATGGACAAAAACGCATACGCTGCCACCAGCACCATAGGCAGAAACAGCCCAAGCTGCGTCAGCGCAAGCACCGCGATGAGCAGCCCAATGCCGATGACGGCCAGATCCCGGAGCTGCCAGAGCCAGAGCGTGGCTTTGGCGTTCAGGTTATCGGGGTAAATGTAAATACGATCACCTCCATGAACGAAAAAAAGCGCCGCCGCAGATAATCCTGCGGCAGCGCTGGGGGTTATTCTTCTGTTTGCGGCTGCGCCGCTTTGAGTTCCTGCACCCGTGCCAGATCGACGAAGTGGGTCGCATAGCTCCGCTCGATCTCCGGGCTGCCGCTTTTGCTGAATCGCAGCGGAATGACCGGCTTGTGACCGGTTCCGTTTTTCTTGCGGACACCCCAGCGCTTGTAATAGCAGAAGGACGGCTTCAGCTCATGCGCCTGCGCACACACGCGCATCTGGTGCAGCACGAAGGACAGCCGTTTCAGATTGGCATTGCACACGGCTTCAAGATACCGTACACGCCCAAACCGCCAGTCCTCATATTTCTGTTTTGGCAAGATGCCCGTGTCAATGAGAACATCCACCGGCGCGGCGTAACCGCGCACCTGCAGCTGATGGTACATGGAGCTATGGATCTTGCCGATCAACTCTTTCTCATTCATGCACTGCACCTCCCGTCTGTAATTTTAACTATACCACAGCGAGTCTGCAAATGCAAAAGCAGAAGCCGCAGGCGATCCCTGCGGCTTCCGGCTGCGCGGTTATTCTTCTTCGGCATCCGTGTCCGGTTCGTCGGGTTCATCGGCTTCTTCTGTCTCCGGCTGGTCGGCAGTGTCTTCCTCGTCCTGCTCCAGCGCTTCTTCGATCAGTCCGATGATGAACTGCTTCTGCTTGAGATTGTTCTTTTTGAGGTATGCCTTCAGCCGCTCGAAGAGTTCTTCCGGAAGCTGGATCGCCATGGTTCTCATATCGCCTGTCATTTTTGAATTCTCCTTCATTTTGTAATAGTCTGTGATAAGCTGTTCTACGAATTCGCTGAGTGTTTGTCCAGATTGTTCCTGCTCCTGCCGCACGCGCGCATGGAGTGCTGTGTCGATCTGTGCGCACAAGTTCTTTTTATCTGCCATTGGGCTTCGTCCTTTCCTTTTTGATTTGCAAGGCAAGCATACTGTAAGCGCCGGAACAAAGCTATTCACAATAAGCAACAAAGAATCGCCGCAAAACGAAGCACATTACAAGCACATCTCGCCGGAAAATGTATGCTCCTGCTGACTGCGGAATGCCTGCAGCGCCTGTGCGGATTCCCTGTATTCCTCGTCGGTGGGGTCGCAGCCGTTTTCAATGGTATAGTCGCGGATCTGCTCCAGCGTCCAGCCCTCGGTGAGCTTTGCCGCCGCACCGCGCAGTTCAAAATAATTGAACACGAACTGCTCTCCGTAGTTGAACAGGCTCGTTGCGGTCGGCTCACCTTGATACTCCTTGATGAGACGCAGTTCCACATAGGCGGCATCATAAAGGTCGCGTGCCTTTTCTGTACCGTCCTGCTCCAACTCCTGTGCATACTGCGTCCACTTCTCCATGGCCTGCGCTGTCACGTCCGGCAGCAACTCCTTGACCATGACTTCAAATTCATTCTTCTGCATGATGATCTCCTTGTGCTTGGCTTCGTTCGTCATCAACCTCCATTGCGGCAACTGCTTGCAGGCTTTTCATAATGAATTCCACGCACGGCACAGGAATGCTGTTGCCGAGAGCACGGTATCTGGCAGAGTCCGACGCGGACGGGATATCTGTCCAGTCCAGTGGGAAACCTTGAAGAAGTTCGCATTCCCATGGAGTAAGTCTTCGGATGAGCTGCGCATACTGCCGATCCGGTTCTACGACCAGATCCGTCGCATCCTTGGCCTGCCGTGCACTCTGCGTGCTGGCGATATCGTCATTGCGGAATTCGTCCACACGCTGCCGCGCAAAGACTGCATGCCTGTCTAATCCCGAGGATTGAGTTATCCCGAGATTGCCTTGCAGCGGTTCACAAATCTCTTGGTTTTTCACTGCTTTCTGTGTACTGTCCACAAATAACCTCCAGATAAGAAAAATTATAAAAACACCTCTATAATGTAGCTGGCGGCATAGGCCGACTAACTGCATTCAGAGGTGTTTTTATGTCTGAAATTGTATTTGAAGTTTTATGTGCAGAAGTGTTGGAGGCGTTGCGCGGGTTGGGGCTTGGCAAGTTCAGCATCCGAAACTATTACTACGAGGGGATGCGGCCAATTATAAAGGCATATCGCTCGGAGGGGGTGATATTTTACAGTATTCCCTTTACGAGCGAAGTTGTAGATCGCTTTCGTGCAGAACACGAAAATGGTTTGGTCTCTGACCACGTTTGGATGAGCATCAGAAAAGTAAAAGCCCTCTTTGAGGAGTATACACAAACCGGAGAAATAATCTGGCAGCGTCTCAAACCCGAACCCAAAGTTTGCATATCGCCATATTATCAAGAAATCTTATTTGGTTTCCGAAAGCATGAAGCGAATACGAGATCCATTGGATACGGGAGCTTACGGGATGAGGAAAATATCTGCCGGAGATTCTTTGCATATCTTGATGCCAATGGCCGTCATAACTGCAAAGATATCGATTTGACAATAGTCAATGATTTTCTCATAGTCATTGCGCCTCAACGGAAGTCCAGCATAGATAGAGTGACTTCTACACTAAGGCACCTGTGCGAATACCTTCTTTCCAAAAAAATATGCAATGATTTTAGCACCGCGTTGACTGCTCGTCCTGCGCCTCGGAGAAAACTGCGGCCTGCTTTCTCGGCAAGAGAGGTGGGTATCGTCATGGAAGCAGCTGCAAAAAGTCCGGCCCTATCTCTCCGCGATACTGCGATGTTCTCCATTGCCGCCAGCTTGGGAATGAGAGCAGGCGACATCGTTCGTTTAACGCTGTCGGATATTGACTGGGTTCACCACGAAGTGCGCTTCGTACAGGGCAAGACAGGCGTTGAACTGTGTTTACCCCTCGAAGCGTCAGTGGGAAACGCCATTGCGAATTACATTCTGCACGAGCGCCCAAAAACAAAGTCTCAAGTTCTTTTTGTACGGTCCCGTATACCTTTTGATGCCATGACTTCAACAGCTGCGGGAGACCGCCTCAGAAAATACATGAAACTCACGGATATTGAGTACACTCCGGGAGACGGAAAGGGCTTCCATAGCTTTAGAAGATATGTCGCCAGTTCCATGATAAATTATGAGGTACCCGTCGATACCGTGAAAGAAATTCTGGGCCATACGCAGATGGACTCAATGAAGTCCTATATGCGTATCAGTCGTGAAAAGTTGGCAATGTGTTCGCTCAGCCTGAATGGCATCGAAGTACGCCAGGAGGATTTGCTGTGAAGTATGCATTTCATGGAGCATTTGCTCCCTACATTTATGGCCTGATAGAAAAGAAACGATCTCTCGGCTATGATTATTACGAAAGCGAGCGCATTCTCCGTACCTTCGATGAGTTCTGCCGAGAGCAGTTCCCGTGCGAAACCCACTTGACTGCGAAAATTGTCATGAGATGGGCCGAACAGACTGGAACCGAACAAAACCTGTTTCGGCTGAATAGGGTATCCGTGATCCGAGAACTTGCCAGGCACATGAACAGCGTAGGCTGTCAAGCCTATATCCTGCCGCTTGATTTCACAAAGAAAACCGGCCGCCATATCCCTTATATTTTCTCATACGAAGAATTAGCCAGATTGTTTCGAGAAATAGACTCCTGCGCTCCCAGTCTCAACGCACCAACGAGACATTTGGTCGTGTCCGTGATTTTTCGCATGATCTACTGCTGCGGTCTCAGACCGGTAGAAGCAAGACGCCTCCGCAGAGAAGATGTCAGTCTGCGCGACGGGGTTGTGAAAATTCTGGAATCCAAAGGACATAAAGACCGAATCGTTGTACTCTCTGAGAGTATGCTCGCCCTATGTGTGACTTATGACCAGCGTGCAGACACGATTTATCCTGACCGAAAATACTTCTTTCAGAGTCCAAGTGCCAGAGGAGATGGGATGTATTCTATGGAATGGATGATTCCCACGTTCCGCCGGTTTCTCCATTCCGCAGGTATATTCGGATACGCCGGGGTCACCCCGAGAACTTACGATTTGAGACACTCGTTTGCCACACACCGCTTGTACCAGTGGATAAAGGAAGGAAAGGACGTGAATGCCTGCCTTGCCTATTTGAGCGAGTACATGGGACACGCAAATCTCTCAGATACAGCGTATTATATACATTTACTTCCGACCCTCTATACTGATTTTCCAGAACTACATCTGGACACATTCCAAACGGAGGTGCGCTCATGAGATTGAAGGATGAAAAATTCTATAAAACGGTGCGGGATTTCCTTGATATCTATCTGATTCGGCACAAGGGATATAGCGCAAATACCCAAAAATCGTATCGGGAGGCGTTGAATCTTCTTCTCCTCTACTTCAAAACGGAACTTGGCCTTGAATACGTCAATATTGGATTTGAGGATATCACTTATTCCAATATAACTGGATTTCTTGAATGGCTCTCAAGTTCCAGAAACTGCTCACCTGCAACGATAAATCTGCGGTTGATGGCGATTCGTTCCTTTACAAAATACGCCGGAATACTAGACCCTGCAAAAATCCATACCCAAGTGGAAATCAGCAACATTTCCATTCGGAAAATGCCGGGTAAAGTAGTTGAGTTCCTTTCGATGCCAGCCTTGAATACCCTTATGGAGCAACCGAATCGATTGAAAGCAAATGGATATCGAGACTTTTGCTTTATGAAGCTGATGTACGACACTGCAGCCCGTTGCCGAGAATTGGTCAATGCAAAAATCGGTGACCTTGATCTTCGTAAATCGTATACTGCAATCTGCCTCACTGGAAAAGGAAACAAAATGCGTGTGGTACCGATTTCCCCGATTATGAGTACCCTTCTCAAAGAGTATATGGATACCGTTCATCCCATTGAACAAAGACAGAATAGTGATTACTTGTTCTTTACAACACTCCATGGCCGCAGGACTAGGATGTCAACTGATGCTGTGTCCCTCTTTATGAAAAAGTATGGCGAACTTGCAAACCATATTTGTTCTGAAGTTCCCAAGCGGGTACATCCCCACCAACTCCGACACTCCAGAGCCATGCACTTGTATCGTGCCGGTATGCCGCTCGTTCTTCTCTCGGAGTTTCTTGGACACGCCGATGTCAACACAACTCGTGTCTATGCATGGGCAGATACGGAGACAAAGCGTCAGGCAATCCAAAAAATCTCTGGAAATTTGAATGAATGTTCCGTTGCGCCTATTTGGGAAAACGATGAGGAGATGATAAAGCGCCTGTATGGATTAGCGTGATTTTACCACAATTCAACAATAACCGCAAGGCGGTGACCGGTTGGTTTCCTCCGGCCGCCGCAAATTTATTATTCGGAGGTTTGATAATGTAATGCCCAGAAAAAACGCCCTACCTCAAGCAAAGAGCAGTATGGTGACCGGCTCCCTCGGGATAACTCAATCCTCGGGATTAGACCGCCACGCGGTCTATGCGCGGCAGCGTGTGGACGAATTCAAAAATGATGATATTGCCAGCACACAGAGTGCCAGACAAGCAAAAGATGCTACAGATCTGGTCGTAGAACCGGATCGGCAATATGCGCAGCTCATTCGCAGACTCACGCCTTTGGAGTGCGAGAGATTGCAGGGCTTTCCAGACGATTGGACGAATATCCCCGGTGCGTCAGACTCGGCAAGATATCGCGCGCTGGGCAATTCCGTCGCTATTCCGTGCGTAGAATTTATCATGCGAAGTCTCAAGGAGGTCGCTTCACTTGGTATGTAATATGCTTCGTTTTTTGGTGCTTCTTTGTTGCTTCTAGTGAATAGCTTTGTGCCAGTGCTTACAGTATGCTTGCTTTGCAAATCAAAAGGAAAGGACGAAGCCCAATGGCAGACAAGAAAAACCTCTGCGCACAGATCGACACAGCCCTCCACGCGCGTGTGCGGCAGGAGCAGGAGCGATCCGGCATGACACTTAGCGAGTATGTGGAACAGCTAATTCAAAATTATTACAACATGAAGGAGAATATAAAAATGACAGGCGATATGAGAACGATGGCAATCCAGCTTCCGGAAGAACTCTTCGAGCGGCTGAAGGCATACCTCAAGAAAAACGGTCTCAAACAGAAGCAGTTCATCATCGGACTGATCGAGGACGCGCTGGAGCAGGATGAGGAAGACAGCAACGGCAACTCGGAGACAGAAGAACCCGATGAACCGGACATGGATGCCGAAGAAGAATAACCATCCAACCGGAAGCCGCGGGGATCGCCTGCGGCTTCCGCTTTTGCATTTGCAGGCGCGCTGTGGTATAGTTGAAATTGCAGATGGGAGGTGCGGCGCATGAACGAAAAAGAGCTGACCGGCAAGATCCACAGCTCCATGTACCATCAACTTCAATCGCGCGGTTATGCCGCGCCGGTGGATGTGCTCTGTCTCTTATACACATCTGACGCTGCCGACGAACTCTAGGGTGTAGATCT
>ENA-UAOY01000778-UAOY01000778.1-human-gut-metagenome-genome-assembly--contig:-NODE-778-length-11525-cov-5.077332_pt1 | contig 11525 bp, 9 predicted proteins | sample MGYA00243477_ERZ654571 | MGnify/ENA primary metagenome ERZ654571 (study PRJEB26926, sample SAMN06164761) | human gut metagenome | biome: ENVO:00009003; feature: ENVO:2100002; material: ENVO:00002003...
GAATTGGAACTTTGATTTTCTCGCCCGACTTTGCCACGGTGGGACAGTCAAAGGAGCGTGCGTTTGAACAAAAAGAAAAAGTCCACAAACACTTTCCCTTATCCCGATGGAGTCATCGACCGTCTGGCACAGGCATTCTACCCGGCCATCCTTGCCTGCTGGAACAGCGAGGAAGGACAGCGGGATTTTGCCGCATGGCAGGCGGAACAGACTCATCATGCAAACAACGAAAAACAGGAAGTTCCCTCCGGTGGGGAACTCCCTGTTGTACATATCGCTATCGTATGTGGATTTTTCAGGGTGCGTCCGGGTGGGCGCACCCTATTTTTTTATACTATGCTTCATCATTTTCTGCGCGCAGCATCCGGTATCCGACACCAACATGGGTCTGGATCAGATGCGGCGCATCCGGGTATCGCTCCAATTTTTTGCGCAGGGATGCCATGTAAACTCGCAAGGAAGCAATGTCATTTTCCTGCGTACTGCCCCATACTTTCTGCGTGAGGGAGGTATGCGTCAGCACTTTGCCCACATTATGCGCCAGCACACACAGCAGTTTGTACTCGATGGGGGTCAAATGCAATTCATTCTCGCTCAACCAGACGCAGCCTGCCGAGAAGTCGATCTTCAAAGGACCATTGACAAAAACCGGACTATTTATGCCGTCAGAAGCCAGCAGATTCAATCGGCGCTGCGTTACACGCAGTCTTGCCAGCAGCTCATCCACGGAAAACGGCTTTGTCAGATAATCGTCTGCGCCGTTGTCCAGTGCTTCGATCTTATCAGAATCTTCGCTCCGGGCACTCAGGACGATGATGGGCAGGTTCGACCATGTGCGGACGCTGCGGATGACCTCGATGCCGTCTATATCGGGCAGCCCAAGATCCAGCAGCATGATGTCCGGGTTGTGGCTGGTAGTCATCATGATCGCCGTTTCCCCATTGGAAGCAGTCAGATATTTATAGCCGTGGGTCTTCAGGGTCGTTGTGATCAGACACCGTACAGGAACATCATCCTCTACGACCAGAATGGTCGGCTTATTCATGAATATTCACCTCACTTTGCGGCAATGCAAAGGAAAAGACACTGCCATTGGGAATGTTGTCACGCAGGGTCAATGTTCCGCCGTGAGCCGTCAGGATCGCTCGGCAGAGGGGCAACCCCAATCCAAGGCTGCGGTGGCTGTCTGCGATGCGGCTCTGCCCGGTATAAAACATCTCGAACACCTGTGCTTTTGCGCGATCCGGAATGCCGGGGCCGTTATCTGCAACTTCCACTACGACCTGATGGTCTTTCCGGTAAGCCGAGATCCGAATGACCGAGCCCACAGGGGTGTATTTGATGGCGTTATCCACCAGATTGACAACGACCTGCATGATCAGCCGTGCATCCACATTGACCAGGAGGATCTCGTCCCCATACTGTGTTGTGATGGTGTGTTCGCAGCTTTTCCGGTTGACATGGTGCAGTGCTTCTTCGATCATTTCGTCCATCAGCTGCGGTGAGATCTGCAGATTCATCCGCCCATCTTCAATGCGGGTGATGGAAAGCAGATTTTCCACCAGACCGATCAGCCATTGCGCATCGTCAAAAATATCGGTGCATATCTTGTTCCGGGTCTCTGTATCCAGCGTTTCTCCGTTGGAAAGCAGATTGCTGGCATTTCCGGAAATGGAGGTCAGCGGGGTGCGCAGGTCATGGGAGATCGTGCGCAGCAGGTTTGCCCGCAGCTCTTCATTTTTTGCCTGCACGGTTGCCTGCTCTTTTTCCAGTGCGTTTCTGCGGTTTTCGATGGCCAGCGCACCTTCGCCCAGAATGGAGAGCAGCACGCTGTTTTCAAAGGCATCCAGCGGTTTTTCAGACAGGTCGATCCCAACCACTCCAAACACGCCGCCTCCGGTCCGAAGTGCAAGATAAAGTCCCTTTGCGTCCGGGTAGCTATCCGTGCCTGCGCCGGAACGCTTTTTGTTTGCAAATGTCCAATTTGCTGCATCACGTTCTTCCGGTGCAGAAAAGGTGTTTTGCGCCGTTTCCCCGTCAACCCCAAAAAACTGCTCTGAACCAAGATCTCCGTTTTGTTCCGGGTAGACGATCAGGCTCCGGTTCAGCAGCTTCATCAACTGGGACGCTGTCTGAGAGAGGATTTCTTCCTCGCTTTTTGCTCTCTGTAAAAGCTGATTTGTGTCAAACAGTATTTTTGTCCGGAATGCTGCCTGCGCAGACATTTTTGCATGGTCTTTCAGCCGTGTCGTCAGGGTGCAGGTAATGATTGCAGAGGTCAGCATCAGGGCAAATGTGACCTGATAACCGGGGTCATACGCATGGAATGTCAGGCGCGGTTCCGTCAAGAAAAAATTGTACAGCGCAACACTGGCAATGGAGCCCAGCACACCGCAAGTGTAACCGCTGGTACACAATGCGGTGAACAGCACCCCCAGCATATAGAGCATAATAATGTTATAACGCGCAAAGTCCAGCTGCAAGAAAAAGAAGCCGATGAGCGTGATGCAGCTCAGGATGCCTGCGGTGATCAGCAGATCACAGACAGAAGGCAGAAGCGGACGGGTGAACAGCTTTCTTCCGGAGTCATAGCCGGTCTCTGCAGAAGCATCCGGGATGATATAAATATCCAGATTGGGTGCAGTCATCGTCAATTTTTCAGTCAGTGACGGTCCACTCCAGAAATGGCGGCGATGTACGCTGGAGCGCCCCAGCACGATTTTTGTAATGCCGGAGATGCGGGCAAACTCTGCGATCTGCTGCGGAATGTCATCCCCGTAGATCGTAGAAATGTCGGCACCTGCCTGCTCTGCCATACGAATGTGCTGCTGCAAACGCCGACGGTCTTCTTTTCCCATCTGATCCGAATCCGGAGTCCGGACATACAGAGCTGTAAAGGTCCCGCCGAACGCCTTTGCCATCGTTGCTGCCGTCCGCACGATCTTTGCATTGGAGGGAGAGGACGACAGACACGCCAGAATATGTTCGGTGGGTGGGTCGTTCCGATTCATAAAGATCACCTGCCTTGCCCACAGTATAGCACAATTTGAGGGTTACGACCACCAGCCACGTCTTTTTCCTTCTTGTCGAATGATCTCCTTCCGCATGTGATCCAGCGCATCTGCTGCCCGGAAACCACTCAACATGACTCCAAGAACCATCAATAACAAAGCGACATCCATATGATCCGTCCTATCTTTTCAGAGCCGGAAACACTTCTGGATCGATGCGTATTTTCCCAAAACCAGCATACTTTCATCCCGGCACAGCTGCGTATCCGGCGTGATGTTCATATCGAGCTTTCCGTCTTTTTTCAGCGCAAGAATGTTGATGTTATACTTTTTTCGGATATTGATTTCGCCGATCGTGCGATCCATCCATTCCGGCGGAATGGTCACTTCCATGATGGCGTGGTCGTCCTGCAGCTCGATATAATCCAGAATGTGTTCGGAGCTGTATCGGATCGCTGCCCACTTTGCCAGCTGCTTTTCCGGATAGACCACTTCATCCGCACCGTTGCGCAGCAGGAACTTGGCTTGTACATCCCGCTCTGCACGCGAGACCACAAGCTTTGCGCCCAGCTCCTTGAGCAGTGAGGTTGTTTCCAACGAACTCTGAAAATTGCCGCCGATGGTTACAATACACACATCAAAATTGCCAACACCAAGGGAGCGCAGAAAGTATTCGCTGGTGCTGTCACCGATCTGTGCATTCGTCACATAGGAAAGCACGGCGTTCACACGGTCTTCGTTGCTGTCGATGGCCATGACCTGATGACCCAGCTCATTCAGTTCCTGCGCAATATGGCGGCCAAAACGGCCAAGCCCGATCAAAAGAATCGATTTCATACTTGTCTCCTTTATCCGATCGCGATCTTCTCCTGCGGCAGACGAGAGTGGGCAGGGCTGCTGCCAAATGCCGCATAGATCAACGTCAATCCGCCAACACGTCCCAAAAACATCAGTGCAATCAGCACCCCCTGCGAAAGGACCCCCAACTGCGGCGTGATGCCCAATGTCAGACCTACCGTTGCCACAGCCGAAGCGGTCTCATACAGACAGACCGACATCGGCAGCTGCTCAGCCGCAGCAATGACAAAGGCTCCGAGGAAGAACAGCGTCAAATACATCCCTGCGATCGTAGCAGCATTCTTGACCGCGGAACCATCTATGCGCCGCCCGAAAAATTCGGCATCTTCTCTGCGGCGGAAGGTCGCCCACATATTGGCCAGCAGAACGGCAAATGTTGTGGTTTTCATGCCGCCTGCCGTAGAGCCGGGCGAACCGCCCAACAGCATCAGAACCACCATCAATGCCTGTGAAGTACTGCCCATCGCAGCAAGATCAGCGGTGTTAAAACCGGCAGTACGGGGGGTAACGGATTGGAACATCGACAATAAAATGCGCTGCCGGGCAGAGCCTGCCGTGAACTCGAAGCAATAAAAGTACAGCGTCGGCAATACCAGAAGAAATGCCGTTGTGACAAGGATCACCTTGCTCTGCATCCGGTAACGGTGAAAATCAAGGCGATATGTACAAATGTCCTCCCATGTCAGAAAGCCAAGGCCGCCAAAGACGATCAGGGCCGCGATCACTGTGGTAAGCAATGGGTCACCTGCATACCGTGTCAGCGAAACAAATTTTGCCCCCTCTGTTCCCAGCAGGTCAAAGCCGGCATTGCAGAACGCCGAAATGGAATGAAACAACGCGTACCAGATCCCGCGCAAACCATAATCGGCGCAGAACGTCGGCAGCAGCAGTGTAGCACCGACCAATTCAAACAGGGCGGTGATCCGCAGAATAAAGCCTGTCAGCCGCACGATGCCGCCCATCTGCGGGGCAGCCGTAGCTTCCTGCATCGTGCTGCGCTGCTTGAGGGAGATCTTTCGCCCGGAAAGCAGCGCAAAGGCAGCGCCCACCGTAATGACACCCAATCCTCCGATCTGGATCAGAAGAAGGATCACACTCTGCCCGAATGCCGACCAGTAGCTGCCGGTATCCTGAACCACCAGTCCGGTCACACAAAGGGCAGAGGTGGAGGTAAACAGTGCCTCATGGAACGGTGTAACGCACCGCTGCTGTGCAGCGATCGGAAGCATCAGAAGCAACGCGCCCACCAGATCAACTGCCGCAAAACCTGCAATAATGACCTGAAAAGAAGAAAAACGGTGCTGCCTGTAACGAGGATATTGAATCATAAAAGCTCCTTTACCTGTCCGTGTGCATAAAGATTAGCATGGAATAGATAAAAGAGCCGTAAAGAAAATTGTAGAAGTATAAAGATTCCATTAAAATTGATCGGCCAACACTAAAAAATGCCGGACATCACCAGCGCAAAAAAACGGTAATGTCCAGCATTCATTCAGATTTCTAGTCCATGGCTTCCAGCCATATTCTTCAAATATTTCTCCGGATCACCATTCAGAATCAAATCCGCGTAGCCCAGCGGATCATTGTAGATGAGATAGTCCAGTTCTGACTTCTGCGCCAGGGTCACGTCCAGTGCATCCTCGACCCCGGTGCAGTAGTTCCACGCAGCCGGTGGCCATGTTGAATTTGCAGGCTCTTTCCTCGTACTTCATGTTTGTGTCCCTTCTGTCTCATGGCACCTTTACAGTTGTGACCTTTGTGATACGGTCTTTTTTCTGATAAGGTTTCGGACACACAGCGGTTGGAAAAGCACCTTCGTTCTGCTTTCCGAAGAAAACAAATAATCCGAACCCTTCTCCTATTGAGAAAAGGTTCGGATTTTCATTGTTTGGTGCGATGGAAGGGACTCGAACCCCCGGCCTACTGATTCGTAGTCAGTCACTCTATCCAGCTGAGCTACCAACGCATACGTTCCGCTCGGAACATGATGTATTTTATCACTCAGACTGGGTTTTGTCAACCGTTTTTTGCAAATATTTTTATCTTTTTCAAAAAGCAGCATTTTTTATGATTTTTCTTGTATCGTTTTTGTCGTTCTTGTGCTATAATAGCTTTACTATATGTTTTTAATCTGTGTCCGTGCAGGGGTACAGGAGCTTTGCGGGCAGCACCGCGTGGAGGCTGCGCCGCCGGGTTTTCTCTGCAGCGAGACACCACGGAGGGTAGATCCTATGAAACTGGTAAGCGTGGAAACTCCCGAAAAGAGTGTCTGCAAAATGACCTTCAGCGCCAGCCCCGAAGAGCTGGAAGCTGCATCCAACGCCGTTTACGAACGCACCCGCGCCTCCTATACGATCCGCGGCTTCAAGAAGGGCGAAGCGGACCGCGCACAGATCGAGGCTGACCGCGGCGAGCACACCTTCTGGTACGATGCCATCAACGATCTGATGGACAAGGACGTGCCCGCGCTGTATGATGCCGCCATGGCAGAGCACGGCTTTGTGGCTGTTGACAATCCTGTGTACGATCTTGTGAGCGTGAAAAAGGACGAGGGCTTTGTGGCCACTGCCACGGTTGCTCTGCAGCCTGAACTGAACCTGACCAAGACCACCGGCTTTACCGCCGAGTGCGTTACCCCGGAAGTGACCGACAAGGAGATCGACAATGTGCTGGAGCGCCGCCGCGCTGCTGCCGCTGAACTGGTGCCGCACAAGGGTCCGGCCGTAAAGGGCAACATCGTACATATCGATTACGAAGGTCTGCTGGAGGGCAAGCCCTTCCAGGGCGGCACCGCAAAGAACCAGGCCGTCCAGCTGGGCAGCGGCCGCATGATCCCCGGCTTTGAAGAGGGCATTCTGGGCCACAAGGCAGGCGAGGAATTCGAGATCTTCGTCACCTTCCCGAACCGTTACCACGCAAAGGATCTGGCCGGTAAACCCGTCGTGTTCAAGATCAAGCTGATCGACGTATGTGTGCGCCAGATCCCTGCTCTGAACAGCGACTTTGCCAAGAAGGTTGCCAATGTGGACACCATGGACGAGCTGCGTGCACAGGTCAAGCAGCAGCTGCACGACGGAAAGCATGCCGGTGCGCTGAACCGTGCCAAGGATCAGATCCTGACCCAACTGGCCGATGCTTCTGAGGGCGAACTGCCCAGTGTGCTGGTGGAGACCACCTACCAGCAGCAGATGGAGCAGATCCAGCAGCAGCTGCAGATGCAGCGCCTGAGCCTGGATCGCTACCTGAGCCAGATCCACGAGACCCGCGAGAGCTTTACCGCCAAGGTGCGCTCTTCTGCCGAGAAGACCGCCCGTGTGCACATGGCTCTGCTGCAGATCGCACAGCAGGAAAATCTGGTGCCCACCGAGGAAGATATCGATAAGGCTCTGGCCGCTCGTGCAGAGCGCGCCAAAAAGACGCTGGAAGAGATCAAGGAAAAATCCGATATTCCCGCCATGCGCCGCAACGAGGGCATCCGCAAGGCTGCCGACTGGGTGATCGAGCACTCCACCATTGAAGAAAAGTAAGTTCTGATACAGAGAAAGCCCGTGCAGTTTCCGGCTGCACGGGCTTTCTTTTTTTTCATTTGAAGGGCAGGGGATATCAGCTCAGAAGGTTGAAGCCCATAATGACCACACCCAGCACCACCAGCACGACGCCGGTGGCGCGGTTCAGAGTCTTAGGTTCAGCCTTATTGGCAAACACCGCCGCAATGCGTGCCCACAGCAGGGTGAACACCACACACAGCACCCACACCAGCCAGTCGGGCGTGCCGCCGATCATGAAGTGGGAGACCGCACCGGTCAGGGCCGTGAAGGTCATGATGAACACGCTGGTGCCCACGGCAGTCTTCAGCTCGTAGCCCAGCACGCTGGTAAGGATGAGCAGCATCATCATGCCGCCGCCCGCACCGATAAAGCCGCAGATGAAACCGATGAGCATTCCGCACACCACCGACTGGACCGCACGCTTTTTTGCGCTGACGCCCTGCATGGCTTCCTTGGTGGTCATTACTGGGCGCACAATAAACTTGACGCCCAGCAGAAAGGTCATGAACACCGAGAAGCCGCCCATGGTGGCAGAGGGTACTCTGCTGGCCACCCAGCTGCCCACCACCGTGAACGCCAGCACGCTGGCCATCATGATCAGGCCGTTTTGGATATCCAGATTCTTGTTTTTGTGGTAGGTATAGGCCGAAACGGCGCTGGCCAGCACATCCGACGACAGGGCAATGCCCACCGCCATATAGGGGTCCATGTGCAGGAAGGTGATGAGCATGGGGCTGATGACCGCCGCCGCGCTCATACCGGCAAAGCCGGTGCCAAGGCCGGCCCCCATGCCGGCAAAAAAGGTGACAAGAACCGTAAACAACACGCTCATTTTATGCGTTCTCCTTTAAGATTTCGTCCAGATTTTTCCCGATCAGCTCCATGGTCCGGAAAAAGACCTCCTGATCGGCTGGTTCCACATGGTCCAGCAGGCGCTTGAAAAAGGCGTTCTGCACGGCACGGCCCCGGCGGATGATCGGGTCTGCCTTGCCGGTGCAGAGCAGCTTTGTTTTGCGGCGGTCGCTGGCCACGGCATAGCGTTCCAGATAGCCTTCCTGCACCAGCTTATCCACATTCATGGAGACGAGGTTTGCCTTGATATGCCGCACCTCCACGATGTCCCGGGCCGTTTTATAGTCCGGGTTGTTGGCGAGGAACAGCAGGATGTCCAGCGCCGTCTGCGACAGGCCAAGCTCCTGACACAGCGGTTTGCAGACGGCATTGTACGCCTGCGCGGTCTTGATGGAAAATTCGATATTCGGGTTCACAGCAGGTCTGTCCTTTCATCTTTGAATGATTCATTTTTGAAGTATTATAGTGCAGAAGAGGAGAGTTGTCAAGAGAAAAAGAGAACCAGCACGGCAGATGCTGTTTTCCTCCACGACCCCACCCGTGAAAACGCAATGCCGGGCGGTCCGCAGACCGCCCGGCATTGCTCTATTATAAATAATTCTTCCGCTGAATATGCGCAGAGCGAACGCGGCGCACATTCAAATCGTTTTTCTCAGAACAGCGCCACAGCCGCCAGACGCACCAGCAAAGCACACAGCCATGCCACGGTGCACTGGTTCACCACCATGATGACCGCCCACTTATTGCCCAGCTCCCGCTTGACCGAGGCCACTGCCGCGATGCAGGGGGTGTACAGCAGGCAGAACACCAGCAGGGGAGCCGCCTGCGCCGGGGTGAGGGCCGCCGACAGCGCAGCTTCGGAGCCAAAGAGGATGAGCAGCGAGGACACCACGCTCTCCTTTGCCATGAAGCCGGTGATGAGGGCGGTGGAGATGCGCCAGTCCGCAAAGCCCAAAGGCCCGAACAGCGGGGCGATGTCGCCCGCGATGCGGGCAAGGATGCTGGCCTGCGGGTCAGCGGTCAGCCGCAGCTGCAGGTCAAAGTTCTGCAAAAACCAGATGACGATGGTGGCCGCAAAGATCACCGTGAAGGCCTTCTGCAAAAAGTCCCGGGCCTTTTCCCACAGCAGCTGTGCCACGTTTTTCAGGCCGGGCAGGCGGTAGTTGGGCAGCTCCATGACAAAGGGCACCGCCTCGCCCTTGAACACCGTGCTCTTGAGCAGCAGTGCCGCCAGCACGCCCACCGCGATGCCGGTAAAGTACAGCAGCACCATCACAAGGCCCGCATACTGCGGGAAGAACGCCGCCGCAAACAGGCTGTAGATGGGCAGCTTTGCCGAGCAGCTCATGAACGGGGTGAGCAGGATGGTCATTTTGCGGTCGCGCTCCGAGGGCAGGGTGCGGCTTGCCATGACACCGGGCACGGTACAGCCAAAGCCGATGAGCATGGGCACGATGCTGCGGCCCGAAAGGCCGATGCGGCGCAGCAGCTTATCCATCACAAAAGCCACGCGGGCCATGTAACCGGTATCCTCCAGCATGGAGAGGAAGAAGAACAGCACCACGATGATGGGCAGAAAGCTCAGCACGCTGCCCACGCCGGTAAAGATGCCGTCGATGAGCAGAGAGTGCACCGCCGCATTGACGTTCCAGTTTGTAAGTGCCGTGTCCACGATGCCGGTCAGGGCATCGATGCCTGTTTCCATCAGGTTCTGGAAGAACAGGCCGATGACGTTGAAGGTGAGGAAGAACACCAGATCCATGATGGCGATAAAGGCCGGGATGGCGGTGTATTTGCCGGTGAGGAATTTGTCGATGCGGTTGGAGCGCAGCTGCTCTTTGCTTTCGTGGGGCTTGACCACCGTCTTGGCCACCAGCTCCTGAATGAAGGAGAACCGCATATCCGCAATGGCGGCGGCGCGGTCCAGCCCGCGCTCCTGCTCCATCTGCACGATGATATGCTCGATCATCTCTTTTTCGTTCTGATCCAGCTTCAGGGCTTCCTCGATGCGCTGGTCGCCCTCCACCAGCTTGGTGGCGGCAAACCGCACCGGAATGCCCGCCGCCTTAGCGTGGTCCTCGATCAGGTGGATGATGCCGTGGATGCAGCGGTGCACCGCGCCGCCGTGGTCGTCCTCACTGCAGAAATCCATGCGGCCGGGCCGCTCCTGATACTTTGCCACATGAAGGGCGTGGTCTACCAGCTCATCCACGCCCTCATTCTTGGCGGCAGAGATGGGAATGACCGGGATGCCCAGCATGGCCTCCATCTTGTTGATGCGCACCGTGCCGCCGTTGCCGCGCACCTCGTCCATCATGTTCAGCGCCAGCACCATGGGGGTGTCCAGCTCCATGAGCTGCATGGTCAGGTAGAGGTTGCGCTCGATGTTGGTGGCATCCACGATGTTGATGATGCCGGTGGGCTTTTCGCCGATGATGAATTGGCGGGTGACGATCTCCTCGCTGGAATAAGGGGACATGGAGTAGATGCCCGGCAGGTCAGTGACCTCAGTCTCCGGGTGGCCCTTGATGGCACCGCTCTTGCGGTCCACCGTCACTCCCGGGAAATTGCCCACATGCTGGTTGGAGCCGGTGAGCTGGTTGAACAGGGTGGTCTTACCGCAGTTCTGGTTGCCAGCCAGCGCAAAGGTGAGGGTCCTGTCCTCGGGCAGGGGATTCTCCCCCTTTTTGATGTGGTATTTTCCGCCCTCGCCAAGGCCGGGGTGATCCACCATTCTATCATCTGCCGGAGCCGCCGACATTGCCGGGGCCTTTTCGGTGGGGGTGATGCCGATCTGCGCGGCATCATCCAGCCGGAGGGTCAGCTCGTAGCCATGGATGCGCAGCTCCATGGGGTCGCCCATGGGTGCCAGCTTGACCAGCGTGACCTCCGCCCCCGGGATCAGGCCCATATCCAGAAAATGCTGGCGCAGTGCGCCGGCCCCGCCGACGGTATCCACAACAGCGCTTTTTCCGATCTGCAATTCTTTTAATGTCATAAGATCGACCTTCTCATTTTATCCACTGTCAAAGTGTGTTAGTTTGTGTTAACAATAGTAATATAGGCTAACTTTGCGCGGTTGTCAATAGATAAAATGGTGAAGGTTTAACTCCCCCAGTCTGCTGCGCAGACAGCCCCCTCTGGGATGGGGCCTTTGGCATAGCGGGAAAGTTTGCAGCTAAAACGCAAAGCTTGCAGGCACGCCAGAGGCTCCCTCTCCGAGGGAGCTGGCAAAACCGTCAGGTTTTGACTGAGG
>ENA-UAOY01000793-UAOY01000793.1-human-gut-metagenome-genome-assembly--contig:-NODE-793-length-11404-cov-4.382765_pt1 | contig 11404 bp, 8 predicted proteins | sample MGYA00243477_ERZ654571 | MGnify/ENA primary metagenome ERZ654571 (study PRJEB26926, sample SAMN06164761) | human gut metagenome | biome: ENVO:00009003; feature: ENVO:2100002; material: ENVO:00002003...
GATAGGAGTCCGTCTCGTGGGCTCGGAGATGTGTATAAGAGACAGATATTAATTATGCTGTCAACAAGATTGTTTTCAGAAGCAACTTTTAAGCACTCACTCGGTGATGGTACATTTGTTTGATTGTTACATTTAGCAAAAACCATTGATATGGCAAAAAGAAGATGGTATGGAGCATAAGCCTTCATTGTTAGTAGTTCCTCTTCCAGTCCTAATGGGTTTTCCTGAGTCCATGCATCCATTATTTTTCTCATCCAAAACGATAGAGCATAAGCATCTTCAGGCAAATAGTCGTTCTTGAACAATGTATTGAAATACTTGTCAAAAATCTTAGTTTCACCATAAGATAAATTAGGTCTTTGCATGTACCAAGCTGTAAGATTCTTTCCTAAATATGATAACTCTATGCAGTACTGTTTGTCCTTGTCGGCTGGAATAATTTCACCTCTTTTGGTTGCAAAGAATCCATTAGAATATTTTGCTTCGTATGCCTTTTTGAGTTTTAATATCTGCTTACTGTTACTGCGTAAATCTCTTGCCTTTACAGCACTTTGCGTGTTTGTGTTAATGCTAATAGAATCAGCCCTGTCTCTTTGTGGAATTTCATAAAATCTGAATAGAACATAAGCATCATCACGCTTTCGTACATTCTCACTACAACTTAAAATAGTATTCAATGATTGACATCCATTTACAACATTCAATCCATAAAGTTTAAACTCACCATTGCCACATTCTTCAATTTTGTTACAAATGGCAGTGATTCCATTATGAAAAAAGAAGAAGTCACCACATTTATTCGGATCGTTTATGGTTTTCTTGATCTTTTTATTTACGGTATTGTTAATGCCTAAACTCTGTCGTACATTTTTCTGGAACAAAGACCCATCTTTAATGCCAGGGAATTTTATACATTCTTTCAGAGGCATGGCTGCAACTATTACGCTTGTCGCCCCTAATTCTGTCGTCATATATTTACCAGCTTCAAGCTTGATAGTATGGTTTAAAGTTGGATTCGTTTGTTCAATAACACAACTATAAGCATCTTTCAAACCTTGTTTATCAACTACGGAGAATTGTGTACTATAATTCAATTCAGCATCATCTTCCTCTGATAATTTGGTTTGGAATGAATGTATATCATCCATAGCCGCATCCGTAAAGATAGATGTTGTTATTAATTCAAAACATACGCAGTAAGAGTCATCTTCTAATGCTGTTGCTATTTCTGATATTTTAGTCTTTAATTTAGAATTAGCATTTTCCTGTAATTGAGCTAAGTTACTAAACTGGCTCCAAGCAGATATAACTTCTCTCACAGGAGTTGCATCAACAGATTCACCAAGGTAGTATTTCCCTTGTACAATATATATTTTTTGCTCGTCTTCATCAATATATACGGCATCAATTTGTTTATCATTGGCTCCGTCTGTGATGGCATCTTTAGCTTGTCTTTGATCCAGAAGATGTATATTCCGCATATACCACGCAACGAAACGTTGACCATCATTTGGAAAATTATTTTTATAATAATCTTGCGTAATTTCGTTTTTTATGATTTCAAGTACATTCGCCATAATTATATTCATTTATTCGTAATCTTCGCCTTGTATTCCTAACTCACCTTTGCTCATAGCATTGGCAATATCTATTTTCAGTTCTTCGTCATAATCTTTACTGGTCAAAAAGCTATTGACGATGCGTAGTAGCAAATCTTGGTCGATGTTCGATGCTGCCACATGATAAATAATAGATTCCAATGTACGCATACAGATGCAAGCGTGCCAATAGTAATTGTTTTTGTGTAAGAAGTATGTACCCACAGTCAGTGCAATACGCTTATTCCCATCATTGAAGAAATGTCCGGAACAGAATCTATACATCAGATAGGTTAGTTTGTCAGCAAAGGTCGGATAGTATAAATCATTTTGTACAAAATCCAATGTAGCACGAATACCACCTTCATCACGCACACCTTCAAAGCCACCATCACTGGCATCAATCATTTTGCCATAGATGTTTAAGGCTTCATCGTAATCTATGTAAATAAATTCCTTACTCATCTTCTGCCTGCTTTAAACGTTTGAGCACATCTTTGTTATCCGCTAAGATACGGTCAAAATCAATAGACTGATCACCGATAAATCGTTCAAACTCTTCAGGAGTAACAGCTTGCAGGTAATCTGCTATATTACCATGATACGCATCCCGGAAACTGAAATCCCTTGAAGCCATTTTAGTCCTGGCATCATTCAGATAAGGTTTCTGCATTGGATGTTCGGCAAGTTCGTTTACAATACGCTCCACTTCGTCAATGGTAAGCAACTTACCACCATTTTCTTTAAATCGTTCACTGATGGCTGCCCCCACTCCGTTTTCAAAAGAAGAGATAACCAATAGAACCTCTGAATACAACGTGTGTCGAACATTGTCCTTTGAATCCAACTTTAATACTTCTCGGTATTCTTTAGCATTCTCTTTGAATACAGCTTTATAGATAAAATCTGTAATCTGAGAATATTTGTATGTAGGATGCCCATCCACATATTGATTGATGGCAGAAGTAAGATTTTTCCGATAGTTTTCTTCTGTGATTGCGGCAGGAAGATAATTCACATCTCTACGATTAATATATTTTGTTCCTCCACCTGTCTTTTCATTGATGGTAGTAATCACAAAATCCAAGATAAGACTACGGACTTTTTTAGCTTTCTCACTCTCTGTAAGCAGCATACCTATATTCAAGAAAGAGCGGAAATTAAATAATCCGAGCTGCGTTGTTTTGCTCGCCTCATTAATAAGGTGAGCAAATTCTAACTTAAACTCTTTCAATTGTTTACCCTTACATAAAATATATCCATTATGTTTCAGCTCATCAGAATTTGATTGCAGGTAACGATCTATTGTAGATGTGTCAACTTGATAAAAGTCGGCAACCATTTTTTTTGTAAAGCGGTATTCTCCCTCAAAGAGCATTCCTTCTATATCAAGATGCTCTTGTACTTTACTGACCGCAAAACGATTGTTAAGTACATTCTGCCGTTCTATGTTTGAGATGGTCAAATCTTTCATATCACTTCACTATTATCAGTTACACGATTTTATGTCTATGCCGAGAATTTTTTGAATCTCAGAAAGGGTTTTGTCTATTTCATGGTCGAGTGCAGCACGTTTCTCAAAATACTGTTTGAGCAGTTCTGCCGGAGGGAGTATTTCTTCTTCCTCTTTCGGGAACTTGCACTGGTCGAAGTTGCAATCCAAATCAATCAACTGTTGGGCAGTGAACACACGGCTCTTTTCTCCCACTTCATCACTGATAATTTCTTTCCTGTCTTTCCACCATTCCTGAATAGGTAGGGTATGCTCCACCTTCATTGGTTTGGTCTTTGAGAAGTGCTTGTAGCCTTCCGGCATATCCAAGCGATAGAACCATGTCTCTTTGGTCTTGAATCCTTCTTTGCAGCCCTCTGCTTCTTCATTATTAAAGAAAAGAATGTTGGTTGCAATAGAGGTATATGGGGAGAATATCGAGCCCGGTAAACGGATGATGGTATGCAGATTGAACTTGCGGAGTAAATTTTCTTTAAGTGCAAGTTTTGCTCCATCCGTACCAAACAAGAAACCATCTGGGATAATCACACCGCATCTACCACCAGCTTTGAGGCGGTACATGATAAGGGCTATGAACAAATCCGCTGTTTCACTTGAACGGTACTGCATCGGGAAATTGCTTTTTACACTATCTTCTGTGCTACCACCATACGGAGGATTCATACCGATAACATCCACTTTATCGCTTTCCTTGAAATCAGTGATATTTGTTCCAAGCGAATCACAGTTAGCTATATTGGGAGCTTCAATATCATGGAGTAACAGATTTGTTATACTCAAAAGATAAGGTAGCGGTTTCCATTCTTGTCCCACGACTGCATTTTGCAGTTTTTCTCCATCTTCGGCAGAACTGACGCTCTTACTCACATAATTGAGAGCAGAGGTAAGGAAGCCGCCTGTACCACTGGTGAAGTCGCCAAAGGTCTCGCCCAATTTCGGGTCAAGCATCATCACGATAAAGTCTGTCAAAGCACGTGGAGTATAGAACTCACCTGCATTGCCTGCTGATTGCAAGTCTTTCAAGATTCCCTCATAAATATCTCCAAATGTGTGGCGATCATCAGCATCGTCAAATTCGATTTCATTTACGATGTTGACCACTTGACGCAAAAGCGTTCCATTCTTCATATACTGGTTTAAGTCAGCAAATGTTTCTTGAACAATGCTTTTGGCTCTTGGCGTATTGGCGTCTATCGGAAGATTCTTTAAAGTAGGGAACAGTTTTTCATTGACAAAAGAGAGCAATGCTTCTCCTGTTAATGCTTCACCGTCTTTTTCATCTACAGCCCATTTACGCCAACGCAAATCTTCGGGGATGATAGACTTGTAGTTCTCATCTTTATATTCCCATGTTTCTTCCTGAGTGTCATAGACTTTCAAGAAAAACATCCAAGTCATTTGCTCAATTCTCTGTGCGTCACCATTGATACCTGCGTCTTGACGCATTATATTTTGGATTCGCTTTATGATGTTGTTTACTGCCATTTTTAAGCTGATTTATAAATTTGATATTCTAGTTCTCTGATGGCTTGCTCAAAAGCAACCTTACCGCCAAATAACTTTATGATTTTTGTTGGTTTCCCTATGCTATTGAATGGCGGTATCTCCAAGATGTTCGCCTTTTCAAAGTCGAGAATACCATTCTCTGCATATTTGTCAAGAAGAGCCTCCAATACTTCACGAGCTTTACCTTCGTACTTCCCGAAGTAATTACGCTTCTTTACATTGTTTGCTCTCTCTTTCCTTGTTAATGGCGGTTGGTCAAACGCAACGTGGCATATCACATCAAAGATGTCGGCATCCTTCAATGCCGGATTAGCTTCACGTACAGCATCTATCAGAATAGCATATTCCTTCAATTCATCCATAATGGCCTGTTTGCGTTCTGCCTCCGTCCACGTTTGGATAAAATCATCCAAAGTTTGGTAATGGCGTAATAATTGCTTTTTAGCAAACGACTGAACACTTTCCGTCCTCATCGTCTTACCATCTTCTCCTAACACTGAAACGATTTCATGGGCAATGCGAATATTCTTACCACTGATAAGATATTTCTCACGAGGCTCAGATACTATTGGAGTTTCTGGAGCATCAATGATTTTGTAAGGCTTGGGCTTTTTCCCTCCTCCTTTTGGTGGTTCCGGGTCGCCATCAAATGCTGGATCTTTGAATTTTGCGGTAGCATTGCGGAAATCAAGGATTTCCAAATGCCATTTGCCCTTGTCTTTTCTAAGTCGTGTACCTCGTCCAATGATTTGCTTAAATTCAGTCATAGAACCAATTTCTTTGTCTATGACGATTAAACCACAAGTTTTGCAGTCCACTCCTGTAGATAAAAGTTCAGATGTGGTAACAATTACAGGATAAGGCTCATCCACACTAATGAAATTGTCCAGTTGTTTCTTACCTTCTTTATCCTCACCAACAATACGTGTAACATAGTAAGGCGACTTTTTACATAAATCGCTATTCATATTGATAAGCAGCGTTCGCATTTCGGCCGCTTCCTCAATATCAGAACAGAATACTATTGTCTTTGTCATACGACCAATGTCATGTAACATTTGGGTTATCCTATGTGCTACTACTTTACGCCTTAACTTGATGGCAAGATCACGACCTATATTCTGTCTTTGATATAGTTTCTGTTCAATCTCTTTACCCAATAAATCTATTTCACCTTCTTCTGGAGTCCATCCTTGTAAATCAACATTAATAAAGTCTGCTGTAACCCTATATGGAGCTAAGAAACCATCTTGAATGCCTTGAAGAAGTGAATAGGTATATACTGGTTCACCGAAATAATCCAAGTTGTTCGCTCCTTCGTCTGCTTTCGGTGTGGCTGTCATACCAATTTGGGTAGCCGAACTAAAATATTCCAACACCTTGCGCCATGCGGAATCGTCTTTTGCACTTCCCCTATGACACTCATCGACAATAATTAAATCAAAGAAATTTGGCTGCACCTCCAAGAATGGGTCTGGTTTACCCTCTTTCCCGACCAATTGGTGGTATAAAGCCATATACACTTCGTATGACGAATCAATTTTTTCCTCCCCTTCTCCAACAGAAGTTATCTTGGTCATAAACTTCTTGAAAGGCTTGAAGTCTTGCACCATTGTTTGGTCAATGAGGATATTGCGGTCTGCAAGATAAAGAATCTTTTTCTTAACCCCACTTTTATGAAGACGATGGATAATCTGGAAAGCAGTAAAAGTCTTACCAGTACCGGTAGCCATTACCACAAGTACACGTTGTTGCCCTCTTGCGATGGCCTCTACTGTGCGATCAACTGCTATACGTTGATAATATCTTGGTTCATGGCTATGGGCATCATAGTAGAAAGGAGTTTCTATTATATTGAGTTCATCCGATGTATAGTTCTTAGATGCCAGATAACGGTTGTATAGTTCTTCCTCAGTCGGAAAGTCCTCTAACTTGATTTCTGTTTCTTTCCCCGTAATAAAGTCATGTTCCAAGAATGCATCACCATTACTGGAGTAGGCAAATTTCAAGTCAAGGATTTGGGCATAATCCATAGCTTGTTGAATGCCACCTCCAACTGCATGTTTATTATCTTTAGCTTCAACTACCGCAATTGGCTTACCTTTATGGTATAATAGATAATCGGCTTTTTTCCCCTCTGCTACTGAATGTTGGTTGCCAATAACAAGCACTCGACCATCTGTGAAATAATACTCTTCACGCATATTTACACTTACCGCCCATCCTTTTTGTTGGAGTGCAGGAGTAATGAACAGAGTGCGTATCTCTTGTTCTTTGAGTTCTTTCTTGTTTACTTCCATGACAATAACTCATTTGTGGCTTGCGCTACTAACAATCAAATCTTTTACATCAATATTAAGGGCATTGGCTATATCATTAAGCGTTTTGAGGTCTGGTTGAACAGAATTACTACACCATTTACTTACGGTACAATTGGATTTCCCAATCTGTTCTGCAAGCCATTTTCCGGTTTTCTGCTGTTCTGCGAGAACTATCTTTAGTCTATTAAAATTAGCCATAGAGTAAAATGTTTTAATTGCAACGCAAAATTATATAATTTATCCGATATGGACACTACTTCCTATAATAATAATTATCAGGAAGTAGGAATTTGGCTTAAATAAGGTATTTCGATAAGATATTCTCATCAATTTCAATCTTATGTCGTCCTGTGGTTGTGCGTAGATTCTTCCTGACAGTGTCAAATGTAGAGTTGGCAAACCATTCAGAGAACGTAGCCATTACAAATGAGGTAGTCATATCTCTGCCTATATTATATTGAAAAGCGATATTCCAAGCAAAGTTCTTCAGCGAGATTTGGGTGAGCGAGCTGTGCTTCTTGATATGAACCTCAGTCATGGAAAACACTTGATGGTTTGTCACGAAATAGCGGACAGATTCGCAAATTTGGAAAATCTCGGTTTCGTTCAAGTCAAAACGCTTAAAAGTTTCCCGTGTGTATCTTAGGATGGCATTTAGTTTTTTGTTTTCCTCTTCTTCTTTTCGCTGCTGGTATTGCTGGTGCTCACGTTGGTATTCATAGTGAAATAACTCCATTCGTTTCTTCTGAACTTCGACACAATCTTTTGCAGATGGAGGCAAGACAACTGATGATGAAGTATCAGTCTTTTCATTGGCTAACGCAAAGTGTGATGACGGGATTGCTTCTATAATATATCTTGCCACAATAATGCAAAGATGATACAGGAGTTTTAGGATGATATATCCGGTAGCCATAACAAATGGCAGTAAACTCATTCGTATGCCAAGCATATTGCATACTTGAAATGCAATCATTGAAGCCAGTAGCACAGCCATAACTTCGATAGTTAGTGAATGGAGTATATGTTGTTTTTGCTTCATACCTATTGTTATTTATTTCTTGATGCAAAGGTACGATAGATTTTCATAAAAAACGATAGATAAATCGTAGGTGCATTTTTGCAATCATATAGTAATCAATGCTTTTTGAAAATAAAAGCATAACAAGAGAAAATATCCAAGTCTATTTGAAAACAAGAGAAAACAGAAATTACACAAAAGAGATGTAGTTAAACTAAGTTAAAGTTCTTCTTGGGCGTTCTTTTCTGTTCTATATAGGCTGAGATATTGAGTAATCGAAGTAAAGCAATCATATTTGTACCAAGTAGTGCGTAAATGATTTATATTCAATAGTTATTATCTTTGAGGAAGGAAACCTAATTTTCGCAGCTCTCCGCGCAGGCGTTCGACCACGGCGGGGTGTTCGGCGGCGAGGTAGCGCCATTTTCGCATAACGAATCAAATTTAATCAATTTTCAGGATAATCGGGAGCGTAAAGCAACGTTTCCTCGCAAGGTGGGCAGATTTCTGCTTGAAAAGTTATGTATTAATATGAAATATGACAATAATGCTTACAATCCGTAAGTTTAACACCGGTAAAAACGACTGCATTGGCACAAAATTTCCCGTTTCAGCCTAATTAAACCTCCGAAAAGGCCTTTCAGACCGCTTTCAAGGCGTCTTGGTCCCTGCAAAGCGGGATTAACAAAATTAAAGAAATTGTTATTTTTTCTCAATTTCGGGGGTGAAAAGCCCTCCTTCGGCAAATATTTCGACATTTTTTTACGGTTTCCTAAAACCGGACGACAAAAGGAGGTCATTTCTTAAAATATATCAAAAACAAACGCCCGTTTTCCGCTTCCGTCCCTTCCGATTCGCCGAACCGTCAACCCGGAATCCGACCGCGCACCGCTCAGATAATGATAAAATTTCAAAATAAGCAAACTCATTTCTACATTTTTGTAAAAATATTTTGAATATTATCCAACCCGATCGCAACAAATCGAAATAAAACATTAAGTTATTAATTAAGAATCGAATAGACCGCTGAAACACACCGAACAGAGCACCGAAACAGCCCTTTTCAGGCACTCCGGCTTACATTTCATCCATTTTGAATATTTGGCAAATTCATTTTAATTATTTTTCTTTGCCGCGTAAGAAAGTATCATCCACTTATGCAAAAAACGAAACTTCTACTCAACATTCTTGCACTTTTCCTATGTATCCTGCCGGCCGTATCTATGGCTCAGGGGGGGGGAAACGTGACCGTCAGTGGCATCGTCACTTCGGCGGATGACAAGCAACCCCTGATCGGGGTCAACGTGATTTCCGGAGCCACGAGCGGAGTGAGCACACTCGCCGACGGCACCTACCGGATAACCGTTTCGGCGGGGACCACCCTCACCTTCCAGTACATCGGTTACAAACCGTTCGAATTCACGGTTCCCGCAGGCCGAAGCTCCGTTACCTGCGACGTCGCGCTGCAAGGCGATTCGCAGACGCTCGACGACGTGGTGGTGATCGCCTACGGCGTCCGCAAAAAGGGCACCATCGCAGGCTCGGTATCGACCGTCAAGGCCGAGAAGATCGAGGACACCCCGGCGGCGGCCTTCGATCAGGCCCTTCAGGGTCAGGTTCCGGGTCTGACGGTACTTTCCGACTCCGGTGAGCCGAGCGAGGCCGCAGCCATGGCCATCCGAGGCACCAACTCGATCAACTCCGGCACCGCGCCGCTCTACATTCTGGACGGCGTCGCCATTTCGAGCAGGGACTTCAACACCATCAATCCCTCCGACATCGAGAGCCTTTCGGTCCTCAAAGACGCTTCGTCCACCTCCATATACGGTGCGCGCGCGGCCAACGGCGTGATCGTCATCACCACCAAGCGCGGCCGCATGGCCGACCGCGCGAAGATCAACTACCGCATGCAGCTCGGTTTTTCGCAGATCGCCTACGGCAACTGGGACCTGATGAACACTTCGGAGCGCATCCAGTATGAGAAAGAGCTGGGGCTGACCGACGGCAAGAACTACAACGTGCTGGCCAAGACCGACGTCAACTGGCTCGACGAGGTGTTCAGCAACGCCGCGTTGCTCCAGAACTACGAGCTTTCCGTCTCAGGAGCCAGCGAAAAGACCAACTACTACGTTTCGGGCGGCTACTACAGTCAGGACGGTACGGCCGTGGGTTCGTCGTTCGAACGCTACTCGATCCGCGCCAACGTCGAGCAGCGGGCCGCCAAGTGGCTCAAACTCGGCACCAACACGATGATGAACTACCAGACCATCGAGAAGGCCGACGACGGGGAATACACCCTGACCACACCGATTTCGGCCGCACGCTTCATGCTTCCCTACTGGAACCCGCACCGCGCCGGCGGTTCGCTGGCGTCGGTGAACGACGGTTCGTGGAAGGGCGAGGGGCAGAACCCGCTCGAATGGCTCAAGAACAACCCCGTAGACTACAAGAAGTACAAGATCATATCCACGGTCTTCGCCGAGGCGACCCCGATCGAAAGGCTTACGCTCCGTTCGCAGTTCGGCGTCGATTATTCGCACTCGACGGGCCGCGGCATCTCCTATCCGAGCTACGCCCCCAACCTCGGTTCGGGTACCGTACAGCGCAACTCCTCCGACGGAATGAGCCTTTCGGTCACCAATACGATCACCTACCGGTTCGACATCGACAACAAGCACATGTTCACCTTCCTCGCGGGGCAGGAGGGACTCGACTACCGGTACGAGGCCTTCTCCTTGCAGACCAAGGACCAGAACAACGACAAACTGGTGAACATCTCGTCGAGTCCGCGCGCCACCCGCTGGAGCGACACCACCGACGACAACTACGCCTATCTGTCGTTCTTCGGACGCGCCGAGTACAGCTATTCGGACCGTTACTACGCCGACTTCTCGCTGCGTACCGACGGCTCCTCGCGCTTCGGCGCCTCGAACCGCTGGGCCGGCTTCTGGTCGGTGGGCTTCATGTGGAACCTGCGCAACGAGAAATTCATGGAGAACTCCCGCCGCTGGCTGACGCCGGCGCAGATCGCCGTCAGCACCGGTACGTCGGGCAACTCGGAGATTCCCAACTACGAACACCTCGCGCTGGTGACCGGCGGCCAGAACTATTTCGGCAACGCCGGCATCGCCCCCACCCAGCCGGGCAACGAGGAGCTGAGCTGGGAGAAGCTCTGGACGACCAACGTGGCCCTGCATCTGGGCTTCTGGAGCCGGCTCAATCTGGACGTCGAACTCTACAACAAGAAGACGACCGACATGCTGATGGAGGTTCCCGAATCCTATGCCGACAAAGGCTACGGCTACCACTGGAGCAACGTGGGCGGCATGGTCAACCGCGGCGTCGAGCTGAGCCTGTCGGGCGCCGTCGTCGCAAGCAAGGACTTCCTGTGGAGCGTGAACGCCAACGTGTCCTACAACTGTCTCTTATACACATCTGACGCTGC
>ENA-UAOY01000794-UAOY01000794.1-human-gut-metagenome-genome-assembly--contig:-NODE-794-length-11401-cov-6.064428_pt1 | contig 11401 bp, 10 predicted proteins | sample MGYA00243477_ERZ654571 | MGnify/ENA primary metagenome ERZ654571 (study PRJEB26926, sample SAMN06164761) | human gut metagenome | biome: ENVO:00009003; feature: ENVO:2100002; material: ENVO:00002003...
CGAGATAGGAGTCCGTCTCGTGGGCTCGGAGATGTGTATAAGAGACAGGTTTCTGATAATTTTTCTGGGTATCCTGCTTTTTATCGGAATAAGAGGATTTAAAAGGCAGGTAAAACAATACAGAGGGAACCTTGCAAGGCTGGAGCAATTTGACGCTCAGGATATGCTGGCTTTGGAAAGCGAGATAGAGGGAAGCGAGTTCAAATACAAGACCTTTTATCTACTTGACAGATATATGTATGTGCCTAAGGCTAAACTGCTTATAAAATATACGGATATTAGAGAGTTCAAGACCATAGTTCACAGCACAAATGGTGTCAATGACAGCATGAAAGCTGAGATAACTGATAATTTCGGGATAAAATATACTGTGAACATAAAGCGGTGGAAGGATTTCTATATTTATAGACCGCTGTTTTTAAAGGACTTGGACGAGAAGATACAAAACTGCGGTAAATGATAAGATTACGGAGGAATAATAAATGGATTTGTCAATGAAATGGCTTGCAGACTATGTAGACTGCGATATGCCGATAAAGGATTTTGTTTCCGCTCTGACGCTTTCAGGCTCAAAGGTAGAGTGCTTTGAGCAGGAGGGCAAGGATATTTCTAACGTTGTTGTGGGCAAGGTAGTTTCTATGGAGCGTCACCCTGATTCTGACCATATGTTCATCACTCAGGTAGATGTTGGAGAGGACGAGCCTGTTCAGATAGTTACCGGTGCTCAGAACGTTCATGAGGGCGATTTTGTGCCTGTTGCAAAGCACAAGTCATCTGTTCTTCATGAGGGCAAGCAGGTGAAGATAACAAAGGGCAAGCTGAGAGGCGTTGCTTCTAATGGTATGCTTTGCTCTCTGGGCGAGCTTGGACTTTCTGTTCACGATTTCCCATATGCTATCGAGGACGGAATCTTTATTCTCGGTGATGACTGCGACAAGACAGTAGGCAAGGATATCCATGAAGCTATAGGATATAATGACACAACTGTTGAGTTTGAGATAACTTCAAACAGACCTGACTGCCTTTCTGTTATCGGTCTTGCAAGAGAAACTGCGGCTACTTTCGGCACTGAGCTGAAAGTCAAGAAGCCTGAGTTCAAGGGCATTGACGGGGATATCAACGATATGCTCAAGGTAAAGATACACAACACTGACCTTTGCAAGAGATATATGGCCGGTATCGTTAAGAACGTAAAGATAGGTCCGTCACCTCGTTGGATGAGAGAAAGACTGAGAGGCTGCGGCGTTAGACCTATCAACAACTTTGTTGATATCACAAACTATGTTATGCTTGAATATGGCAGACCGATGCACGCTTTTGATCTTAGATATGTTAAAGACGCATCTATCAACATCAGAAACGCTAAGGCAGGAGAAACTATCACAACTCTTGACGGCGAGGTAAGAGAGCTTTCAGAAGAGATGCTGGTCATTGCTGACGCTGAAAAGCCGGTTGCTGTAGCAGGCGTTATGGGCGGCGAATACAGCGGTATCATGGACGATACAACTACTGTTGTATTTGAGTCTGCTTGCTTTGACGGCGCAAGCGTAAGAACTACAGCCAAAAAGCTTGGCATGAGAACTGACGCTTCTGCAAGATATGAAAAGGGTCTTGACCCACATGAGTGCTATGAGGCTCTTATGAGAGCTTTCCAGCTTGTTGAGGAGCTTGGTGCTGGCGAGGTCGTAAAGACTTACATTGATGAGAACTACGAGGACGAGACACCTAAGACGGTTGATTTTGACCCTGAGTGGATAAATAAGTTCCTTGGTACTGAAATACCTGAGAGCGACATGGTTGAATATCTCACAAGGCTTGGCTTTGTGATAAAGGACGGCAAGGTAGTTTCGCCATGGTACAGAGTGGACATTGCCTGCAAGGCTGACGTGGCAGAGGAAGTTGCTAGACTTTACGGCTACAACAAGATTCCAAACACTATCGTAAGAGGCGTTGCACAGGCTAAGCTCACCGAGGCGCAGAAGTTTGACAGACATATACAGAGATCTATGCTCGCTATGGGTCTTAACGAGATATCTACATTCTCATTCATTTCCCCTAAGTATTTTGACAAGATAAATCTTCCTGCTGACTCAAAACTGAGAAAGACAGTTGTTATCACAAACCCTCTTGGCGAGGACACCAGCGTTATGAGAACGACTATCATTCCGTCTGTATGTGAAGTGCTTGCAAGAAACTACAGCTACCGCAACCCTGAGTGCTATATCTTCGAGAGAGGAAACGAGTATATCCCTGTTGAGGGAGAGGTGCTTCCTAACGAGCCTGAAAGACTTGGTTTTGGTTTCTATGACACTGAAACAAAGGCTGATTTCTATGACATCAAGGGCGTTGTTGAGGGACTGCTCTCTAAGCTCGGCGCACAGAAAGTTGAATTTGAAAAGGCTACTGCTGAATGTGGCTTTGACGAGTTCTACGCTTTCCACCCGGGCAGAGTTGCTGTCGTTAAAGTAAATGGTGAGGAGATCGGCATTTTTGGCGAGCTTCATCCGAGAGTTCTGGAGAACTACGGCATTGACGCAAGAGCTTATGTGGGCAAGATAAATGTTCCTGAGCTTATGGCAAGCTGTGTTGCTCAGAAGACATATAAGCCACTGCCTAAGTATCCTGCTACAACAAGAGATCTGTCTATCGTTTGTGATGACGATATTCCTGCGGCTCTTCTTGAAAAGACTATAAGCAAGGCTGTTGGCTCGATACTTGAAAAGGTAACGCTTTTTGACGTTTACAAGGGCGAGCAGATCGAAAAGGGCAAGAAGTCTGTTTCATACTCCATTTCAATGCGTTCACATGACGGCACGCTTACTGACGAGCAGGCTGACAAGGCTATGAAGAAAGTTCTTGAAGCTCTCAAGGCTATCGGTGCTGAACTCAGAATGTAAAAAATATAGTGCTTGATTTGTATAAAGTGCATAAATTTTGCTTTTTGACTTGTTATTTTGAAACAAATGGAGTATAATAATATCAGGCGTATTGCTGATATTAATACATTGCAGAGGGGCTGAGCATAATGCACGAACAAACTATGGAATTTTCAGTACAGCACGACAAGGAGGCTGAGCTGAAAAAGACACTTACAATTATATATGACGCTCTGAAAGAGAAGGGCTATAATCCTATTAATCAGATCGTAGGTTATATTCTTTCTGAGGACCCGACCTACATAACGACATACAATAATGCCAGAAGTCTTATTCGTCATATTGACAGAGATGAACTTTTGCAGGCATTGGTGAAGTCCTATCTTGAGTCATAACTGATATTTAAAGGCGGTAGTTTTTGCCGCCTTTTTTGTTTTACGTCAGAATTTACCTGAAACGTATTTTTGTATAAAGACGTTTTCTGAACATAATAGTATAAGATGATAAGAAAACGGAGGGCTTCATATGAAGATAAGAAATTGCATGGCACTTATTTGTGCAGTTGTAGCGCTCAGTGCTTGTGGCAGGACAGTGATAGTGCGTGAGGGAAATTCATCAGAGGGAACAAGCTCGGCGGTCATCGAGCCTGTTGCTGTGGGAAAGAAAACCGCAAAGGAAAAGATAGATCTTTCGGGGCTTTCACATGACAAGGTCGGATATGGTCAAGGCGTTCTTGTGGACGAAAAGAACAGGACGACTGGTGCGCTTGATTTTAATGCACAATACGGCAAGCTTAACGCAAAGGCTATAAATAATGATGACAAGATATATCTGACCTTTGATCAGGGGTATGAGAACGGATACACTGAAAAGATCCTCGATGTGCTGAAAGAGAAAAAGGTCAAGGCGACGTTTTTTCTTTTGCAGGATTATGCAGAGAAAAATCCTGAGCTTGTGAAGCGTATGATAGACGAGGGGCATATTGTGGGAAATCATTCGGTACACCATTATTCTATGCCGACGCTTGGACAGGCGGAATGTGAGTCGGAGATAAAGGATTTCCATAAGTATATGGAGGAAAACTATGATTATACCATGACAGTGTTCAGACCGCCTATGGGCGAGTTTTCGGAGTTCTCTCTTGGAGTGACGGCAAACTGCGGTTATAAGACTGAGCTTTGGAGCTTTGCTTACGCTGATTGGGACGTGAACAATCAGCCTGATGAAGGACAGGCTCTTGAAAAGCTTGTGAATGCGGCTCACCCGGGGGCTATTTATCTCCTGCACTCGGTATCGAAAACCAATACTGATATTCTCGGGGACTTTATCGACAGAGTGAGGACTGGCGGATTTGAATTTGGCTGATAAGAGAATATGATGAAGAGAGGCCTTGTGCCTCTCTTTTTGTTATTTTAGGGACATTTGTAGCTGATTTGTAATATGTTAGTCTATTGACAAATTGTTAAAAGTATGTTATATTTTAAATACGAACAGAAACATGAGTTTCTTTAAGGAGGAAATAAAATGGTAAAAAATAAGGTGCTTACACCTGTATTGGCAGGCGTTTTGGGTCTTAGCATAGTTGGTTCAGGTCTTGGCTATTATTTTGTAAATAAAGACAGTAATGATGGTAAAACTGAGGGCGGCAAGGCTAAGCTTACTCAGGTGGCAGATAATATAAACAACACTCTTGGCACGGCTGAAAAGGCTATCAAGGGCGAACTTGATTTTGCTTACAACGCAACGGCTACTGTTTCATTCGGCGAGGGCTTCACAGAGGAGGCAGGTGTCAGCTTACAGCCAATTTCTGTGACAACTGTTACAAAGCAGAAGGGAAACAACACTGCAGCAGATGTTTCGCTGACATATGGCGGAAATAATCTTGTGTCTGCTAATGCTGTATATTCTAGAGATAACAAGTCGGCTTATGTTCAGATACCTGAGCTTTCTGACGCTTATCTTATGGTTAACGTTGACAGCCTTAAAGACAAGGTAGGTAGTGAGCTTTCTTCACAGGGCATTGACCTTGATTCTCTCTTTGATTCTGCTGAGGGCGCTGATGTTGATTTTGATACTGACGCACTTGAAAAGGATCTGGAGGAATACAAGAAGGTTATGGAGGACTCTTTCCCTAAGCCTGTTGACGGTGAGAAAAAGACTGGTGACATTGACGGAAACGAGTACAGCTATACAACTAAGGAATACACTATCTCAGGCAATGATGTAAAGGCTGCTTTTAAGGCTGTTCTTGACAAGGCTAAGGACGACGCTACGCTTAAAGATATGTTCAGCAAGGCAGGCGTTGCTGACAAGCTTGGTATGTCATATGATGATATAATCTCACAGTATGCTGATTCTATGGATTCACTTTTTGAAAGTGATAATCTTGACGAAACTGCAACATTTAGCGCTTACTACAGCGGTGACGATCTTGCGGGCTTTAGCTTGGAAAAAGACGGCGAGGGTGCAACTCTTTACACCATTCTTAAGGACGACGTTGTAGCTGTTGATTTTAGCCTTAACATGAGCGATGAGGGCAGTGCATCATTCAAGGGTTCTGCAAATACTGTTGACGGTGTTACGAATGGCAAGTTCACAATGAAAATGGAAACTGCGGCTGATTCAGATATAGACGCTGACATGACTTCTGCTGACGGTGGACTTTCCCTTGAGCCTACCATGGCAGTTTCACCGAGCATAAACTTTGACACAATGGAAGCTGAGGTGACTCTCAAAGACCTTAAAGAAGAGGGTGACGCATTCTCAGGTACTATCAGATTTGATGTGAATGGTACATCTGATTCTCAGGCTGTATCAGGCTGGGTAGAGCTTGCTTCTGCTTCAACTGCTGACAAGCTTGACCTTTCTGTTGAGTTTGGCATGAACGGCAAGCAGTTTGTTACAATGGCAGTTACAGGAAATAAGACAGAGGCTTCTGACATCACTGTTCCGTCAGGCGACAAGATCTATGACATGACAAATGACGATCAGATGAATACATACCTTGCAGGCTGTGACAGTGATGGATTTGTTGCTAATGTAAAGAAAGTTCTTGGTGACGAGGTCTACAATATGCTTGTAAATGCAGAGGGTGATCTTGAGTCAGATTATGATGACTATGGTGATTATGATGATTATGATGACTACGATCTCTCTGATATTGATCTGTCAGATTATGATCTGAGCGCAAATGCATAATAGATAAAAATTAAGAGGATCGCATTGAGCGGTCCTCTTTTTTTTAGCTGATAACACGATAATTCTCGGCTGCTTCTTCTTTTTTTACATACTCGGTGACATTGAGAACTTCCACTTTGACAGGCTTCTGACCCATATTTATGGTGATAATGTCGCCAACTTTCACGTCATATGAAGCTCTTGCAATCTTATCGTTCACAAGCACCTTGCCTGCATCGCAAGCTTCATTTGCAATGGTACGTCGTTTAATAAGTCTTGTGACTTTCAGGTATTTATCAAGCCGCATATTTTCCTCCTTTGTAGTAAAAAAGACCTAACCCGCAGGCTAGGTCTGAGTGGCATAAGCTTTAGATTACTTGTTTACAGCGTCCTTAAGAGCCTTGCCTGCCTTGAATGCAGGAACTTTCTTAGCTGCAACAGTGATCTGCTCCTTTGTACGAGGATTGATAGCTGTCTTTTCAGCTCTCTCTCTAACCTCGAATGTACCGAAACCTACCAGTGAGATCTTCTCGCCGTTAGCAAGTGTCTCTGATACAGAATCAATAACAGTTGTAAGTGCCTTCTCAGCGTCCTTCTTTGAATAATCGCCCTTTTCTGCGATAAGATTGATCAGTTCTGCCTTTGTCATTGTTTTTACCTCCAAATTATTTTTAACGAATAAAGTTATTCATTCATTTTGCTCTCGCCAATAAGCGTCAAGCTCATTTATGCTCAGGGCGGTCATATCCTGCCCGTTTTGCCTTACAGCATTTTCTGTTTTCTCAAACTTTTCGATATAATTATTATTTGTATCCGTCAGCACTTCTTCAGCGTCAAGGCCAAGCTTTCTTGCAAGTGAAGCACAAGTGAACATTATCTCACCAAGCTGTTTTGCAACTACGGCTTTATCACTGTCAGCACTGTTTTCAAGAGCCTTAACAGCATTTTCAAGTGCGCTGATATCATGAGCATTGTCATACTCGATACCTGCTCTTGCTGCACGTTTGCTTAACTTCTGAGCTCTCATAAGTGCAGGAAAGTTCTTTGGAACGCTTTTAAGGGTATCGGAATAAGTTTCCTGTCCCTTGGTTTCTTTCTTGATAGTGTCCCAATTTTTAAGCACTGTTTCAACGTTGTCAGCTTCTACGCTTCCGAAAACATGTGGGTGTCTGATGATAAGTTTTTTACAGATATCGGTTATCACATCGTCAAGTCTGAAATTGTTGTTTTCAGTCTCGATAACTGTATGGAAAACCACCTGCAAAAGAACATCGCCAAGTTCTTCTCTCATCATTTCAGGAGAGTCACAGTCAATTGCTTCCATGACCTCATAGACTTCTTCAAGAAAATCTTTCTTGATAGACTTATGGGTCTGGACCTTATCCCACGGGCAACCGTTCTCACTTCTGAGAATTACCACGATATCCGCAAGATCATTGATATCAAAGCTGTCTTTAGCAAGCAATTCCTTAATTTTATCGCTCATTACATCATTACCTTTCCAAAAGGGTGCTTATTAATAATAAACCATTTTGCTCAAAATTTCAAGGGTTTTGCGGATTTTTTTTTGAAAATATGTAATTTACAATATTTTTCGGCGTTTCGCACAATAAATATAAACAAAAAAAGTACATTGTGCTACCAATTCCTATAGAAAAAAGAGTCACAAATCTATGATTTATTTGCAAATGGGCTATTTTCGTAAGTGTTTCGTGTGACAAAACGGCTGTCACACTGCACATGATAGCGGCGTAGGTGGGCTTTACGAAAACTTCGCTCACTTTTGGTTTTAGATCCGCCATTTTGCAAACTGAGCGTACGGATAGGACGCATATGAAAACCTCTGATACAAGAGTAGAAATAGCTGCTCCTGATATATTTATTATGGGCTGTCTTATAAGTATAATGTTCAGAAATAGCTTGATAATTCCACCTGCCAACATAATTATTATGGCTTTGTGAGGTTTTCCCAGAGTTTGCAGGATAGCAAAGCATGGTGTGGCTATGGCAAGGAATATTACTGCTATTCCAAGTATGGACATTGGCATTATACAGACCTGTATTTCAGTTTCACGGCCTCCAAAAAGAAAACGCAGGATAGGTTCTGACAAAACTGCTATGCCCATGCCTGCGGGTATGGCTATGATACTGGTGACGATGAGCATTTTTGTAAGGCCTGACTGCATGGCTTTTTTATCATTTTTGGCACAGCTTTCGGCAAGTGAGGGGAGTATGCTTTTGCCAAACATTGCGGTGATGGTCGGAACAAGACCGAAAACTGTTACGGCAAGTCCTATGTAAGAGCCGTAAATGAAGTTCGGGAGCATATCGGTGGTGAGCTTATCAGAAAGCAGGCTGTCAAATGTGTGTGGAGAAGCTTTCATGGCGGTTTTGATACACGGATTGACAGTGAGCATATCTATCATGTTGGCAAAGGTCATTATCACTGAGATAAGTGCGATCGGAAGACAGCAGACGACAAGCTTTTTGGCTGTTGCTCCTGTGGGGTCTGTTATGGTATCTCTTTGAAGCATTTGCTTTGTTATGCTGTCGCCTTTGATCTTGCCTGATATGAGAATATACAGACAGGCGATCGCAGAGGCTATGGACGAACCTAGGATAGCTGCGGCAGCTATAAATGGAAGTGCGGCGGAGGCTGCCTGACGTGAGTTTTCATAGGCTGTGCCGAATATCATGCCTGTTTTATCATACATATCGGAGATATGATACATTAGTCCGTAGGCGAAACCAAGACCTAGGATAAGTTTGAAAAGGGTTTCTATCACTTCTGATACAGCGGTCGGTATCATATTCTGCAAGCCCTCACAGTAACCGCGTTCCACTGACATAATGGTACAGAAAATAATAGATGGGGCAACGCACATGAGAGCATATTTTGTACTTGGCTCGCCGACTACATTGCGTGACAGAAAATCTGAGGTGAGTATCATTACTGCAGCAGCGGCTGCGCTGATGATCGTGAAAAGAAAAAATGCAGTTCGCTTGGTATGACGCATATTTGAAAAGCGTTCAAGGGCATAGTTTTCAGCGGTAAGGCGAGCCATGGTGGAGGGGATACCTGAAACGACTATGGCGAAAACTGGTGTGAAAACTGAGAATGCTGAAGCGAAATATCCCATGCCTGTGCCACCTAGAAGATTGGTAAGAGGTATCTTATAGAGAAGTCCCAGAATTTTTGTTATCAGAACCATTGCAAGCAATATTGCTGAGCCTTTTATAAAGCCTTGTCTTTTCATCTGTCAACCTGCTTTCTGACTTGTTTTTATATGATCTTATGCTGTTATGGTGGGTTTTATTACGGTTTGTCCATATGTCAGGTGGATATGCAGTTGTTTAAATTGCACAAAAATAGAGCTTAGAGTGTTAATACTAAAAAAAGTTTGCGTAAACACTTTATTTTATAGGAAAAATGTGATATAATCATATTATGTATTTTAAGAAAAAGAGGTAAAAAAGATATGACTTATAAGTTTTCAGAAAAGGTTTCTCATCTGCAGGCTTCTGCTATCAGAGAGATACTTAAATTTACTTCTGACCCAGAGGTAATTTCATTTGCGGCAGGTAATCCTTCTCCTGAGGCATTCCCTGTGGACGAGCTTAATAGGATATCAGAAGAGATATTCAAGAAAAATCCTATCGGCGCACTCCAGTACAGCCTTACAGAGGGATACACTCCGCTGAGAGATCTTCTTAAGAAAGAACTTGAAAAGAAGGGTGAATTTGACCCTGAGAGAGATGATCTTATCATCACAAGCGGTGCTCAGCAGGCTAACGAGCTTGCTTGTAAAGTTCTCTGCGACCCAGGCGACATTCTTTGCTGTGAAGCTCCAAGCTTTATAGGCTCACTTAATGCGTTTAAGTCTTACAATGTTGAGCTTAAGGGTATCACGCTTCATGAAGACGGAGTTGACCTGAAAGAGCTTGAAGAGGCTTTCGCTACAGGCAAGGTAAAGGTATTCTACATTATCTCTAACTTCCAGAATCCTACTGGTCTTACAACTTCTCTTGAAAAGAGAAAGGCTATATATGAGCTTGCTAAGAAGTACAGTGTTATGATCCTTGAAGATAACCCATACGGCGACCTGAGAATAAAGGGTGAGGCTATCCCGTCTATCAAGAGCATGGACAAGGACGGTCTTGTTATGTATTCAAGAACATTCTCGAAGATACTTGCTCCTGGTATCAGAGTTGGCTACATTTCCGCTCCAAAGGAGATAATCGGAAAGATAGTTGTCTGCAAGCAGGTGGCTGACGTACATACAAATATCTGGGCGCAGATGCTGGCTTACAACTTCATGAAGGACAATGATATCGAAGCACATCTTGCTTCGCTGAGAGTGATCTACAAGCATAAGCTCGAACTTATGATAGAGCAGATCGAGAAGAATTTCTCTTCACAGATCAAGTTCACAAGACCTGAGGGCGGTCTGTTCATTTGGTGTACTCTTCCGGAAGGCAGTGACATGACTGGTTTCTGCAAAAAGGCTGTTGCAGAATATAAGGTAGCCGTTGTTCCGGGCAATGCTTTCATGGTAAGCGAGTCTGACAAGACAGCTTCATTCAGATTGAACTTCTCAACTCCTACAGACAAACAGATAATCGACGGCTGTGAGAAGCTTGGCAAGCTTTCTAAGGAAATGTTCGGCGATTAAGATAAAATGAAAAAAGTTCCTTTTACGCCTTTTCAGCTAGTGCTTACGGTGGTAAATACGGCGGCTCTAATGTTCTGCATGGGGTGTGATTGCTTTGTGCTGATAGTGGGCATGACGGCAGGCAGGACAAAGCCTTATGTGGTGGATCTTGTGCTAAGTCTTCTTACTATGGCGGTGTTTATTCTGCTTGTGTTTTCAGCAGGCAGGATAAATATTTTCAGTGATAAAGCTGACCCCGATGGGGACACTGCACCTGCGGTATCGGCACTTAGGACGTATTTTTGTATCTTGTTTTTTGATATCTCAGGAGTGCTGGGTCTTATGCTTGCGGGAGCGTTGGGGGTTGAGTGGGCTAAAAAAGCTATTATAATTTTTGCTCCTGTCGTTTTTGTCCTTGCGGCGATTGTTTATTTTATTCTATCGGGCAGGATAGGTCTTGATGATTTTTCGGATAGTGACGGGGAAGAATGATATTACAAAGGGGAGGTCTGTCATGAAAAGTGCATTGAAAAAGGATACTGTCAGAGAGATAAGTCACTCGTTGGGCAGATTTCTCTCTATTTTTCTGATAGTTCTTCTTGGCTGTGGATTTTTCTCTGGTATCAAGGCGACTATGCCTGATATGATAGACACGGCGGAGAAATATTTCAGTGATAACAGACTTATGGATATTAA
>ENA-UAOY01000830-UAOY01000830.1-human-gut-metagenome-genome-assembly--contig:-NODE-830-length-11041-cov-3.943474_pt1 | contig 11041 bp, 15 predicted proteins | sample MGYA00243477_ERZ654571 | MGnify/ENA primary metagenome ERZ654571 (study PRJEB26926, sample SAMN06164761) | human gut metagenome | biome: ENVO:00009003; feature: ENVO:2100002; material: ENVO:00002003...
ATCTACACCCTAGAGTTCGTCGGCAGCGTCAGATGTGTATAAGAGACAGGCCGATGCCGAGAAATCCGGCTTTCGCGCGCTCAAGAATTTCAACAGAAACGTCGTCTCTGTCCATCTTCAGCTGCGCGAGCGCGCTCTGGATCGCCTCGTCCTCCGTCTTGCCCGTTACGTCAATAAACTTGATCATTCAGACAAGCTCCTTACAATTATTCTCCGTAATGCTCGGGGTCGTAGGAACGGCCGCGGGCATAGGGGCGGTCGCCGATACGGCCGCTTTCGTTCGTGGAATTTTTCTTTTTCGTCGCCTTGGCAGCCTGCTTTTCTGCGCGCTTTTCCTTCAGCGTCTTCTTTTCCGCCTCCTCGGCGGCGATTTTACGCTGCTGCTCGCGGGCGGCTTCCATGCGGCGCAGACGGTCATCGCGCTTCTGCTTTTCCTTCTCGCTGAGCTCGTCCTCCATGTGGCTCTTATAGTACTTGGTCAGAACCTTTTCCTGGATGGCGTAGAGCAGCGAGTTGACGATCCAGTAGACGCCGAGAGCCGCGGGCAGCGTAAAGCCGATCCACAGCGACATGAGCGGCATCATCCACATCATCATGCGGTTGGAGCGGGCCGCGGCGTCGTTGCCCTCAGCGGCGATGTTACCGGACATGGAGACCTTGGACTGCAGGAAGCTCAAAGCACCGGAAATGAACGGGATCAGAACAACGCCGATCACGGGCCAGCCGCCGGTGAAGAAATCCTTCCACACATCCCCCGGCATGACCGTGAGGTCAAGGCCGAGGAAATTGTAGTTCACGTTGAGAAGACCGTCAAACTTGCCGGAAAACTCTGCAAAGTTGTCGGAAATGAACTTGGCAAGGCCGATCTCCTCATAGCCCTTGCGCACGAGCTCGGCATTGTAGCCCAGGGTGGTGGCAAGGGTCGTGATCTCCGTCACGACGTCCTTGGAGAGCATCATGAAGCGGCTGAGCGGCTGACGGATGATGGAATACAGAGCGATGAGGATGGGGAAGGGCAGGAAGCTCCAGAGACAGCCGCTCATGGGGTTGACCCCCTCCTTGGCGTAGAGCATCTGGATCTCATCGTTCATTTTCTGGGGATTGTTGGCATATTTCGTCTGGATCTCTTTGATCTTGGGCTGGAAGAGATTCATGCGCATCATGCTCTTTTTCGACTTCATCTGGAAGGGCAGCGTGATGAGCTTCACGACGATCGTGAAGAGCACGAGAGCCCAGCCGTAGGAGCCGGTCAGCTCATAGAAGGTGCGCAGGACCCAGGCGAAGGGAACGCAAATGTAGTAGCCGATGGTTGACATTCTTCGGTTTCCTCCGTGGTTTTAGGTTCGGTCACGGGACCGGGTCGTAGATTTTTCCGCCCTTGTAGAACGGATGGCACCGCATGATACGCTTGAAGGCAAGCCAGCCGCCCTTGACCGCCCCGTACTTCTCGATCGCTTCGAGCGCGTATTGAGAGCACGTGGGGATAAAGCGGCAGCAGGGGGGACGGTAGGGTGAGATGGCCCTGCGGTAAAACCGGATGAGAAACAGCAGAAAGCGTTTCATGCCTGCGTCTCCCACAAATCGAGCTTTTTGCACGTTTTTTCAAACGCGCGCTTGAGCTCCCAGTAGTCCGCGTGGGCGGCCCTTGTGCGGGCGACGACGATGCAGTCGTAGCCCTGCTTCATCTTTCCCTGGCTCAGGCGGAAAATTTCGCGGATGCGGCGGCGGACGCGGTTGCGCACGACGGCGTGGCCGAGCTTAGTGCTGACCGTGACGCCGAGGCGGTTGTGTCCGAACCGGTTTTTCCGGTAATACACCACAAGGCAGGACGAAACACCGGACTTGCCCTTGGCATACATCCGGCGGAATTCGTAATTTTCCTTGACGGTGGTGGTGCTTTTCACGCGTGATCTCCCTGCTTTTGCGGATTTCTCCGCATAGCCTGCAAGGGACGGCGATCGAAACACATTCTCATCGGCCGTCCCTCATTGTTTCATGTGTAGCATACGATACGCAAGTTGCTCCCGCTTTAGTGGGTCAGACGGGCGCGGCCGCGTGCACGACGGCGGGCGATAACCTTGCGGCCGTTGGCAGTGGACATTCTCTTGCGGAAGCCGTGCTCCTTGGAGCGCTGGAGCTTCTTGGGCTGATAGGTGCGAGAAGTAGCCATTTCGTTTTACCTCCTGAAAAAATTTTACCGGCAGCACCCCTTTTTGAGGCGCTGCACTTACTCGACGGCGGGCGGAGAAAACTCCCCGCGGACCGCAGTTGATAAAAATAGTGCCGTATTGATGCGGCATACGGGGAGTATTATATCGGTTTTGCCGCATTCTGTCAACCAAAAATACAAAAATCGGTGCATCTTTCCATTTCCCGCAAAACCTTGTAGCAGCGGACGAGAAGAAGAACTATCCCTTGTGTTCTTTTGCCTGTTTTTCATGGCTTTTGCACTGCAAAAAACAGCGTTTTACATTTAGAATATGTGTTGCGTTCGCGCGCGTTTTTTGGTATAATGTAGGGAGTAAATTTTCGGCTGTCATAGCCGTTTATTCCAAAGAAAGAAAGGAGCGCTTCCGTGAACTCTGTTGCAGACATCTGGAAGATCGTTCTCTCCCGCCTCAGCCAGGACTTGTCCGAGACGACCATCTCCACCTGGTTCGACGAGGTGGAGGCCGTGTCCATCAAGGACCGCACGCTGTACCTCCACTGCCCGAACGATTTTAAGCGCAGCACGATCGAATCCATGTTCTCTGACCGCATCAAGGATTCCCTGCGGGACATTTACTCCGCCGATTTCGACGTCAAGCTCCTCTCCACCGCGGAGAGCACCGCCCTTTTCGAGCCTGAGGTCAAAAAGTCCACCGCGCTGCTCGATTCCGGCGAATTCACGTTCGACACGTTCGTCGTCGGCGAATCGAACAAGATGGCCTATGCCGCCGCGCGCGCCGTGGCCGACGGCGTGGGGCACTACAACCCGCTATTTATCTACGGCGACTCCGGCCTTGGCAAAACGCACCTGATCTACGCCATCGCTCATCAGATCCGCACGACGCGCCCGTCGGCGAAGATCATCTACATCAAGGGCGATGATTTCATCAACGAATTCATCGAGCTCGTGCGCGCGGGCCGCGGCAGCGAGTTCCGCGCGAAGTACCGCGACGCGGACCTGCTGCTCGTGGACGACGTGCAGTTCGTCGCGGGCAAGGAGCAGGTGCAGAACGAATTTTTCCATACGTTCAACACGCTCTACGAGGCCGGACGCCAGATCGTCCTGACCTCCGATCGCCCGCCCTCTGACATGCACCTTCTCGACGACCGCCTGCGCACGCGCTTTGAGTGGGGCTTACTTGTCGATGTGCAGCCGCCCGATTTTGAAACGCGCCTTGCCATCGTGAAAAACAAGGCCGCGCAGTGGGGCACCGTCATCGACGACGACATTGCCAAGTACATCGCCGAGAATGTCACGTCCAACGTCCGTCAGCTCGAGGGCACGATGAATAAGATTCTCGCTTACCGCGACCTCATCGGGCGCGAGATGGACGCCGACGCCGCGCACCGCGCGGTCGAGGATTTTATGAAAAAGAACGCGAATCTCGCCCCCACGGCGGCGATGATCATCACCGAAACGTCACGCTACTTCGGTATCGACGAAGAGGTCATCAAGGGCCCGTCTCGAAGCCGCGAGGCCGTCAACGCCCGTCAGGCCGCGATGTACCTCGTGCGCCGCATGACGAATCTGTCGACGCCCGATATCGGCCGCGAGTTCGGCAAGCGCGACCATACGACCGTACTCCACTCGCTCGAGCAGATCGAAAAGAAGATGAAATCCGATCCCGTCTTCAACCAGACGATCAAAGAGATCACTATTAACATCAACTCCAAGAGATAACAAAGTTTTCCACATTATCCACAGGGTTGTGCAGAGGGAAGCTGTGGAAACATTTTTTCAAAATTTTGGGTGTGGAAAGTGATAGAACTTTTCAACAACCCGCGAGGGATAAATTTTCCTTGCCATTTCGGGCTAAAATTGGGTTTTCCACATTTTTGCGCCCCTACTGCTGCTATTTCTAAAAACTATCCTTTTTCTTTTCCAAAAGAGAAAAAATCACCCGTTTTACGAAAGGAACGCCGCTATGAAATTCTCCTGCGAAAAGCTGCTGCTGCAGAATGCAGTCAATACCGCCTCCCGCGCCGTCGCGGCGAAAAGCTCCATCCCTGCGCTCGAAGGACTGCTGCTGACCTGCGGCGGCGAGAGCCTGACTGTTTCGGGCTACAACATGCAGACCGGCATCCGCACGAAGTTTATGGCCGAGGTCGAGGAGTCCGGCGAGATGGTCGTCAACGCGCGCCTGATCGGCGAGATTTTAAGAAGACTGCCCGACGACGTCGTGACCTTCACCGCGAACGACAAATTTTTGATCCACCTGACCTGCGGCGACGCGGATTTCGACATCATGGGCCTCTCCGCCGCCGATTTCCCCGAGCTGCCCGAGGTCGAGGAGAAGTACGCCGTCCAGATCGCCGAAAAGACGCTCAAGTCCATGATCCAACAGACGAGCTTCGCCGTTTCGACGAACGAGGCGCGCCCCGTGCACATGGGCTCGCTGTTCGAGGTATCTGCCGAGGGGCTGACCGTCGTCTCCGTCGACGGATTCCGCCTTGCGCTTCGCAAGGAAGCACTTGAAAAGATCGAGGGCGGCGCGTTCTCGTTCGTCGCGCCCGGCACGGCGCTCAATGAGGTCGAGCGCATCTGCGAGGAGATCGACGAGGTCGTGACCATCACGCTCGGCCAGCGCCATATTCTCTTCGAGGTCGGTGAGACCGAGCTCATCTGCCGCCGCTTAGAGGGTGAATTCCTCGATTATAAGAACGCCATCCCGCGCAGAAACCCCATCAACGTCGTCGTCGACACGAAGACGATGCTCCAGAGCCTCGAGCGCGTGAGCGTCGTCATCAGTGAAAAGCTCAAGAGCCCCGTGCGCTGCCAGTTTGGCGAGGACAAGGTGACGATGTCCGCCAAGACCGCCAACGGCGACGCAAAGGACGTCTGCCGCATCGCGGGCGACGGTCAGGGGCTTGAGATTGGCTTCAACAACCGTTATCTGATGGACGCGCTGCGCTACGCGCCCGCCGACACCGTGAGAATGGAGCTCAACACCGGCATTTCGCCGGCCATTATCGTTCCCGTCGAGGGAGAAGAGAACTTCCTCTACATGGTGCTGCCCGTGCGCCTGAAGGCAAATTGAGAAAAAACTGAATCCATATCGTATAAAATGGTACAACGATTTCTGATAGGAATCGCTTTGTAAAGGACTTTTTATGACTGACATTACCATCACCACGGAATTTATCAAATTGCAGGACCTCTTGAAGCTGGCGAATTTAGTCGGCACGGGCGGCGAGGCGAAGATCGTCATCCAGAACGGCGACGTTTCGGTCAACGGCGAGGTTTGCACGATGCGCGGCAAGAAGATCCGCCCGGGCGACACGGTCGCCTTCGACGGCAAAGAGCTGACGGTCTCCTATGCGAATTGACGCGTTGGCGCTGCGGAACTTTCGCAATTACGACGCGCTGAACGTCACGTTCGCGCCGGACTGCAACGTCATCGTCGGTGAGAACGCGCAGGGAAAGACGAACCTCTTGGAAGCAATCGTCTATCTCTCTTCCGCCCGTTCGCCGCGCGCGAGGGCGGAAAAAGAGCTCATTTCGTTCGGCAAGAGCGAATGCAGCATCAAGGCGAACGCGTTTGCGCGCAACCGAGATTTTCTGCTCGAGATCGCGCTCGCCGCGGGGAGACGACGCAAAATTCTCATCAATAAAGTCCCTGCGAAAAAGGGCTCGGATTTGAGCGACGTGCTCGGCGCGGTCTACTTCTGTCCGGAGGATTTATTGCTGATTCGCGATGGAGCGGCGGCGCGGCGCAAGTTCATGGACGACGCGCTTTGCCAGCTGCGTGCGCGCTACGCGCAGGCGCTCAGCGACTATCACCGCGCCTACGAGCACAAGACGCGCATTCTGCGCGACAGCGAAGAGTATCCATCACTTCTTGATACTTTGCCGGAATTTGACCTGCGCATGGCGCAGAGCGGAGCGGTCATCATCTACTACCGTGCGCGGTTCTGCGAGCGATTGAAGGAATATGCGGGCATCGCGCACCGCGAATGCTCCGGCGGCAGGGAAGAGCTGGGCGTCGAATACCAGACGGTTTCGACCATTTCAGACCCGCTCGCGCCAATTGAAACGATTTACGACCAGCTGCGCGCGCATCAGGCATCGCACGCGGCGGCGGAACGGGCATCAAGAATGTGCCTTTCCGGCCCGCATAAGGACGATATCGCCGTGACGATCGGCGGCGTGAACGCAAGGCAGTTTTCGTCTCAGGGGCAGACCCGCACGGCGGCGCTGGCGTTCAAGCTCGCCGAGCGGGAGATTTACCGCGAGATCACATCCCGCACACCGCTGTTATTGCTCGACGACGTGCTGTCCGAGCTGGACCCACGGCGGCAGGAATATGTTTTGAACCGCATTTCAGGCGGGCAGGTGTTTATCACGTGCTGTGAAGAGGATAGACTTGGGACCTTGCTCAGTGGCAAGGTGTTTCACATCGCCAATGGGAAAGTTGTATAGCCGCGCTTTGCGCGGAAGTTTGTCCCGTGCGTCACGGGACTGCCCCACAAAGGGGATATTCTCTTTTGGAAGAGAATACCCCCTTTGGAACCCCAAGAGAAACACGAGGGGCCTTACCCCTCGACCCCGCTGCATTGGCAGTTTGTAGTTTGAAGAGTTGCACAGCCTGCGGAATCGGGTGCGGTGTACATGGCTTCGCCATGAATCCCTGCGAGTCGCGACCTGACAGCAACCGCGTCTTACTATCGTGAGGCGCGAGTGACGGTAGTTGGGCGGCAGACTGCTTGCGAAATAGCGGCATTGCTTCGCTCGCCGCATTGATTAGAGCAGAAGAGAAGAAAGACTGCCGAGCTTTAGGCCGACACACAGGCCGCAGCGAAAAGAAGCGTCGCGCTCAAGACCGATAATGTCAGAGCGATCGTCCTGTAATTTTTTGAAGAGAACGGACTGTTCGGTGTTAAGCATGGCAAGAAGTTCAAGATACTGTGAATTGTAATAGGACAAGGATGCCCGATAATCGTCGAGTTCATCTTTTGACAAAAAGCGTTCCGGATGTTCGCCATATCCGGCACGGAACAGGGATTCGTAAAGATGCAGCATACAATAACCTCAACAATAAACGAAGTTTTCTTCATGTTTCCTTTATTGTAATACGAAGAAAACTTCATGTCAATAGGAAACAGAAATGAATTTTCCCGAATATATCTTAAAACTGAGACAGGAGCGCGGACTAAAGCAGAGCGATGTTGCGTCGTCGATCGGTGTGACCGTCCGCGCTTATCAGGCGTATGAATACGGAAAAAGTGAACCGCGGATGTCGACGCTCATTGCGCTGGCCGATTTTTATGATCTTTCACTGGACGAATTGGTCTGCCGAAAGGCAGAACACGGTGTGTAACACCAAACTTGCGGAAAAACTCTGCATGTAAACTTGAATTTGCTGGAAAGAAACGCTTCTGTCCACTATAATGAAGTACAGTAGTATATCCGAAATAGACGGAAATTGATGGAGACTGCCGATACGCAGGCAGAGCGACAGCGGATAATAGAAGCAAGTCAAATCGTATAGCAATGCTAACGCGGCTTTGCTGCGCGCAGGCATTCCCATTCCGCAGGCAAAAAGGCTGTTCAAGGGAAGACATACAATGCAGATGCCTTTCTTTTGGACGGTCACACCGCCCGTTTTCTTTCTCGGGAAAGAAAATGGGGGGTGTGCTATGCAGCAGCGTGACGCGCTGCATTTCCCTTGAAAGAGAAAAGAAAATAAAGGGAGGTCACCATGAGAAGAAACATCCACTATAAGCCCAGCAAAAGCGCGAGCATTCTGTCGGGCGTCATCGCGTGCGCGATGGGCGTGTTCGGCCTGTTTACGATCCCGAGCATCGGCGCGATGATCGGCTTCAAGGCCATCTGGTGCCTGATGACGTTCGGCATGGGCATCTATAATTTTCTGCTGGCGGCGGGCGTTGTGAAGTACAACGGCGGCTACGAGATCACCGACGAGTCGGACGAGAGCGCAAAGGGCGGCAAGTCCGACGCCGAAGCGCGGCTCGAGGAATTGCAGACGCTCTACGACCGCCGCCTCATTACGGAAGAGGAGTATCAGGAAAAACGCAGGGACATTCTGGACCGGCTGTAAGAGAAAGGAGCGCGGACAATGGGAGAAGTTTTGATCCTTATTATCATCGCACTTGTCTGGGGGTTTAAGGCGGCTGTCGCCAACGAGGACAAAAAGGTCAACGATCGGGAAACGGGCAGCGTTTCGGCATCGCCCGACGAGCTCATCAAAAAGGCCAACCGCACGCTTGAAGATCTTGATGCGCTGCGCGGGCAGACGGAAAAAAAGCGCCCGAGCCCGACAGAGATCAAGGCGCTCCACAAGCAGCACCGCGCCGACGAGTGGGAGAGAAACGAGCAGCGCCACGCCGATGAGCGCGCACACAGCGAAAAGCGCTGGGAGATCGCGCGCAGGAAGCAGGCCGACAGCGGCGAGGTGCATTCTGTCCACATGGACAGCTGCGAGGACCGGCTTGAGAGTTTGAAGGTCTTATATGACGCGGGCATTCTGGACCGCGAGGAATACGCTCAGCGCGTCGCGCGCGTCAAGAAGGCGCACGCGCAGAGCAGAGGGTAAGCAAAATAAAAAGGAAGCGAACACACCATGTATGACGAACTGACACAGGTCGACATTGACAAGATGAAGGCAGAGCTGGAGCACCGCCGTTTGGAGCTTCGCCCCAAGCTCATCGAAGATGTGCAGACGGCGCGCGCGTTCGGCGACTTGAGCGAAAACTACGAGTACAAGGTCGCCAAGCAGGAGAAAAACCGCAACGAGAGCCGCATCCGTTACTTGGAGCGCATGATCGCGACGGCGAAGGTCATCGAAGTGAACGAAAAAGAGGGCACCGTCGGCCTTTTTGACCACGTGGTGCTCTATAACGAAAAGCTGGGGAAAGAGCAGAACATCCAGCTCGTGACCACCCTGCGGCAGAACGCGCTCAAGGGCCTCATCAGCAAGGAATCGCCCGTCGGCAAGGCCATCCTGGGGAAAAAGGTCGGCGACCGCATCGAGATCGTCGTCTCGCCGGAAATGAAGTACACGGTCGAAATTCGTTCGATCACGCCGGGCGAGGACGATGCATCGCTCGAGATCAGCTCTTATTGAGGGAACGCATGAAACAGGTCATTATCTATACCGACGGCGCGTGCTCGGGCAACCCCGGCCCCGGCGGCTGGGGCGCGGTGCTCAAATACGGCGCGCACGAGCGCGAGCTCTCCGGCGGCGAGGCGAGCACGACGAACAACCGCATGGAGCTCACCGCCGTCATCGAGGCGCTGCGGCTCTTAAAAGAGCCGTGCGTCGTGGAACTCTATTCCGACTCGCGCTACGTCATCGACGCGCTGGAAAAGCGCTGGGTCTACGGCTGGAAGCAGCGCGGCTGGGTGAAAAGCGACAAAAAGCCCGCGCTGAACGTCGATTTGTGGGAGCAGCTTTTGTCCCTCATCGCCCGGCACGAAATGCACTACCACTGGGTCAAAGGCCACGCGGAGAATGAATACAACAACCGCTGCGATGAGATGGCGGTGGCAGAGTGGAAAGCGGTGAAGCGCTGTCAGTGACAGATGAAGCGAACCGCTTTCGACGGTGAATCAGTTTAAGTAAGAATAAAACCAACGACAATTACAGAAAGAAGGTTGATTCCGGAGAAGACGGTTGGAAAGCTCAGGCAGGGCTGGGGCAGCATTTGCTTCCTTTTAGCGCCCTGGTGGAAGTACGGCAAGACCTTAATGGTCGGCTCGTTTATCTCATCGGTGCTGTTTGTGCCGGCGGCGGGGTATTTTTCCGCGACGCTGGCGCAGGCGGTGATCGAAATGATCGAAGCGGGAAAGCCGTTTGAAGCGGCATTTTTGACGGGCCTGACATACCTTTTGCTCGCGCTGGCGCTCAATCTGCTCCACGCGGTGTACGAGGATTTTTACCTCCGGTGGAAAAAGCAGGAGATCGAGGGGACGATCGAGCGGTCGATCTACGAAAAAGCCCTGATGGTCGACTACCGGCACTTTGACGATCCGAGCTATTTCGACAGCTACAAGCTGGCGACGGAGAAATTTGCCTCGCAGTCGTCGGAGACGCTGCAAAATCTCTTCTCGCTTTTGAGCGGCGTCGCGAAATGCATTGTCTACGGCGCGCTGATCGCGTCGCAGGGCATTGCGCTGCTGCTCATCGTTCTGGGCTGCTCTGCGTTTGTCGCGTATGCGCAAATTTACTGGAGCAGGGTGTCCGTGGAGCGTGAGACGGCCATGGTCAACGACCAGCGGAAGGCTGACTATCTGCGGCGGCTGTTTTTTGACCATACGGCGGTCGCCGACCTGCGCGCGTCAAACATCAAAAAGCCGCTTTTTTCGCTGTTCGACGGCTCTGTGAAGAGCAGGGCCGCGATCTATCGAAAATACGGCGCAAAGGAATTTTTGACCGATATTCTGGCGAACCTCGCGCAGCTCGGCACGACGTTTGCCGTGCCGGTCTATGTCGCATGGGGCGTGATGTCTGGCAATATCGGCGGCATTGGCGTCTATGCGACGCTGATCGCCTCGTCGCTCGCGCTCAAGGAGGCGCTCAACGCGCTCGGCTGGTGGAGCTCGCAGGTCGCCTTAGGCGTTGCCTACGCGCAGAAGGTGCAGCGCTTTTTCGACACAGATTCGACCATCGAAGCGTCGACAGACGGCGAAAAAGCGTCAGACGGCCCGTTTTCCGTCCGATTCGACCATGTGTCCTACCGCTACGGCGGCAGCGATGAGTTTGCCATCCGTGATCTGAGTCTTGCCATCGCGCCCGGAGAAAAGATCGCCATCGTCGGCGAAAATGGCGCGGGGAAGACGACGCTCACAAAGCTCCTGCTCCGCCTGTACGAC
>ENA-UAOY01000842-UAOY01000842.1-human-gut-metagenome-genome-assembly--contig:-NODE-842-length-10874-cov-3.397079_pt1 | contig 10874 bp, 8 predicted proteins | sample MGYA00243477_ERZ654571 | MGnify/ENA primary metagenome ERZ654571 (study PRJEB26926, sample SAMN06164761) | human gut metagenome | biome: ENVO:00009003; feature: ENVO:2100002; material: ENVO:00002003...
CGTCAGATGTGTATAAGAGACAGAGCAGGTGTCAGTCAACTGCGACTGGAACAGGTTCACCAATTCGGTATCCTCTTTGAGGGCCACGCTGATCTCATCATAGAGCTTCAGGAAGTTCCGGATATTATCGGCATAAGCACCTTTCTTGAAGCGATAGTCAGATTCCAGCTCGCTGGCGACCGTTTTTACCTCACCGAATTTGTAGATGTAGTATTTGTCCGGAAAACGAAGCCAAAGATATGTGCTGATGGCGTTTTCATACTGGTAGTGCTGTGCAGCCCCGTTTCCGTACTTCTCCAGCAGAACTGTTGACTGCATTTTGAACGCATTGATCCGTTCGTACACATCTTTGCTTTCATCATACAGAGATAAAAACATGGCGCGCACTTCTTCAGGCGCAGATTTGGCAAATCCAACGATCATACCTTTCGGGAAATTGTTTGCAGAAGCCAGTAGATTATAGGTCTTGTCCAGGGAGCGATTTAACATTTCTGCAAAGTCAGGGGCATTCACATCCCAATTATCCTGGAACCACTTCACAGCTTCCCATTTATATTTTTCTTCGCCCCATAACTTTGAAACGAAATTCTGTTTGTACTGTACCAGTACCTCTGTCAAACGGAACTGCTCAAACATACGATCACCTCACTATGCATTTCGCAAACTCTTATAGATTTCTTCGGAAAAGATCCCCAACACCTGACGTTTCATCTCCTCATTGGAAAGCAACAGGGAGAAGAAGTCCTGATTCTGGGATAGACCTTCGATGAGCGCATCGTCAATGTCGTCAAAGTAAGAGAACTCGAAGTCCTTCTGTGTGTTATTTTTTGCGCTGGTCTTAAGTCTCTCTGATTTCATCAGGATATCTCGGATCTGAAGCATGGCCTTGACCACCACGTCATTATCGTAGGACTTTCCGGTGCGGCTGTTTATCTCATCAATGATCTCTGACAGCCGCTGCTCTTTGTCTTCTGTAAGGCCAAAGTGCTCCGCCGTGGGTAGTTTCATTACCGGCTTTGCCACCAGGTTTGGAGAAACGTGTTCTTCGCCCTTTTTCTGAATGAAGTTGGAGGCTTTGATTTTACCGTCAAGGTTAAAGCCAGCGCCGGGATGTTTGATATTGATGTATGCCAGCAGGTAAGCGATAAAGTTATACTTCTTGTGCAGCTCGGTATCCTCAAAGCAGGACACCTGCAACAGGAACTCATAGTAGCGGACAAAGCTGCGCATGACGGTCACCGCTTCTCGCTGCTCCTCATACTCGTAGTGATCCAGCAGTTTTTTGCTCTTTTGCAGGAAGAAGGTCAGGCGCTGTTTTTGCTTGCCAGTGACTTTTTCCGTATACAGAATCTCGTTGGCACTGTCGATATCCGCCGGGTCAAAGAGCGCATAGGCGTCGATCTTTGCCTCAAGGTCATAGATGGCCCCTGGCGTCACGGAGTTGGAAAGAAGCGTGGTGGTATAGTAGGGAGCAAATGCTGCCTTGATATCCTCGTAGCTGTTCACAAAGTCCAGCACAAAGGTCTTCTTATCGTAGGGCGCACAGATGCGGTTCAGGCGGGACAGCGTCTGCACCGCACTTACGCCCCGCAGCCGTTTCATCACATACATGGCGCAGAGCTTGGGCTGGTCAAATCCCGTCTGATACTTGTTGGCTACCAGAAGCACTTGGTAAGCATCGGTATCAAACTCTTTTGTCAGCCTGTCCTCCGGAAAGCCATTGATGGAGGCTTCGGTGTATTCCGTTTCGTCGTCCGGCAGCTTTACTTTTCCGGAGAACGCTACTAAGGCATGGATGCCCTCATAGCCCTTCTTAGCAATATACTCCTCAAAGGCCTGACGATACTTCACAGCGGCTTGCCGGGAGGCGGTGATGACCATCGCCTTGGCCTGCCCGCCCAGCTCCTGCATGACAGTGGTACGGAAATGCTCTACAATGACCTCGATCCGCTGCGAGATGTTGGTGTCATGCAGCTCCACAAAACGGGCGATCTGCCGCTTTGCTGCGTTGGTTTTGCAGCGGGGGTCATCCTCGATCTCCTTGTTGATCTGGTAGAAGGTCGAGTATTCCGTGTAGTTCTGCAATACGTCCAAAATGAAGCCTTCCTCGATGGCCTGCTTCATGGAGTACACATGGAAAGCCTCCCGCTGGCCTTTGGTGTTCAGGCGGCCAAAGAGCTGGATGGTGGTGGGCTTCGGAGTAGCGGTAAAGGCGAACATGGACACGTTGGCCTGCTTACCGTTACGCTTGATCTCATCGGAGATCATGTCCTCCACATCGCCTTCAAACTGCTCGCCGGAGCCCAGGGACATGGTTACAGCAGCCATATCCTTACCTGCGGTGGAGGAATGGGCCTCGTCAATGATGACGGCGAACCGCTTGCTTTTCAGTCCCTTCACGCTGTCCACGATATACGGGAACTTCTGTATGGTGGTAGCGATGATTTTCGTGTTGCCGTTGAGGGCGATCGCCAGATCGGCGGAGTTACATTTATCGTCCATCACACGGATCAGCCCGGCCTTGTGCTCCATGCCCATGATGGCTTTCTGAAGCTGCCTGTCCACCACCACACGGTCAGTGACGATGATGACATTGTCGAAGATGATCTTGTTATCGGCATCGTGCAGGGAGGTCAGGCGGTGAGCCAGCCACGCGATGGAATTGGTCTTGCCGGAACCGGCGCTGTGCTGGATCAGATAATTCTGGGCAGTGCGGTTCTCCCGGACATCGGCCAGCACACGGCGAATGACATCCAACTGATGGTAGCGCGGGAAGATAAGGTTCTCAGAACGCTTCACTTTACCGGTCTCATCGTCCACCTTTTCCTTGACCTCTACAAAGATGAACTTGCTAATAAGGTCAAGCACGGTGTCCTTGGTCAGAATATCCTCCCACATATAGGATACACTGTATCTGTCCTCAAACGCCGGATTGCCTGCACCAGCGGTCACACCTTCGCCATTGCCCATGTTGAAGGGCAGGAAGAAGGTGGCGTCTCCCGCCAGCTTGGTGGTCATGTAGACCTCCTCCAGGTCCATCGCGAAGTTCACCAGGCAGCCCGCCTTGAACAGGAACAGGCGGGTCTTTGGATTGCGTTCAGTGCGGTACTGATAGATGGCATCCTGGTAGGACTGTCCGGCAGTGTTGCATTTCAGCTCAAAGGATATGATGGCAAGACCGTTCAAGAAGATGACCACATCGATACGTTCTTTGTCGCTGGCCCAGACCTCCTCCATAACGGAGAAGATGTTCTGGCCATATTTCTTTGTCAGTTCCGGATTGAAGGTGGTGGCGGGTTTGGTGTACATCAAATCGAGCTGCCGGTTGGATATCTCAATGCCGTGCTTCAGCACATCGATCAGGCTGCCTCTGGCTTTGGTAGTTTCTGCGTTGATGAAGCTGACGATGGTGTCCTCCAGATCGTCTTTGTAGATTTTCCGCAGATAGTCCATCGTGTCCGGCTGGGTGTCAGTCAGGAACTTCATAAGCATTTCCCGGTCTACGGCAAAAAGACGGTCGTAGTGGGAGGCCTTACGAATGACATACCCGTTGGCTGCCAGCCGCTCCAGGAGGAATTTTTGATAGTCTTTTTCGGAGAGAATGTTCGTCATTGCTTTGTCACCTCCTGCTCCTCAATCTTCGCTTTCAGTGAAAGCGCATAGTTTATCGGCACCTTGCCAATCAGCACCAGCTTGTCCTCCGGCACCTTTTCCTTGATGGCCTTTTGAATTTTGCCTGTCACTATAGAGTAACGACTATAATTCAAAATGATTTTATCCCCGTACCGTTCGGCAATTACAGTCTGATAATGGATAAGCTGGTCACCCTTAATAATGAGATTTCCTCCGGAGCCGCTTCTGCCCTCAGTCGCACCGTCGAGAAAATCCTGCACAACCTGTATCTGTGTTTTCGCTTTAACTGATGGCATGCGGTTCACCTCCCACAACTTTTTTGCCCGTGACATATTCAAAAATCATCGACTTCTTGTATTCATCAATAACTTCCATCTGCTTTCGCTTATCAGCGATGATAGCATCAATCCGGGCGCAACGGTCATCCAAGTACGTGGCAATTGCCGCCTGCTCCCCAACGGGCGGGGACGGAATGTATGTATTCCCAAAGTCCGCAAAGGCAATATTCTTTCCATCACGAAGAGTCATCGTATAGGAATTCATCTTTTCAATGAATCCGGACTCTTTGAACAAGTAACGATAGTAGCCGTCGGCTATCTCAACTGTAGGATAGAAAACCTGATAGGCTGGAGATACGACACCTTCGTATTCTGAATACTCAAACCCACCTTGAAAACTGCGCAGGCTGATGCAAAAGTCACCTTTATGGATTGTTTTCAGCATTGACAGGTCTGCCTTTTCGTTCAGCTTGACTGCGCTCATCCCCGTCAATTCCTCATACATCGATTGGGGGATTACACCAAACTTCTGTGTTGGGGAAAGAAGTTGCAACTCAATACTGTTACCACGCAGGCTCCGTTGTGCGAACATATACTTTCCTTTGCGCATAACCCATGTAGAGGGCATCATCCCAACCCAATCATATCCGCTGTCCTTCATCTCTGCATCCGGGTCAAGCCCTTTAGTCACGGTCTCAGTAATGACGGAGCGTTTGTACTGCTCCAGAGTGTCGATCTGTGCCTGGATGTCAGCGGTGAGGGCATCGATCTCGGCGCACTTGGCATCAAGATAGTCAGCTATTTTCTTCTGTTCGTTGACGGGAGGCTCAAAAACGAGTAGACGAGAAAACTCCGAAAAGTTAAGCCCTTGTCGTACACCGTTTCCCATGTTATAGAAGACTTTAATAACGTCGTAAGCATGAAGTAGGTAATTAAAGAACCTGGAATCTATTTCTTTAATAGGTCTCAGGCAAATATATGCGGAGGTAATTATGCCACGCTCACGAACCAAACCCGTGCGAAGACTTCTTTTATCATTTTGAAGGTCTGTAGGACGAATAATAATATCATTCGCCGCTACAATATTATAAGTATTGAAGCTCTCAGGTAATAAACCGTCACTTGTGTTTATATCTTTGCGAACAATTTTCCCATAGCTTAGGGAGAGCAAATTATTTTCTTGTCCAAAACGATTCTTGTTTTTACTTTCTCCAAAGTAATAATAGACCGGATGAGTTTTCCAATGAGCTGGTATACTTCCGACCCACTCTATCCCACTATCTTTCATCTCTCTCATACCGTCACCGCCTTACTCAAAGAGCTTTGCCACGCGTTCCGAAACCGAGAGCTCAAGCTCCATAAACTTTGTCTCAAGCTCCTCGCTGGGTACCGGCTGCTGATATTTGTAGAAGTAACGAGTAAAGGGGATCTCCGCCCCGGTCTTTACCACCGGCTTTTTGGTTCCCAGATTCTCCTCAAAGAACCACTGGGCGTCCGGGATATGGGGCAGCACCTCACGGGCCATGTAGTCCTCGATGCGCTCCTCCCACTTGACGATTTCCGTATCCTTAGTCTCCTTGTCGTATAGGATGTTACCCTTGCGGTCCCGCTGAATCTCGGCGGCCTTATCCATCGCAGAAAGCCCGTCTGCGATTTTTTCCAGCAGCTTCTTGTCTACGGTCACATTGGCAAGCACACGAGTCAGCACCGGCATGAATGCCGCTGGGGAAAGGTAGATTTCATCCGATACGGCGTCTTTCAATGCGGCGAGAATTGTCTCATAGACCGGCTGGTTATTCTGATAAGCCTCCAGCTTTTTCAATTCCTTTCCGGTAAGCTCCTCGGCGTTTTCCAGCTCGTCTACCTTCGCCTGGTCATACAGGGAGGACAAAGCCCCCTTGGAGAGCATGGCCTCAATGCGCTCAGCGGTGATGGCATAGCTGCGCTGGAGGGGCTGCATCACCACATACTCCCGGTAGATGAACTCCTCGTTGGGGTAGATTTTGCAATATTCGTTCTCAGTGAAGTCCGCATACAGCTTGGTAATGGCGGTGCGGTCTTCGGGAGAGATTTCGTTTTTCTTGTCGCCCAGGGCCTTACGCAGCTTCTTGAAAAAGCTGGAAGCATCGATGAGCTGAATCTTCCCTTTGCGCTCCTGGCGCTTGTTCTTGGAAAGCACCCAAATATAGGTAGCAATACCTGTGTTGTAAAACAGGTCCACTGGCAGAGCGATGATCGCTTCGATCAAATCATTTTCCAGCATCCAGCGGCGGATCTGGCTCTCGCCGGAGGCTGTTCCGCCAGAAAATAGCGGACTGCCGTTTTCGATGATAGCGGCGCGCCCCAGATGATCGTCCATTTTGTCGATGGCAGACTGCAAAAACAGCATCTGCATATCCCCAGAGCCGGGCAGACCAGCACCCCAGCGTCCGTCAAAGCCTTTTTTATATTCATCCTGAACCGCCTGCTCTACACCCTCGGCAGCGTCCTTGCCGCCCCACGGGGTTCCAAAGGGAGGGTTTTCGATGACAAAGCGCATTTTCGTGCCCTTGAAGCGGTCGGCCTTCATGGTGTCCTGGTAGCAGATGTTCTCCGCATTCTGCCCCTTGATCATCATCTCTGCCAGGCAAATGGCGTAGGACTCCGGATTGATCTCCTGACCAAACAGACGCACATCGGCGGAAGGATTATATCGCTTAATGAAATTATAGCTGGTGGAGAGCATACCGCCCGTGCCACAGGCCTGATCCAATACGGTGATGACCTTTCCATCATCGAAAATGTCATCACAGCCTTCTGCCAACAGGATATTGACCATCAGCTTGATGATATCTCTGCCAGTGTAGTGGTCGCCAGCCTCAGCATTTTCAGAAAATCTGCGAATCAAGTCTTCAAAGATGTAGCCCATCTTCACGTTGTCGATGGTGTGCGGATTGAGATCCAGCTCAGAGAACGCCTTTACTACAGAGAGCAGGCGGTTATTCTTGTCCATCTTTTCGATCTGCTTATCAAAGTCCAGGCTGCGGATGATGTCCTGAATATTGGCGGAGAAGCCCTGGATGTATGCCTTGAAGTTTGCCGCCAGGTGATCGGAGTCGTTGACCAGCTCCGCAAGGTCAAACTCGCTGGTGTTGTAGAACTGGAAGCCGGACAGGCGGTACATCGCCTTCGCAGGATAGTTCGGATTCGCCTTATAGGTCTCCACAACTTTGGCCTTCGTGGGTGCGAGGGCACACTCAAAGCGCCGGATGATGACCATCGGAATGATGACATCCTTGTATTTGTCACTCTGATATGTACCACGCAGCTTATTTGCGATGGACCATATAAAATTCACCTCTGTGGAAACGTCTACCGGAGAATCGTCCCACATTGCATCAATTATCTTTTTATCAGCCATGCTGGTTACCTCACTTTTCATTCGGCAGAGCTTTGCGCTTTGCTGCCTTGATTATACATAGTCATATGTCCAATTATCAGGACTTGATCCGTTGGCCAGTCATCATTTTGTAGTGCTGGCTCTGACCGAGTGCATCGAAGACCATCTCGAAGACCCTTTTATAAGCCTCAACATCCTCGCAATCTTCCACATAGTTCAGACCGTCACTGATACCGTTGGGATTGTTGATGTAGGCCAGCAAGGAGGATGCCAGCTGATAATCAGTCATATCCGGCTTCTCGCCCTCAATCTGCTTGATAAACTCATTTCGGTGTTCATCAAGCACGATCTCTCGAAGGTCGCTTCCCTCATAGCCGCAAAGCTGCAAGAAGTAGTATTCGAGAATACGACGCATCACGTTTAAGGCCGGGATAGTAGACTGGATGTCCCGGAGCTCTTCCCAGAGTGCAGCGTAGGAGTTCTGGACCGGATTGTAGTTTTCATCCTCTGTCGGAATTTCCTTGCTCTGACGCTTGCAGAGCTTGATGGTGGAGATATTATCGTTCTTCCGAATCATGTAGAACGACGTGCAGTTGTAATATCCAACCTGCTGGTAAGTGACTTCACGATGGAAGTACACGTTATGTGTAAGCACAAACAGTTGCTTGATGTAGTCGCCGGGAACCTTCGGATTCAGGTACTCGGTGTTGTTCCGACAGACGTTGATCATCTCACGGACGATTGCACTGACGAGAAATAGTGCGGTGCTATCCATGCTGGATACCGGGTCATCGATAACGACGATCTTCTCTTTGAGCTCCTCGCTGCTCATGCTGCCACGAACCTGATGGTAAAAGTACAGGAATGCGATGAAGTTACGCTCACCCTCACTGAGGTTTTCAGCGATAGAGCCATCCTCACGGATAACCTCATATACATTTTCTACGCCGACCTTGGCACGAATGCTGAATCCCTGGAAACCAGAATCCCGCAGAATTTTATTAATGCTGTCGATGGCAGCTTCGGTGTTTGCGTTGTGCTTGTTCAGGGCAGAAATCTCCGTGGTCAGGTTTCCTATTTCTCTTTTGAGCATTCTGCCACGCTCAGTGACATCTTCGATTTCCTTTTGGAGACGTGTCACTTCCTCCCGATAACTTTTCACATCAGCGGCAAGCATGAATGCAAGATACTGCATGATATCCGTCTTACACTTCGCCTTGCTGGATCGCTTGGCGGAAATGACGTCGTTATTCGCCTTGATTTGCTTATTGATCTCGTCGATCATGGAGCCGATCTCAAGCAGGAGAGTGTCGGTGTCCTCGAGGGAGATGGTTTTTGAAGGCTCTTTGACCTTTTCAGCTATACGCTGGCGATTGATTTCAAAGTTGCTTTCCAGCAAGGCGAGCTTTTCCCGATAAGCCGTCAGATCTATCGTCGGCATAACATCGCTGGCATTTGCCTGGAGTACCCGGACAATCTCTCTGGTCTCTCTTTCATATGCAGTTTGAAACTGACCAAGATCACGAATGTCCTGCTGGTACTGAGCGTCAAATGTAGCAGCTATATCCGTCTCGAAGTTTGCCGGGAGCTTCTGCTGGCAGTACGGGCATTTCCCACCAGCTGCACCTGCATAATGGTTATGGCCATCACGAACCCAATCGGAAGCTGTGTCACCGAGAGCCTTCATGAATCTTGCAAAAGGCGTATCGCTGCTACTGACAATCATCCTGTCGAGCAAATCTTTCCCAGGAAGACTGCCGTAGGTGGTAGCCGCCGCTTTTTTAAACTCTGGATACGCTCTGGCTGAATCATCAAAGGCTACGTCATAAAGGCGCTCCAACTCTGCCAGATCGTGGTTAGTCGGTTTTCCTTCACTGAGAACGGCTTCTGCAAAGTTCTTTTTCTGCTTCTTACCGTCCATGCACTTTTCAAATCGACGACGAATACTGGCCGTCTTTGAAAAGCATGCGTCTTGGAACTGCGATAGTGCAGACGCGAGACCGTCTGACTTCTTTTTGTACTCATCAAGAGCGGCCTGACGAGCATCCATTTTCTGCTTTTTCTGATCTGTGAGTTCAGCTATTTTCTTTTTGGCCTCGATATCCTCTTCACCGAAGATAAAAACGCCTTTGAGATCACCATAATTTACAAAGTTGTCGTTGATGAAATCCTGATTATAAACGAGCACATCAAAGTCGGCGGCGGTTTTGCCACCGGCCCATACAATGCCGTCATCCTCTTCAATAGCGTGAGCGATAGAAGATTTTCCCGCTCCGTTATTACCATAGAAAAAGTTGACGAATGTGAGTCCGTCTATCGAAACATCTGTAAATGTTGCTCTATTGAGCGTAATATTCGTAATTGCCGAAGGAACCTTACGTTGCATCCGTTTTTACCCTCCTATTCCTGTATCTAATCTCATTCCTGAATTTTCCCTTTCCGAACCCATTCATCCACTTCGGAAATTTTAAATTTATATCGTTTACCGGCCCTGTACACAGGCAGCTTTCCTTCTTTTATCCATGTGCGAACTGTATCTTGACTAATGCTTAGATGCTCAGCCACATCTTCCAGATTAACCCACTTCTCAACTTGCATTTCTTCATATTCGCGGCTCATCGTATTACCTCCATTTTTCTACAAGAGTTACGATTCAAATAATCTGAACTCCAGCTTTCTGCAATGCTTCAATGAGATTTATTTGTTTCAGTGCCCAATGTGTGCGGTTCAGTTCATTAAAAGATCTGGTCCCGCAGATGCCGAGTTCAAAGCACTGCTCATTTAAAATCTGTTGCGGGATCGCCGTTATAATCGTGTAGTAGATTTTGATCCCGTTGTCCTGAATCTTAACATCCTTCACAAACCCGAAATAAGCATCTTGGGCATCGTCCGTCTTCCCGTAAGAATGGTTCTCGTCAGCGAAGATGGCCGGATATCGTTTCAGCCCCTCGATAGCTTCTGGCGAGAGGGACGCATATTTTGTTTTCAGTTCATCGTTTGTGCTCTCAGTCAAAGCACGATCCTTGGGAACAAGAAAATAGTTGTCCTCAAAATTCTCGCCAAGAATCACAAACAGATGATAGAAGTCTGTGTTAAAAGTTATTCGTGCTCTGTTCTCACCACGCCTTGATCTGGGATCATTCAGCATAACTGTGATGTTGTTCTCCACAGTATCGGCATGAGCAATGAAACTGTTATTGCCTCCGGATACAGTAATCTCGGCGGCCTTCCCCGGAACTGGGAGATTTCCAGTGGAATTGACCGGTAAATTGTCACTCATCTTGTTTTCCTCCATTGTTTATCGTCAGCTTATCAACGTGCTGATAGAAACTGTTGTTACCGCCAGAGATATTGATGTTAAAAAACGTCGGATTGTTGTTCACCATCTGCTGGGTCGCCGGAGGTGTATCCTGACCAACTGCATCCGAAGTATCATCTTCAATAGGCTCATCAACGACCTCTGCTGTTATCGTTTCCTTTGTATCAACAGTGTAAGTCATCAGGCCATCAAGAAGGCCCTCACCCAAATGTGCGGCTGTCTCTTATACACATCTCCGAGCCCACGAGACGGACTCCTATCTCGT
>ENA-UAOY01000852-UAOY01000852.1-human-gut-metagenome-genome-assembly--contig:-NODE-852-length-10742-cov-3.970525_pt1 | contig 10742 bp, 6 predicted proteins | sample MGYA00243477_ERZ654571 | MGnify/ENA primary metagenome ERZ654571 (study PRJEB26926, sample SAMN06164761) | human gut metagenome | biome: ENVO:00009003; feature: ENVO:2100002; material: ENVO:00002003...
AAGAGACAGGGCTCATCACAGCGACGCCCTGCGTCGCGCGCGTGGTCTTGGCGGAAAGCTGCGCCGTGGAGAACACGAGCACGCGCCCGTCCGTTGCGCGGATGACGATCTGCTTTTCCTCCGGCAGATCGATCACGGCCCGGAGCGGGCTCTTGTCGGAGTATGCGCCCGTCAGCCGCTTGCGGTTGGATTTGGTGTCATAGCAGCTCGCAGCGACCTTCGCCGCCTTGCCGTTTTCAAAGACGAAGAGCAGATTGCCCTCGTATTTTCCGGGGAAAATGACCGTCAGGAAGCTCTCGCCCTCATCGAAGCCGAGCTTACCGGGCAGGAAATCGCCGAGCGTGGAGGCTTTTCCGTCGGCAAAATCAGAAATTTTCGTCTTGTAGACCTGATATTTGTCGGTAAAGACCAGCATCTCCTCACTGTTCTGCGCCGGGCGGGTCAGAAGCAGGCTGTCGCCCTCCTTGAATTTCTGTTCGCCGGACATCCGCAGCGACTGCGCTGTGATCTTCTTGAAATAGCCCTCGCGGGAGAGGAAGACCGTGACGGGATAGTCGTTTTCCGGCTCGTCGTCCGGCTCCTGCGGAAGCTCGTGGTCATACACAAGGGTCGTCCTGCGCTCCTTACCGTATTTCTGCGCGACCTGCTCCAGCTCCTTGCAGATGAGCGCCTGCACCTTTTTCTCAGAGCCGAGCGTCGCTTCGAGGTCGGCGATCTCCTTTTCAAGGGACTCCGTCTCCTTCAACCGGTTCAGGATGAATTCCTTGTTGATGTTGCGCAGCTTGATCTCCGCGACGTATTCCGCCTGTACCTGATCGATGCCGAAGCCGATCATGAGGTTCGGGACGACCTCCGCATCCAGCTCTGTCTCGCGGATGATGCGGATGGCCTTGTCGATATCGAGAAGAATTTTGCCGAGGCCCTTCAGCAGGTGCAGCTTGTCCTTCTTTTTGTTCATCTGGAAATACAGCCGGCGGCGAACGCATTCGGTGCGCCACGCCGTCCACTCGGAGAAAATTTCGCGCACGCCCATCACGCGCGGCATGCCGCCGATCAGGACGTTGAAGTTGCACGACGCCGTATCCTGCAGTGTCGTCGCCTTGAAGAGCTTCTGCATCAGCTTGTCGGGGTCGGCCCCGCGCTTTAGGTCGATCGTCAGCTTGAGACCGGAAAGGTCGGTCTCGTCACGCATGTCGGAAATTTCCTTGACCTTGCCCGCCTTGATAAGCTCGGCGACCTTGTCCATGATGGCCTCGGTCGTGGTGGTGTAGGGAATTTCATAAATTTCGATGAGATTTTCTTTTTTGTCGTAGCGCCAGCGGGCGCGCACCTTCACGCCGCCGCGGCCGGTGTTGTAGATGTCCTCAATGGCGCGCGGGTCGTACAGGACCTCGCCGCCGGTCGGGAAGTCGGGCGCGAGCAGCGTTTCGCTGATGCGCACCTCGGGATTTTTCAAAAAGGCGATCGTCGTGTCGCAGACCTCGCCCAAGTTAAAGCCGCACAGCTGGCTTGCCATGCCGACCGCGATGCCCTGGTTGGCCGAGACCAGGATATTCGGGAACGTTGTTGGCAGCAGCGCCGGCTCTTTCATCGAGTTATCGTAGTTGTCGACAAAATCAACGGTGTCAGAGTCGATGTCGCGGAAGAGTTCGGCGCAGATGGGCGCGAGCTTGGCCTCGGTGTATCGGCTGGCCGCCCACGCCATGTCGCGCGAATAGACCTTACCGAAGTTGCCCTTCGAATCGACGAACGGGTGCAGCAGCGCGCCGTAGCCCTTGGAAAGGCGCACCATCGTGTCGTAGATGGCGACGTCGCCGTGGGGATTCAATCGCATTGTCTGCCCCACGATGTTCGCGCTCTTCGTGCGCGCGCCGGTGAGAAGCCCCATCTTATACATCGTGTAAAGGAGCTTTCGGTGCGAGGGCTTGAAGCCGTCGATCTCCGGAATGGCACGCGAGACGATGACGGACATCGCGTAGGGCATGTAGTTCGTTTCGAGCGTCTCAGTGATATTCTGCTCCACCACGTCCGCGTGGAGGCCCATGACGTTCGGGTCCGCGCGGCGGTGAGTCTGCTTGGGTGTTTTGTCGCTTTTCTTCATTCGGATACCTCAAAATTGCTCCGGCGGCAATATGGCCGCCGGTCATACGATTTCTAATATATCCTATCACACTTTTTTATGCTCTGCAACACCGCGGTGGAAGAGAAAATTGCCGCAAAACGCCATTTTTTCGCCAAAGGCGCACAAAACCGGCGCGGCAGCGCATATTGACAAAATCGCGGCGCAGAGTGTACAATGCAGATACCCCAACAGGTATGGAGGTCAAACGATGAAACAGTGTATGGACGCCGACAATCTGCACCGCCGGCTTAAAAAGATCATCGGCCAGGTGCAGGCCATCGACCGCATGGTGGACGAGGATGTTCCCTGCGAGGATGTGCTCGCGCAGATCAATGCGGCCAAATCCGCGCTGCACGGCTGCGGCAAGGTCGTGCTTGAGGGGCACATCAAGCACTGCGTGCGCGACGGCATCGAGCACGGCGACGCGGACAAGACGATCGAGAACTTTACAAAAGCGGTCGAGCGCTTTTCGAACATGGGCTGAGCAGGTTTTTCCCCTCTCGCGCCCATTTTCAGCAGAATTACATGAAAGAAGAGAAGCAGTTTTGTGCTGCTTCTCTCTTTTTGCGCGCTTGACAACCTATACCCCCATATGTATAATAAGCCCATACCCCCTACGGTACATGAAGGAGTCACTTCCGTGAAACTGGCAATGGAAAAGCTGGAGCATTTTTTAAAGCTGGGCGGCACGAAAAAGGACATCACACTGCTCGTGATCTCCGGCATCGCGCTGATCGTCAGCATTTTTGATCTCGTCCCCTTGCCGTTCGACGCCTCGTGGGCCGCGATCATCCTCTGCGGCATCCCCATCATATTAGAGGCCGTCATCGGCCTCGTCACGGCGTTCGACATCAAGGCGGACGTGCTCGTCTCGCTCGCGCTGATCGCGTCGGTCTGCATCGGCGAAGTCTTCGCCGCGGGTGAGGTCGCGTTCATCATGCAGCTCGGCGGTCTTCTCGAAGAGCTGACCGTCGCCCGCGCCCGCGCAGGCATCGAAAAGCTCGTCCACCTGACGCCGCAGACCGCGCGCGTCATCTTGGGCGGAGAGGAAACGGCCGTCCCCGCCGAGGCCGTCAAGGTCGGCGACCTGCTGCGCGTGCAGCCCGGCGAGACCATCCCCGTCGACGGAGAGATCGTATCGGGGCAGACGTCCGTGAATCAGGCTGTCATGACGGGTGAATCGCTGCCGGTCGACAAGGGAGTCGGCGACGAGGTGTCCTCCGGCACAGTCAACCAGTTCGGTGCTTTCGAGATGAAGGCCACAAAGGTCGGCGAGGACAGCTCCATCCAGCGCATGATCCGCCTTGTTCAGTCCGCCGACGCGGGCAAGGCCAAGATCGTCGGCCTTGCCGACCGCTGGGCGACGTGGATCGTTGTCATCGCGCTGACTGCCGCGGCACTGACGTGGATAATTTCCGGTGAGATCATCCGCGCGGTGACGATCCTGGTCGTCTTCTGCCCCTGCGCGCTCGTGCCGGCCACGCCGACCGCCATCATGGCCGCCATCGGCAACGCGAGCAGGCACGGCTTTCTGGTCCGTGAGGGCGACGCGCTCGAGCGTCTCGCCGCCGTGAAGAAGATCACCTTTGACAAAACCGGTACGCTGACCTACGGCACGCCGAGGGTCGTTCTGGTGCACAGCGCGCTGCCCTTCCTCTCCGATCACGAGCTCTACCGCCTCTGCGCCGCGGCGGAGCGCTATTCTGAGCACCCGCTCGGCAAGGCCATCACCCGCTGCAGCCAGCAGAAGGCGGGCGAGATGCCGATCGAGGCCGAAGATTTCCAGATGGTGCCAGGGCGCGGCGTGGGCAGCGACATCGCCGTGGACGCCGCGGATATCGCGCTCGTCGACGACGAGGTCAAGGAGCTGCCGCACCTCATCGCGCTCTCCAAGCGCATGATGCGCACCATCAAGCTCAATATAACATTCTCGCTCACGCTCAACTTCATCGCCATCGTGCTCGCCATCACCGGCACACTGAACCCTGTTGTCGGTGCGCTGGTCCATAACGCAGGCAGTGTGCTTGTCATCACAAACTCAGCCCTGCTGCTAAAATGGAGGCAAACCGCCTCGCAGAGTTTCGCGTCCGCAGACGCGAAATCTGTTTGATCGTAAATTCCGACGACAGGCGCGTCGGAATTTACTCTTTGCGCGGAGCGTGTGTCGCAGCCGCGCTGCGAGCGACAAGGCACGAAGCGCAACGAATCCTTTTCAAAAAGAGTGGATTGCAAAATTGCGATCCACCCTTTTTGATTTTCTTTTATTTTCTGCGCCAGACAGAGGGCATTAAGAGGACAAGCAGCGGCATGATCTCAAGACGGCCGAGCAGCATGATGGCGCTCATCGTGAGCTTGCTGATGCCGGAGAGGAAGCCGAAGTTGCACGTCGGTCCCACTGCGCCAAGGCCCGGGCCCACGTTGCTGATGGCCGTGAGCGAGGCGGTGAACGCCGCGGTAAAGTCGATGTTGTCAAGCGACAAAATCAGCGTACCGAGCAGCAGGATCGCAATATAGGTGAAGAAGAATACCGCAACGGACGAAACCGTTTCTTCCGTCACGCGATGCCCGTCGAGCGTGATGGGGCGCACCTCACGCGAGTGCATGATGCGCCGCAGATCGCGCCGCAGCGACTTGCACAGCAACAGAACGCGCGAGGCCTTGACGCCGCCTGCCGTAGAGCCTGCGCAGCCGCCGAAGAACATCACCAGAACGAGGATACAACGGCAGAACTGCGGCCAGAGGTCAAAATCCTCCGTGCAGTAGCCGGTCGTTGAAATGAGCGTTGTGACCTGAAAGGCCGCATTCTCGATGGCCGAGCCGATGTCGCGCCCCGTGCGCACGATCAGATCCGCCGCGATCATCGCCGACGCGCCGACCACGACCAGCGAGTAAACGCGCAGCTCCTCGCTCTTGAGCGCCTCGCGGAAGCGGCGCGTCACGCAGAGGTAGAGGAGCGTAAAGTTCACGCTTGCGGCAAACATGAAGAAAATGAGGATCCAGTTGACAAGATGCGACTGATAATACGCGATGCTCGCATCCCGGATGGAAAAGCCGCCGGTAGAGATTGTCGTCAGCGCCGTGGTGATCGCATCGAACAGCGGGAGGCCCGCAATGCGCAGCAGCAGCGCCTCGGCCACGGTGAGCGCGATATAGATGCGGTACAGGATGCGCGCCGTCTCACCCGTGCGGGGGCGGAGCTTTGTGCTGATGGGGCCGGGGGATTCCGCTTTCATCAGGTTCACGCTGCCCTCACTGAGCTTGGGCAGCAGCGCCAGCATGAGAACGAGGATGCCCATGCCGCCCATCCACTGCGTGAGCGCGCGCCAGAATTGGATGCCCCGCGGCAGCGACGCAGGCGAAGCGAAAATGGACGCGCCCGTCGTCGTCAGGCCGGAGACGGTCTCGAAAATGGCGTCGATAAAGCTGCAGCTGCCGCTGAAAAAGTACGGCAGCGCGCCGAACACGCTCAGCGCGATCCAGCACAGCGCCACGCAGACAAAGCCGTCGCGCGGCTGAAGTCTTGTGTTGTCCGCGCGGATGAGCGAAAGCAGCACTCCCACGCCGCCACAGATCAGCAGCGCATACAGGAACGCCCGCTGATCCGGCCCTCCGCCGAACACGCTCAGCAGCAGCGGCGGGATCATACAAAGCGCCTCAATGCAGAGGATAACGCCCACGATTCTGAGAATAAGATTTTGGTTCATAATGAAACTTCCTTGCCGCAAGCAGCCGGCACATCAGCCGAGAATATCGTTGAGGTCCTGCAAAAAGAGCTTTTTCGCCACCACGATCACGCGGTCGCCCGCATGGATCTGGGAATGGCCGTTCGGGATCTCCATCCGGCCGTTGTGCACGATGGCCGCAACGAGCAGGCCGTTTCGAAAATGCAGGTCGCTGAGCGGCCGGTCGAGAAAGTGCGTGGCACTCGTCGCGGTGAACTCGACGGCCTCGATCGCGCCGCCGAGGATATAGTGCAGGCTCTCCACCGCGCTGCCCTGCGAGTTGGCAAGGCCGCGGACGTAACTTGAGATCTGGCTTGCAATGATGGCCTTGGGCGAGATGACCGTGTCGAGGCCCGTGAGGTTCACGATGTCGAGATACCCCATGCGCGACATCTTCGGCACGACCTTCTTCACGCCGTAGCGCTTCGCCGTGAGCGCCATAAGGAGGTTTTCCTCGTCGCGGTCCGTCACAGCGATGAACGCGTCGCAGTGGAAAATGCCCTCGGACTCAAGCAGGTCGTGATTCGTGCCGTCGCCGTGGATGACGGTGACTTTCGGCAGCTTTTCCGCGAGCGTGAGACATTTGGCCTCGTCCTTTTCCACGATCGTCACGTGCGTGCCGATGTCGGTGAGCACCCAGGCAAGGTACTGTGCGATGCGGCTGCCGCCAAGGATGCTCACGCGGCGGATGGGCGCCATGGCCCTGCCCATCGAGCGCAGCACGCGCGTCGTCTCCGCGGGCGTGCCGATGACGTACACGCGGTCGCCCGTCTGCGGGACGAACGAGCCGTTCGGCACGATGACCTCTTCCCCGCGCTTGGCCGCGCACATGAGGATGCTGTTGGGATTTTCGCGGTTGTAGTCGATGAGGGACTTGCCGACAAGGCTGTCGCTCTCTTCGGTCTGAAAGCCGATGAGCTCGACAAGTCCGCGGGCAAACGTCTCCACGCTGAACGCGCTCGGCACGCGCAGAATGCGCGAAATTTCCTGCGCGGCGGCATTTTCGGGGTTGATGATCATATCAAGCCCGATCTCGCGGCGCAGGATCGGTGCATCGCGGAAATACTCGGGGTTGCGTACGCGGGCGACCGTGTGCTTCGCGCCGAGCTTTTTCGCCATCAGGCAGCAGATGAGGTTGACCTCGTCGTTTTCCGAAACGGCGATGAGAAGGTCCGCCTCGCGCACGCCCGCCTCCAAAAGGACGCTGGCGCTCGCGCCGTTGCCCTCCACACACATGACGTCGAGCATGGAGTCAACGTGGTCGAGCACGGCGCTGTCGCGGTCGATGACGACCAGATCGTGGTTTTCGCCCGTCATCTGCTCGGCGATGGCGTAGCCGACCTTACCGATACCGACAATGATGATTTTCATTTCTGCGTTTCTCCTAAATTCTCTTCGGCTTCCGCCGTGTGCTGCTTACGCAGCACCATCAAAACGCTGTTGAATTCCGCCCCCATGATCAGCATGACCGAGGCGAGATACAGCCACAAAAGCAATACGATCACCGCGCCGAGCGTGCCGTAAATGACGGAGTAGCGCGCGATGTTTTCAACATAATACGAAAAAAGGAATGACAATACGAGCCACATCACGAGCGAGAACACCGCGCCCGGCCAGATGCGGTTCATCCGGTGCGACTCCTGCGCAAGGCCGTACATCATCGCGATGGTGAAGAATACGATGCCGCCGATGATAACAAAGCGCAGGCTCGACCACAGGTGGATGAAGCCGTCGCTCAGCGTGATATAGGCCGACAGGTGGCTCGACACGTAGTTCAGCACCCGCCCGCCGACGACGGACAGTCCGATGGACAAAACGACCATTAAAATCAGGCTCAGCGTATAAAGCAGGAGCTTGAGCTGATAGCGCAAAAACTGCGTGGGCCGGTGTTCGCCGTAGGCCCGACGGACAGAGCCCAGAAGCGAGCTTGCCGCGCGGTAAGGAAAGTAAATGGAAAAAATCAGTGAGAACCACAAAAGCCGTGGGCTTGAATCGCGGCTGACATAAGTGAAATACTGCTCGATGATCTCGAGCGCCTCCTGCGGGATGAATGCGCGAATTTCATACAGAAAGCCGCTGATATCCACGGACATGATGCCGACTAAGTTGCTCAAAAAGATCAAAAGCGGGAAAAGCGCAAACAAAAGGTAGTATGTGAGCGCCGCACTGTCGCGGCCGACATGATGATCGAAGTACCGCCTGACCATCAGGTAGATGCCTTTCAAAAAGCGGTGCCGGTCAAGATACTGCTGCAAGGGCGATGCTCACCTCCTCAAAAGTCGATTTCTCTTCAATTTATGTAGTATAGCACAGCCCAATTCGAAAGGGAAGCAGAAAAGCGTACCATGACATACTTTTTACAGAAATAAAGCCGGAAAAGGGGTTGACACGACGGGAAAATGTGCATAATATAGTACCGTTAAGTTCATACATCGTCCGGTAGGTAAGGCTACCACAAGGATACGGACTGCTGCCGCGGAGTAGTGGAGACACTATGAGAGGGTTTGAACAGGTTGCATCGAAAGCAAGGTGCCATCTAATGCAGTTTCACCGCCTCGTGATGCTAAAGCTTGAACGGTAAGGAAACTTCTCGCCAGGGGCGGGTGTTTCTTGATTGTCGCTCCCATAGCCGCGTCGCCGGACGCAGGATATGGGGGATTTTTTTATCGCAAAATTCACCTGAACACTTTGATTTGCCACTATCTTCAGAAAGGAGGAGACGGTATGGTCGGCTTTGAAGAAATGCGCGACGAACTGCTGGAAAGAATCGAGGATCTGCTCAAGCGAAAACAATATACCGCGCTGCGCGACCTGCTTGCAGACCTGGAGCCCGCGGATATCGCCTCGCTTTTTGAAGATTTGGACGAGGACAGCATTCCCCTTTTGTTCCGGCTCCTTCCCAAAGAGCCCGCGGCGGAGGTGTTCGTCGAGCTCGATCCCAACGCGCAGGAGATGCTGATCCGCGGCTTTTCGAACACCGAGCTCAAAGAGGTCCTTGACGAGCTGTATCTGGACGATGCGGTCGACATCGTGGAGGAAATGCCCGCGAACGTCGTCAAGCGCATCTTAAAGCACGCGGACCCCGACACGCGCAAGAGCATCAATGAAATTCTCAAATACCCCGACGACAGCGCGGGCGCGCTGATGACGACGGAGTTTGTCGACTTAAAGCGCGATATGACCGTCGAGGACGCGCTCAAGCGTATCCGCCGCACCGGTACGGACAAAGAGACCATCAACGTCTGCTATGTCGTCGATCCGGCGCGCAAGCTGCAGGGTATCGTCTCGCTGCGAACGATCCTCCTCTCCGACGAGGACGACACCATCGACGAGATCATGGAGACGCACGTCATCTCTGTCTCCACGCTCGAGGATAAAGAGGACGTTGCGCAGACCTTCTCGAAGTACAACTTCATCGCCCTTCCGGTCGTCGACAAGGAAGACCGCCTCGTCGGCATCATCACGGTCGACGACGCCATTGACGTCATGGAAGAGGAGACGACCGAGGATATCGAAAAGATGGCGGCTATGCTGCCGACGGATAAGCCATACCTCAAGACGAGCGTCTGGGAGACGTACAAGTCCCGTATCCCCTGGCTGCTGCTTCTGATGGTCTCGGCCACGTTCACCGGCCAGATCATCGCCCGCTTTGAAGACGCGCTCAGCGCGTTCGCCATTCTGACAGCTTATATCCCGATGCTGATGGACACGGGCGGTAACTGCGGCTCACAGGCGAGCGTCACGGTCATCCGTGGTATCTCGCTCGACGAGATCGAATTTTCCGACCTCTTCCGCGTCATCTGGAAGGAGATCCGCGTGGCGGTCATCTGTGGCGCGACGCTTGCCGCAGCGAATTTCGTCAAGCTCATGCTCGTCGACAAGATGATCTTCGGAAATCCCATCACCATCACGGTCGCGCTCGTCATCTGCCTGACGCTCGTGGTCACGGTGTTCGCGGCCAAGGTCGTCGGCTGCACGCTGCCGCTGCTCGCCAAGAAGATCGGCTTCGACCCCGCGGTCATGGCATCTCCGTTTATCACGACGGTCGTGGACGCCATCTCGCTGATGATCTACTTCAACTTTGCCTCGCTTCTTCTCGGAATCTGATAAAAATACGAAAAACTCTTTTCAATCGCACATGAACTGTGTTATGATGCATGTTGTATGGCATTGTACGATATTCAAAGAGGCGGCTGTGCCAGACACAGCCGCCTCTTCTTTTTTCAGGAGGAGTTTCCATGGAAAATAAACTCAGAGAATACGCAAAGCTGCTCATTGAAGTGGGTCTGAACGTTCAAAGGGGCCAGACCGTCGTAATCCGCTGCCCGGTCGAGTGCGCATTTTTTGCGCGTCTGTGCGCCTCCGCCGCCTACGACGTCGGCTGCCGCGAGGTCGTGATGCGCTGGACGGACGACTACATGAACCGTGAGCGCTTTCTGCGCGCGGACAACTCCGTGTTCGACGTTTTCCCCGTCTGGCAGGCAGAAATGCTCAACGGCTATGCTGACGAGGGCGCAGCATTCCTCAATATCTCCGCCTGTGATCCCGAGGCGCTGCGCGGTGTAGACCCCGACCGCCTGACGCGCGCGAGCCGCAGCGAAACGGCCATCCAGCCCTATGTAAACGCTGTGATGTCTAACGGATGCCCCTGGTGCGTCGCCTCCGTCCCCATTCCGAGCTGGGCGAAGAAAGTCTTCCCCGCTCTTCCCGAGCAGGAAGCGATGGACAAGCTCTGGGACGCGATCTTCACCTCCGTCCGCATCAGCGGCAAGGGTGACGCCGTCGCGCGCTGGCATGAGCATGTGGCGCTGCTCAAAAGCCGCATCGCAAAGCTCAACGATCTGCACTTCACCTCGCTCTATTACCAGAACTCCCTCGGCACGAGCCTCAACATCAAA
>ENA-UAOY01000853-UAOY01000853.1-human-gut-metagenome-genome-assembly--contig:-NODE-853-length-10742-cov-3.705811_pt1 | contig 10742 bp, 6 predicted proteins | sample MGYA00243477_ERZ654571 | MGnify/ENA primary metagenome ERZ654571 (study PRJEB26926, sample SAMN06164761) | human gut metagenome | biome: ENVO:00009003; feature: ENVO:2100002; material: ENVO:00002003...
CCTTCTGAATGTGATATGACTGCGGTTCAACAAGCCAAAGATTATTTTCCATAATATGTTGTACAGGATTATGGATAATGTCAGGTTCATAATTGTCATCATCAATTTTTGACAAATCAACTAAATATAAGTAATAGTCCGCCGCCAAAAGCTTCGCTATATCATATTCATTTTTAGACCAATAGAATCCATTTTCTGATACTGCTTTTACTTCAATAAACCGATTGGCTACTTTCCATAATTTCATTCATGCGATGTTCTTTCTCTGCTAATCGAGCATCTATTGTTTCATCAATGCTATCTTCCGAAAGAATGTAATAATAATTTGTCTTTGTTCCCTCCTTCAGCCCATATCGATGAATTCGATCTTTCGATTGAACAAAATGAGCTGCATTGAAAGAACGTTCCAAATAAATTGCATTATGACAAGCTTTATGTAACGAAATAGACTCTGCAACAGCAAAAGGATTGGCAATTATTACTTTAAACGGGCAATTATCATCTTGAAATGCTCTTACGATTTTCTCTCTTGTTAGGATTTGTTCTTCGCCATCGTCAATGGTGCCTTCTTTTTCTACAGGAATTGCACCATATAATTCTTGGCATTGTATTCCTTTAGACTCAAGATACTCTTTTATGCTATGAATTGTATGAATAAATGTTGCCCAAATGACAACCTTTCCGCCGTCTTCAATAATTTGCCGCACAATCTTTTCAACTGCCAAAAATTTTGACGGAATTTCAATCGCTTCGTACTCTATAATAGCTTTTAACACATCGGCATCATGGATTGCCTGATATGCTTCTAATGGGCATTCATCATCTTCTAAGAACTCATTTAATGGAGTTCTTAGCATGACAGGATCAGATGCGGCTTGCATTAACCGAATCATTCTTGCATGTGCTAATGCTATCTTAAATTTTGAAGATAGGTCTGGTTCGCCTTCTCCTATCATTTCATCCATGTACTTTTTTTCTATAAAGTCATAGATTCGTCTCTGATATTCTCCCATCGGTACAACAATAGGAGGATTTATCGTAGCCGGAGGAATATTCAAGTCGCTTTTTCGAATTCGAATAAAAAACGGTGAGATGTTACTTATCAGTCGTTCAATGCGAGCCCGATCTCCCATTGCTGTAATATCCCTCAATTGATTTATTTCAAATCCAATAATGTTTTTCGTTGGCCAAATGAATTTGAACATATTATATATGTCCTCGTAACCATTTGGTGCAGGCGTACCAGTTAAAACAACTCGCGCACTACTATATTTAGCGAGTTCAAGCACGGCTTGAGCAATTACACCTCCTGACGAATTTTTAGCTTTATGCGCCTCATCTAGCACAACCATTACTTTATTATTGCGGAGGAAAAAACCAAGTTCCTTTTGCAATGAAATAAGCGAAGCATATGAAATCAGCGTCAATTCAGAAGTTCGACTTGAAATAAGATAATCTTGCTTGTCTGTTTTACTGATTCCACTGATTAAACGTTTTACGCTTGGCTTATGACCAAAACATTCTTCATATTCAAGTTCCCATGGTCCAAAAGAGCTCAATGGTCCTACAACAAGGAGTTTGTCAATGTGTTTCGCATTATCATTTGGCAGGCTATGAAGATACGCATATGCCCCATATACTATACTAGTTTTTCCAGCCCCTGGAACCGAAAAATTACATGCATTTTGAGAAAACGCCATATGATACGCAGAAAGGAGCTGCAAAGGATACAACGACCTTGCTGGGAGATGACAAGCAATAGAATTTGTAAATTTCTCAAACTCAACTTTATCGCATTCATTATTTCGAATACGAAGAGCCTTTTGAGAAAATTCATCAAATTTCCGTTCTTCTTCATAAAAGTCAAGCAAAATTTTTTCAGAACTTTCCGTTTTTTTCTCTGTAAACCCGTATTTGCTCAACATTGAACGTATAGCAGACAAAATAGGAAATGGCTCCTCATCCATTACAGGAATGACAATACGCCCCATTTCTTCGCGAGGCGAAAAATAATCCCTAACATATCTCCATGCAAAACGATTTCTTTTTATAGCTTCTATGTGCAACTGCATAATTGGAACCACTTCTTCTATCTCCTTTTCGGCCTTTGGCCGTGCTATCATATGTATAAATAATAACTGGATCTGTGATATTTTTCGGAGATAATAAACGTTTCCTGATCTGTTCTGAATTTTTCTGAATAAAATTACCGGCAATATCAATAACTTCCTGGGAATTACGGTAAGTCTTAACAATTTTAAGCATTTTCGCATATCCCATTTTTTCGGAGAACTTCGTAAATAACGTAATATCTGATCCGCTAAAAGCATAAATAGACTGCCAGTCATCACCAACCGCAATGATCTTAGCATCTGTAACCTCCGATAAAGCCTTGGTCAGATCAAATCTCTGCCGGGAAATGTCCTGATATTCGTCGACAATAATATACTTAAAGCTTAGTTTTTGTTTCATCTCTTTTACTTCTCGTAAAAGTCTTGCCGACTCGTTGATCATGTCTTCAAAATCCACGGCCTTATTTTCTTTTAACCATCTATCATATTCCAGATAACAATCATGGCAAATTTCAAGGAATAATCGGCTTCTTACATTTTGTGTAGAATGATACATACGATTAAATTCTTCCGCATTGTAACCGTTCACCTTGAAGTTTGATATAAATCTGCAGATCAGATTAATCAACTTTCTGACATATCTGTTTTCTTCCCCTGCTACCAGCAGTTCCATAACTTCTTTGTTGGATCTGGGTTTGAGTTCAAATCCCTTTACTTCCAGAGCCTCTTGCAAATGCTCTGTTAAGGGCTTTCCATCATTGTAGACTGAAAAAGTATAAATCAAAGTAGTATCATGCTGTTTATGCAACTTTATCTTATCATTTATTGCCTTTTTATATTGTTCAAGTTCGTCCTGACTATATCTGTCGTTCTTCCCGTTTTCTGTAATTCCGAAATGTTCAATATAGGCAATTTTACCATTTTGATATATCACGAAATCCGGGGTATACGGCTTATGCGAATACTGTATGTTATACTGATAAATAGGTTCATACTCGTACTCGATATTATTCAAATATAAAAAATTGGCAATCTCTACTTCCTGATGCGATCTCAAAATTTCATTTTGAATTGTTACAGATTTTTTCGTTCTGGTATCTATGACCTCACGTTTAAAATCTTCCAAGTCACTTCTCATCGTGGAATAGTTGGCTTTCGCAATATTGTTAAAAAATCCGTTCAAATCATCGCCTTCATAGGGTGCATCAAAATAAGTCGCGAAAAACATGATGAGTTTATTGACTACACTCTCATTTTTCATCACAGATCCACGAAAATAGTCTCTGATTACAAAATATAGCTTAGAATTATCCACTATATTCAGTTTTTCCTCTGGTGAATTCTTATGAATAATCGCGTTTCCAGTAGAGTGAAATGTCGCTATAGGACATGGTACTCCCAAATCATCCTGTATTTTTTCTTTCAGTTCATTCACCGCCTTATTAGTGAATGAAACAACCAGAATCTGTGCAGGATCAATTCCTTTTTTGTCCACAAGATACTTTACCTTTGCAGCTACCGTTGTTGTCTTTCCCGCTCCGGCGCCGGCAATAACAAGACAATAATCCTCATCTGTAAGTACTACTTTTCTCTGATCCTCATCCAGTACAACTACCGGGTCTACTGCCTTAAGAACATTATCCAGATATTCTTTTTCCTCGACCATTGCTCTGGCAAGAAATTCCTCATTGTGGTCTTCAACATATGTCTCTGCATTATTGTAATAGTCAATCGCTTGTACAATTTCCTTTTCTTCCACACCATTAACATCGCAGAAATTCCCAAGCATACCGCTATCTGATAATACCTCAAAGAAACTTATGCTTTTCTGATATTCATCTATATATTTCTTATAGTCACTTCTTGCAATGTATCTATCTTCTGCAAGTAATTTTTCCATGTGAGATGCAAATTCCATAAGTTTTATGCAATTCTCATTACGCGGAACATTCTTCACAGAACTTTTCGCTTTATTATCTATATCAACGTTGGACACATCTTTTTTTGATCCAAAAATTTTGCTGAGAAGTCCCATCATCTGTACCCCCACTATGATCATACTACTTGCTGTACATTATAACATTTTGAAATTGTTTACGCATTAACTTTCAGTAGAAAACCAAGGGGCCTAAATTTTCTATTTAAATTCCGCCTGCTTAAGTGGTAGATTTCCTTTTATTTGACTGAAAATATTATACATGCGTGACATTCATTGGTTTAAACATACAAATCTTTTCAATTTTTTTATACAGATAATCTGTTTCTTTTGCAAGCATTTGAAGTTCAGCATATAGTTCATCAGCCTTTGTATTATCGCCAATATATGATTCTAAAACATCTACGGCATCTGGCAAAATATATCCTTGATCAACTGCCTGTTGTACATATTCTAAAACAGCATTTGCTACCGACAATGCCGAATTTTTAAATACTTTTGATATAATCTCATTTTGACTCCTAATACTTGAAGGTAAAATATTTGTACAAAATGGGCAATCATTGCCACACATCTGTTTTATACCATCATTGCGCCATTTGGCCCATTTAGCAACGCTTGGTAAATCTCTACTATAAAATGGTTTATACGCTTTTAATTCTGAATAATGATTAAAGCCCCCTCCATTTCCATTAACAAATTCGGCAACACCCCCTCTTCGAGATACTGTTCCATCAGAGGCTTTTACTGCCGCAGTATATTGTGGCAAAAAAGTTCTTAGGTTATGAATCGCATCAATATTGTTAATCAAATCTTGCAACTCTTCAAGCATCCTTTCAATTTGTGCTGCTAGCGAATCGCATTTATCCGATTTAAGAAAAACCTGGAATGAATCATCAAGAAACTCATCTCCTTGAAACAAATAGGAATTCACATAATCCTCATTAAACACCTTCACCACATGGAAGTAAGGATTATCAACAGTTGGTTGACTATTGTCATTTGAGCCATATGGTTTAAAGTCTTTTAATCTATCTGTCTCATTATTCGCCTGGGCATATATCGCTTCACTTATCGTTGATTTTCCTGTTCCATTAGAACCATATTTTATATTTAATGATTTTTCAACAATTTCTATTGTAGCATCTGAAATACAATTGCAATTTTTAACCCGAATATACTTATCCATTTATGCTCCTTTCTGATCTAGCACCGAACATTATTAATCTCAATAATGTTTAAATTATTCTCTATTATATACATGGTGATTTTCGACAGAATCTTACAAAAAACTTTTTGGGCACACTTCGAAGTTGAGCTCAGTTTTCACTACTCAATTGCCAAAATAAATTCCATTATGAATAATAAAAAGTACCGGCATTGGTTTTTTCAACCAATGCCGGTACTTTCGTCTCTGCGGTTCCGGTCTCCTAAGTGGTATATCTTATTCTATTTTGACGCTTACTTTCTTTCCGGAAAACACTATTCCAAATTTCAAAATATCCTGAGTGCCATTTTCCTTCATTTCTACATCATATCTTTTCTTACCAATCTGGGCTAACGCTTCATCTGCAAGTTCTGAAAGTTCATCCGCACTCAGGTTCTTTTTCCACTTAAGCTCCATAAGGATTCCGGGATATCTGTCTTCCCTTGGGAATAGGCCAATGTCATATCGGCCATCTCCGGACTCTCTGTTTGACTTAATCTTATACTGATTATCCATCAAAGCAATTAACCCAAGAACTAATCCATGATAGAAACCCTCTGCTCCGGCATCATAGAAGCTGACTGATTTATCCATATATTCAGCAATTGCTTTCTGCAGGTTCTTATAATCATTCGCATAGAGACTTTCTGCAATCTTATTGGCTGTCGTTCTTGTGATTGCTCCAATCTGTAACAAGTGTGACAAAACCTCACTCTTGTATACAGCAGCTATTTCCCTATTTGGAATAGATACCTCACACAGATAAGAACCATCTGCCTGCAACTCTTTCTTTGGTGTTTTCAAATAACCAGCCACCAATAACAAGCTATAAATATTCGCCGGATCCTCAGAAAGAGATCTGTAAACGACATTCTGATCAATTCTTGCAATAACTCTTTCACCTTGCAGCAAAGAATAAAGTCTTTCTGTAATATCCTCCGTTGCCACCTTAAGGACATCTTCCAAAATTTCATTCTTTCCGGTATTTACCCAATAAGCCTGCGGAATACATCCCCTTGAAATATAATTGATTACAGACCACGGATTATAGATTTCTGTACTTCCAAATAAATATCCATCATACCAATCCTTAAGTTCCTCCTCTTTATCAAGAACTCCATAATACTTAAGCATTTCTCTCACTTCTGAAACTGTAAATCCAAAGAACTGATCATACTCTTCATCCATCACAGAATTCACAGTTAAATTATTCAAACCACTAAAGATACTTTCCTGAGCAATTCGAAGAATACCGGTCAGAAATCCATAAGTAAGATTCTTATTATCTTTAAAAGCTCCTGAGAAAAAGTTTCTCATAAACCCAATTATCTCATCGTAGAAGTCTTTGGAATAACCTTCCTGAATCGGCGTGTCATATTCATCAATAATAATGATTGGTGCTTTACCGTAATGCTTGGTAAGCATCTGAGACAGCTTCGCTAATGATGCAGTCAAATCAACTTCTGAAGCATCGCCGTTTATGATTTTTGCAAAATATGTCTTTTCATACTCTGCTATTCTTTCACTGGTCGCAAGCTCCTGATGTCTTCCAAACTCCTCCTGTAATAGATCTCTAATCTTATCGAGAGTTGCCTTCCAGGAATCAAACTTAACATCCTTGAAAGTAAGAAATACAACCGGATATTGCCCCTGCTGATTGCGGTATTCTTCACCGCATTGCCAAATTGCTTTATCCTCGAAATATTTACTTGTATTCTCCTCTGAAATCTCAAAAAAGACTCTGAGCATATCCATATTCAATGTCTTTCCGAAGCGCCTCGGTCTTGTAAACAAAGAAACCAATGGCTTCTGATCAAGGAATTCCTTAATCAACATCGTTTTATCTACATAGTAATAATCTGCCTGTGCTCTGACATAATCAGAAATGCCAATAGGTAATGGCTTTCTTGTAACTCCTGCTGAATGTCTGACATATTTCCCGGATGTGATTCTTCCATCAATTGGCTTCTTAGCATCATCTGGAATCTTCCACATTTTTCCTACCTTTATAGCACCATCAATCTTATTTTTTTTACAAAGGTCATTAACAGTACGTTCTGATAATCCCCATTCTGTCGCTATTTGTTTACAGTTCTTCATCTAATCAGGCTCCCATCACTTTACTGAAATTACGCATCTCCTTTCCGTATATTATACGCATTTTTCCGCAATATATCAATATCATTTTGATATATTGCGGAATCATATTGCTGTTTAAATGTAAGTTTGAGCTTTATCTGTCTTTTATTCTATCCATATCTTCCAACATATCTCTTAATATATTCTCCTGATACCCCGCCTTTTTCTTCTTTCTTACCTCTCTTGCCGTCTCGCGTAGAACAGGATTCTCTACAGCGTCCAGTTTTTTCATGGATATTTTCCCAATCTCTTCTTCCGAAAGACTTTTCGCATAATCCTCCTCCGACATTCTCCACACATGGATCCGGTCCCCATATTTTCTCCAGAGTCTGTCGGCAATCCGGATCCCGTCCGGATCGATGTCTCCGCTATAGTAGATATCCGCTCCACTATTCAACAGAAAGGGAATCAGTTTCACAGCGGCGCTCCGCAGCTGGCCGGAAGTACATAGTAACGTCACATTCCTTTGTTCCAGATGCTTCAGCAAGTAGCTGAACACCATCTCATTTTCTACAATATAAACCTTATCTCCTGTCGGTTGTACCGCTGTCAGCTCCTGCAGATTTTCCATGGTGACAGCACAGGGCTCCTGTCGTCTGCAAAAGGTGTCATATGCCGGGTGCCAGTCACCGTCAACCTGTAATCGCAATCCATAGATATGCACGATAGAGGAAATATTATCCGGTACGATTCCGTTGGACAACAGTAATTCTCTCCACTGATGGGCATTTGCCGGATAATCTTCTTCCGTGGCATAACACATCCCGTGAACCAATAATTGTCCTCCGGTTGTTCCCTGATCAAAGTAATGGGGATTTCCAGATACTTCCGCGGAAAATACCGCCAGGGGATATTCCTCTTCCGTCTCTCGAATATCTTCCAGCAAAAGGATCGCCTTTCCCACAGTTTTCAACAGTTTTTCTGTCTTTTCTCTGTCCCTTCCATATTCTCTGATTACTGTCTGATAGCCATACTTTTTTTGAGAAAACATATCCTGTAGCCAGGAGACCGCAATGGAATCCGGACCTGTACACTCTGTCAGATAGCTCTCTACAGTTTCAAAAAAATCTGCCTTTCCCCGCTCTGCCTCCTTCTGTCTCTCCTGCGTGGTCAGCATTTTTCTGCCGAAATATGCTTCCAGTACTTGTTCAAAATCCACAGGAGCAAATTTTGTGTATTGCAATCCCTTTTCAAATTCCGCAAAAGGAAAACGTATGGTATTTTCATAAAATGTCTTTCCAAGTATCCCACCGATGGCTCTCCGCTCTTCTTCGGAAGTATTTTTCAGTGTAATGATCCCTGTTACTTTTCCGTAAGTTTTCCATTTCTTTTCAAATTCCGAAAAGCATCTCCGGTACGCAGAATTTCCTCTAAAATATTCCGCACATGCTTCATTATTGTTCATCTAAAATCCTCTCATGTCCGTTCCACGTATACCGGATCACCGATACCACCTGGGAGTTCTCCGGACGATGAAGTTCCGCAATCCGAAGGCCTTTGACCGTCTCAAAGCATCCCCACAGTGCCTGGGAATTCATGATATAGTCGAAATCCAGCTTATGAACCAGTTCAAACATACTTTTGATATTCTTGTCGTCGACACCGGCAAATGCCTCATCCAGTGCAATAATTCTGGGATGATCTTTATTGTCTGCCTTTTTATACTGTGCATTTACCGCTCCGAACAACGGCACATACATGGCCATTGCTTTTTCGCCTCCGCTGAAACGGTTAAATGCGGCATTTGTCAACGGCTTTTTCGTCTCTTCGCCGCGCCGGAAAAACATCTGGAATTCAAACCATTTCCGGTAATCCAGGGCATCTCTTACCAGTTCCATGTAATTGATGATCGTTCCCGTCTCTTCCAGTTTTGCCTTTTCTGCACGTATTTTACTGCGGAAATGCCCTGCTACTTTTTCAATATCATCCAGGGTAAGCAGCTCCCGGTCACGCAGAAGGATCTGCTCCAGATCCGCTGTATCCAGTTCTTTTTCGTTGTCAGCTTTGCAGGGCTTCCATTCCAGAGAAAAACGAAGTCCCATGGAGGTATCGATCTCCTGCATGAGCTTTGACATGTCTTTTGCCCACTTTCTGCTCTCTGCTATACGATCCGTAAGCTGCTGGCTGATCGTCTGGGATAGAATGTCTTCAAAAAGTTCCCGATCCTTTTTCTGTATCAGCAGTTCCGTCTCTTCGATTGCGGTCTTCAGAATATTGTAAAATTCCTCCAGGTATACCTTTTTCCCGTTCCAGGTAGAAATAATACGTACCCGCTTACGCACAGCATCGATGTCCCCCGTATCGCCGAAGCATTCTTCCATGGAAGTTCCGTAGCTTGCCAGACTTCCGTTATGTTTCAGATATACTGTATGCAATGCCTGTAGCAGTTCTCCGGGTTCTCTGTTCTTATCGCTTTCCCGCAATATTTTTACAGCTTCTCTGGCACATTCATAGACTGTCCGTCCTTCCCGGTTCAGAATCAGTTTCAGATCCAGTTCCTCTTCAAAATAGTTTCTGAGCGTGGTTTCTTCTATAATGTACTGTTGCAGCTTTTCTTTTTGTTCCGGCAGTTCTTTCTGTAATGTCTGTAACCTTTCTTTGAGGGTGGCTCCCAGAAGTTTCAGGTCCTCCAGTTCCTTGTCGATCTGCGAAAGTTCTTCCTTCAAACGTTTCAGCCGGTTTGCCTTTTCCAGCAATTCCGGACTCCTCAGATACTCTTCCAGCTGACGGATCTGAATCTCACTGGCTTTTGCCCGGGTGCTGTAAGTTCTTTTTTCCGTATAGGCTTCTTCCAGATTCTCCCGGTATTGCTCTATCCGTTCTTTTCTGTCCAGACAGCCGATCTGTTCCGTCTGTATATGCAGCAGTTCCTGCCTTGCGCTCTGCCATATCCTTCCATATTCTTCTGCTGCACCGCAGGCTTCCTCATAAGCCGCCACTGTTCTGCTATAGGGCAGCATTTTACAAGCTTTCAATACCTCCTGATATTGCCGGTTCTTCTGCTCGGAAAGTCTGTGTTCCTGATCCTGTTGTTTCAGATATTCGTTTTCCAACGTCTCCAGAATACGTTCCAGCTCCCGTTTCTCCGACAATGCGATCTGAATCTCCGAAAAGTCAGGAATCTCCTGATATTCCACCTGTAATCTGTCCATACGTCCCTGCAGTTGTGCAATTCCGGTGTTCCACTCTTCTATGGTCCTGCTGATGCTTTCTATCTGCTCCTGCAATTCCCGGATCTTTTGCTCTTTTCTCCGTTTTCTCGCCAGATATCCCACATATTCTGCCGCCTGCTTGTCCGCTTTACCGGCTAAGATTCCCTGCCGGAAGCTGCCATCTGCACCTGTCTCTTATACACATCTGACGCTGCCGACGAACTCTAGGGTGTAGA
>ENA-UAOY01000873-UAOY01000873.1-human-gut-metagenome-genome-assembly--contig:-NODE-873-length-10503-cov-4.178694_pt1 | contig 10503 bp, 9 predicted proteins | sample MGYA00243477_ERZ654571 | MGnify/ENA primary metagenome ERZ654571 (study PRJEB26926, sample SAMN06164761) | human gut metagenome | biome: ENVO:00009003; feature: ENVO:2100002; material: ENVO:00002003...
GATGTGTATAAGAGACAGTTTCTGGATATGGCGCTCAGTGCCCTGTCCCCCGCCCCGGACGAGCGCTGCCGGGTGCTGGCTACGGACGGTCAGGTCCTGTTTTATCAGCCCAGCCATCTGCTGCGGCTCTATCAGGACAATCCAAAATATCTCAACCGGTTGTATCTGCACACCATATTCCACTGCGTATTCCGACATTTGTGGCTGAAAGGCCGCCGGGAGCCGCAGCTGTGGAGCCTTGCCTGTGATATCGCAGTGGAAAACGTTATCGACAGCCTGAACCGCACCAGCGTCAAGCGCCCGCTGACCTATGTGCGCCAGAACGCCTACCAGCAGATCACCGCCGAGGAAACCGTGGTGGCAGCCGCGCCGGTGTATCGGTGGCTCACCCGGCAGACCCCCGGCGTGCTGCGCCAGCTGGAGCGGGAGTTCGTGACCGACGACCACCGTCTGTGGCCGAAGGATGCGCCTGACCAGCCCCAGCAGATGCCCACGCCGCTGCCCCAGAAAACGTGGCAGAAGATCGGGGAGCGGATGCAGACAGAGCTGGACCTGCGGGATAAGGAAGCCGGGGACGGTGCCGATGCCCTGAAGCAGCAGGTAAAAGCCGCCAACCGCAGCCGCCGCAGCTACCGGGATTTTCTGCGCCGGTTCTGCGTGCTGCGGGAGGAAGTAAAGCTGGACCCGGACGAGTTCGACCTGAACTTCTACACCTACGGCCTTTCGGTGTACGGAAACCTACCCCTCATCGAGCCTCTGGAAAGCCGGGAGAGCAAAAAGATCGAGGAGCTGGCCCTTGTCATCGACACCAGCTACTCCACCTCCGGTGAACTAGTGCGGGCGTTCCTTGCGGAGACCTACACTCTGCTGAAAGGACAGGAGAACTTTTTTCACCGGATGAACCTGCACCTGATCCAGGCCGATAACGCCATCCGGCAGGATATCCTGATCCACAATGAGGACGAGCTGATCCACGCCATGAACCACTTTGAGCTGCGGGGCGGCGGCGGAACGGACTTCCGCCCGGCCTTTGAATACGTGAACCAGCTGTGCGCCGAGAAGAAGTTCGCAAACCTGCGGGGCCTTTTGTACTTCACCGACGGCATGGGCACCTACCCCGCCAAGCGCCCGGCCTACGACACCGCTTTTCTGTTTCTAGGCGACCGGTTCGATGATGCCAATGTGCCGCCGTGGGCCATGAAGGTGGTTCTGGACGAAGAAGAATTTACCGGCGCAGCAGCCCGCCCGGCCAATGCTCTTGCAGACGCGCTGGCCGAAGAGGACGACCTGTACCGTGACCTGAACAATTCGTGAGGGAATTTGTTATGAATATCAAACGAGCCAAAGAAGAAATTGAACACACCGTAAAAGCCTACCTTGCCAAGGATGCTCTGGGCGAATACGCCATCCCGGCCATCCGGCAGCGTCCCATTCTGCTCATGGGGCCTCCGGGCATTGGCAAGACGCAGGTGATGGAGCAGGTAGCCCGGGAGTGCGGCGTGGCGCTGGTGGCCTACACCATCACCCACCACACCCGCCAGAGTGCCGTGGGCCTGCCCTTCATCCGCCAGCGCAACTACGGCGGAAAGGACGTCTCGGTGACCGAATACACCATGAGCGAGATCATTGCCAGCATCTACGCCAAAATGGAGGCCACCGGCCTCTCCGAGGGCATTCTGTTCATCGACGAGATCAACTGTGTGTCGGAAACGCTGGCCCCCACCATGCTGCAATTTTTGCAGTGCAAGACCTTTGGCAATCAGGCCGTGCCTGCGGGCTGGGTGATCGTGGCGGCAGGCAACCCACCGGAATATAACAAATCTGTGCGTGACTTTGATATCGTTACGCTGGACCGTGTGCGCCGCATGGACATTGAGCCGGACCTGCCCGTGTGGAAGGACTATGCCCGCGCTGCCCACATCCACAGCGCCATTTTGAGCTATCTGGAGCTGCACCCGCAGAACTTCTACCAGATCAACGCCGATGTGGACGGCACCCAGTTCGTGACCGCCCGCGGCTGGGAGGATCTTTCCAATCTGCTGGACACCTACGAAACACTGGGTCTGCAGGCCGATGAAGACCTGATCCGCGAGTACATCCAGCACCCGAAGATCGCAGAGGACTTCTCCGCCTACCTCGACCTTTACTATAAGTACCGCGACGACTACGGCGTAGAGGAGATCTTGGCCGGACAGGCAAAGCCCGCCGTGTTCGCACGGCTGCTGCAGGCCCCCTTCGACGAGCGGCTTTCGCTGGTCAGCCTGATCCTTGCAGGCCTCGGCACCCGGTTCACGGCCTCCCGTCAGGCAGATGCAGTGGCCGACAGCTGCTACGCCTTTCTGCGGGAGACCAAAAAAGCCCTTGCCACCGTTCCGGAGGATATCCCGGACGGCTCGGCAGAAATGTTCCACCAGCAGATCGTGGATTATGACGCCGAGACCCAGCAAAAGCGCGCGGCAGGGCTGCTCTCCAAAGACAGCCTGACCACCCGTCTGCAGGTCTTGGCCGTACTGCGCCAGTGGGAGGGCGAACTGCGCCGTGCCAACGCCGCCGGTACACAGGAAGCCTTCGACCTGCTGCGCGGGCAGTTCCAGTCCCTTGCCGATGAGCGCGAAAAGGCCCAGCAGACCGCCAGCGCCGCGCTGGAAGCCGCTTTCGACTTTATGGAGCAGGCCTTTGCCGAAAGCCAGGAGATGGTGGTGTTCGTCACCGAGCTGACGGTGAACCCGGTGTCCCACGCCTTCCTCACCGAGAACGGCTGCGAACGCTACTTCAAGTACAACAAAGACCTGCTGCTGGACCACCGCAAAGCTGCCCTGCAGCAGGAGCTGGCTGCAGAGCAGCGCCGCCACGGCGGGGTGTGAGCCATGCTGGAAAATATTCTGTTCAGCATGAACAGCACCATGCCGCTGTTCTTTATCATGCTGCTGGGCTATGTGCTGCACCGCACCGGTTTTCTGAGCGATGCGTTCGTGGCCGGGGCCAACAAGTTCGTGTTTTATGTGGCACTGCCGGTGCAGCTGTTCCGCGACCTTGGCAAAAACGATGTCCGCGCCACCTTCGATGGCCGGTATGTGCTGTTCTGCTTTGCGGTCACACTGGCGTGCATCCTTGTGATCTGGGCGCTGGCAAAGCTGTTTTTAAAGGGCACCGGCCTTGTGGGCGAGTTCGTTCAGGTGTGTTACCGCTCGTCGGCTGCCATCCTCGGCTCGGCTTTTCTGCAGAGCATCTACGGCGATGCCAGCATGTCCAGCCTGATGATCCTTGGCAGTGTGCCGCTGTATAACATCATGGCAGTGGTCATTTTGATGCTGGAAGCGCCCATTGCGCAGGCTCAGACCGGCAATATGGCTGAAAAGCTCAAAAAGAGTGTGAAAGGCATCCTGACGAACCCCATCCTTCTGGGCATTGCAGCGGGCTTTGCGTGGAGCATGCTGCACATTTCCATGCCTGCCATGCTGGATAAGGCCCTTTCCAATGTGGCCGGTCTGACCAGCCCTCTGGCCCTGCTTGCCATCGGTGCAGGCTTCAAGGGCAAAAAAGCTCTGGGGTACCTCAAGCCTACTGCTGTGGCTACTGTGGTCAAGCTGATGGTGCTGCCTGCGCTGTTCCTGCCGCTGGCTGTGCGCTTTGGCTTTACCGACGAAAAGCTGGTGGCCCTGCTGGTGATGCTGGGCAGCATCACCACCCCGGCGTGCTACGTTATGGCAAAGCAGATGGGCCACGAAGGTGTGCTTACCGGCAGCGTGTGCGTTACCACCACCCTGTTCAGCGCATTCAGCCTGACCTTCTGGCTGTTCGTGCTGCGGAGCCTCGGATATATTCTATAACATCTTTTGCATAGCACAACAGCGGACGGCCTGCAGGCTGTCCGCTGTTTGCTTTTCAGATGTTGCTTGGGGAATCAGGCCGCACCGAAGGGATGCAGCTTCTGCCCTTTATTCTGTCATTTCCAGTTCAGAGATCCATTCCCGCACGCGGTCCGGGCGGTTTGTGACGATGGCATCCGGCTGCAGGGGCCAAAGGTCTTTCACGGCCTGTTCCCCGTCCACCGTCCAGTATGCCGCCTTGATGCCCAGATCATGCAGCTTCTGCACCATGCTGGGCTGCTGGTAAGCGGTGTGATATTCGCAGCTCACCCAGTCCGGCTTGAAGTCCAGCGTCTGCACATACTTTACCGGGTCCCGCTGTTCCAGCAGGCGCTGGGCTACCTCTACCAGACTCTTGCCCGGAAAGTTCGCCTGCAGCATACTGATCTGATTGCCCATCCAGCGCAGGGCCCAGCTGCAGTTTTCGTCATCCACATTTTCCACCGACAGCGGCGGCAGCTGTGGAAAATCATCCTCTTCCAGCCCGTTCTGCAGGCCAAGCATTTCCCATGTGCTAGTGGGCAGCGCCATGGTCTCCAACGCACCGTAGACCAGCACGCCCACCTTCAGCTCCGGCATCAGCTGCTTTGCCTGCCGCAGCAGGTCGTGGTTGAACGAGATCACCACCAGCCGGTCGGTAATGTTTGCTGCACGCACCTCCTCGATCACGCGGGGGACAAAATCCGGGTCGTCATCGATGGTGGCCTCATTTCCAGCTGAACGATGGTACCTTCCATTTCCCTGCACAGAGCCAGTGCCTCCTGCAGGGTAACGATCCTCTCGTTCCGATAGTTCACATCCTTCCAGCTGCCAAAGTCCAGCGCCTTCAGCTCGCCCTCGGTCATGTCGTAGATCTGGCCACGCATATCGGTGTGCCAGTCAATGACAAAATCGTGGTGGATCACCAGCTTTTTATCGCTGGTCTGCTGTACGTCCATTTCCACGCCGTCCGCGCCGATCTCCATCGCCTTGCGGAACGCAGAAAGGGTATTTTCCGGCGCAAGATAGGACGCGCCGCGGTGTGCAATGATCTCAGGTGTCATAAATTCCAATTCTTTCTCACAAATTTATTTTTTCGCAAATTTCAGGCAAGGTCGGTGCCGTTTGAAGCAATGACCTTTTTGTACCAGTAGAAGCTGTCCTTGCGGCTGCGGGCCAGTGTGCCGTTGCCGTCGTTGTCCTTATCCACATAGATAAAGCCGTAGCGCTTTTTCATCTCACCGGTGGATGCGCTCACAAGGTCGATAGGGCCCCATGTGGTGTAGCCCATCAGCGGCAGGCCGTCCTCGTTGACGGCCTTTTCCATCTGCTCGATGTGGGCGCGCAGATAATCGATGCGGTAGCTGTCGTGGATGGAGCCGTCCGCTTCCACGGTATCCACCGCACCAAGGCCGTTCTCCACAATGAACATGGGCTTTTCGTACCGGTCGTAGATGGTGTTCAGGGTCACGCGCAGGCCCACCGGGTCGATGGCCCAGCCCCACTCGCTGGCCTTGAGGTACGGGTTCTTCACGGCTTCCAGCACCGCATTGCCGTCGGCCTTTTCTTCTGCCAGGATCTCCTGATCCGTGGTGATGCAGCGGCTGGAATAGTAGCTGAAGGAGACAAAATCCACGGTGCCTTCTTTCAGAACCTGCTCATCGCCCGGCTCGGTGTGTAGGGTGATGCCGGCCTTCTCCATCCGCTTTTTTGCCCACACCGGGTAGGCTCCCCGGGCCTGCACATCGGTAAAGAAGTAGTTGTCGCGGTCCGCTTCCTGCGCGGCACGGATATCCTCCGGTGCACAGGTGCGCGGATAATACTGGCCTGCCGCCAGCATACAGCCCACCATGGCACCGGGCATCTTTTCATGGGCCAGCTTGACCGCCTTTGCGCTGGCCACCAGCTCATGATGTGCCGCCTGATACTCCACCTGCTGCACATTCTCGCCCGGATAGAACACTAGCCCTGCGCCGGTAAAGGGCAGATGCAGCAGCATGTTGATCTCGTTGAAGGTGAGCCAGTATTTCACCTTCCCCTTGTAGCGGTCAAACAGCACTTCACAGTAGTGCACATAGGCATCCACCATGCGGCGGTCTTTCCAGCCGCCATACTTTTTTATGAGGGCAATGGGGGTATCGAAGTGGCAGATGGTCACAAGCGGTTCAATGCCGTATTTGTGGCACTCATCAAACACATCCTCATAGAACTTCAAGCCCTCTTCATTGGGCTGGGCATCGTCGCCGTTCGGCAGGATGCGGGTCCATGCGATGGACAGCCGGAAGCACTTGAATCCCATCTCGGCAAAGAGGGCGATATCCTCTTTATAATGGTGATACAGGTCAATGGCTTCATGGCTGGGATAATAGTGCTTGTCGTCGCACTCCAGCATTTCCAGCCGACCCAGCGCCACCGGGAAGCGGTCCGGGCCAAACGGGGTCACATCCACGGTTGCAAGGCCCTTGCCGCCTGCCTGCCATGCGCCCTCGCACTGGTTGGCAGCGGTGGCACCGCCCCACAGAAAATCTTTGGGAAAACTGCCCATAAGTAAACCCTCCCTATTTTAATTTGTTAATTATAAGATACCGCACAATCGCTGGAATGTCCATGCCTACATTTTACAAAAAGGTGCTTCATTGTTGTGAAAGTACGACTTTTATCGTCAAATCGCCGAATTTTGATTCTATTTTTCGTACATTTTTCACGAGAAAAATGCAAAAACGGCCTGATTTTCCTTTCATTCTGTTTCTTTCAAACTGTCCGCAGACATGGTACAATAATCAGGTAAGATACACCGCCGCTTTTTCGGCATTGGAAAATGGAGTGTTTGATTATGACTGAGTTCAAGCCCATTAAAGAAGGCAAGGTTCGTGAGATCTATGATAACGGTGACAGCCTCATCATGGTTGCTACCGACCGCATTTCCGCGTTTGATGTCATCCTGAAAAACAAGGTCACCAAAAAGGGCACCGTTCTGACCCAGATGAGCAAGTTCTGGTTCGATTACACCCGCGATCTGCTGCCCAACCATATGCTGAGCGTGGACGTGAAGGATATGCCGGAGTTCTTCCAGCAGCCGCAGTTCGACGGCAACAGCATGATGTGCCGCAAGCTGACCATGCTGCCCATCGAGTGCATCGTGCGCGGCTACATCACCGGTAGCGGCTGGGCCAGCTACCAGAAGACCGGCAAGGTGTGCGGCATTCAGCTGCCCGAGGGCCTGAAGGAGTCCGACAAGCTGCCCGAGCCTATCTACACTCCCTCCACCAAGGCCGAGATCGGCGACCACGACGAGAACATCTCCTACGAAAAGAGCATCGAGGTGCTGGAAAAGCAGTTCCCCGGCCACGGCGAGGAGTACGCCACCAAGCTGCGCGACTACACCATTGCCCTGTATAAGAAGTGTGCTGAATATGCGCTCTCCCGCGGCATCATCATTGCCGACACCAAGTTTGAGTTTGGTCTGGATGAGAACGGCAACGTGGTGCTGGGCGACGAAATGCTCACCCCGGATTCCTCCCGCTTCTGGCCGCTGGAGGGCTATGAGCCGGGCCACAGCCAGCCTTCCTTCGATAAGCAGTTCGTTCGCGACTGGCTCAAGGCCAACCCCGACAGCAACTACGATCTGCCGCAGGACGTGATCGACAAGACCATTGCCAAGTATCTGGAAGCTTACGAGCTGCTCACCGGCAAAAAGCTGTAAGATCGACCGTATAAACGTACAAAAAAATGCTTCCGTGCGTCGCACGGAAGCATTTTTTGTTTCACTCACTCAGCTCCGAACTTTCCTCAGAATAAGCTTCGGACTCCGCCGGTTTTTCGTTTTCTTCGTCCAGCAGATACTGCACCTCGGTCTGCTTTGCCATCTGCTCTGCTGTCCAGTCCAGCTGAGCAATGCCTTCCAGTTCCAGCGTGTACTGCTCCACATTCTGCAGGCTGCCGGAGGCAAGACTCTGGCCCGGGTCGTTCTCCGGCGACCATGTAATGCGCAGCTCATCCGGCTGTGCGCTGCACTGCTGCACGGCATCGGTCACGCTGCGGCAGTCCTGCGCAAAGGCCTGTACGCTGTCATAGCCGCCAAACAGCTCCACAGTCAGGCTCAGATAGCCGTTTCCGGCATTCACATCCCGCAGCGTTTTCGCCTCACTGCTGTACAGGTAGGCATTTCCGCTGATATTCTTCACACGGATATCCGGGGCTGTTTGTTTGATCTTGTCATAGGCTTCTGTCGTATATTCCTGCCCCAGCTTCATGCTTGCCTGATTCCGCTCCGGGCCGAGTTCATCCCACACGACCGGCAGCAGCGACAGACAGAAGCATCCGCCCATGAGCACAAGGCAGATCAGCACCGACCAGAAATCGTATTTCCAGCGGCCCGGGCGGGCGGCAAAAAAGAGCACCTCGCCGCCCAGCAGGATCAGCCCTGCCGCCGGGGCGATCTTGAGCATCAGCTTCCAGTCAACGCCCGGCACAAAATAGGCAAGCAGAAAGAAGATGCCCGCTGCGATCAGGCATACGCCCAGCGTAAAGCTGCCCACCCGGCGCAGCGGCTGCGGTTTTGCAGGCTGCGGTGCTTCACCGGTCAGCGGCGCATCATTTCTCGTCTCGTCCATCGTCGGCATCCTCCGTCTCATCGTCCGGGGTCACGGGCTTGCCCAGCAGAGCCGCGAGCTTGGGCATGGCAAAGCCCTTTGCTTCCGGCTCTGCCTGCGCATCCTGTGCAGTATACTCGGTAAAATCTTCGGCATCGTTCTGCGGCTTCTGCTTTCTGCCCTTGGGGCCGCGCACCAGCCACGCACCGCAGATGATCAGGGCCACGCAGACCACCACCTCCGGCAGCTGATCCATCATCAGGTAGAGTGCACGGAAGAAGGGGCTGCTCTGGCCCCAGCGCCACACGATATCCCCCAGCGTGTTCATAAGGATGTTCTGGTAGGCCACCAGTGCGCCCAGCGCGATCAGGCCCCAACCCAGCAGCTTGTGGCTGTCCAGCATGAACTGTTCCATGCGCTGGTCGTGCCAGTTGATGTGCACCAGATAATCGTCCTGCGGGGCGGTGCCTGCGCCGATCTGCGCCCGGAGATTGAAGGTGTCAAAGAAGCTGTACATCCACACAATGGGCATGGCTACATACAAAACTTCCAGCAGAGTGCCCGCACCAAAGGCCACGCAGAACATCGTAATGAGCGAAAGGCCGCGCTTCATGTAGCCCTGATACATCTGGCCTGCGCCCGGGCAAAAGGCGAAGAGGAAGGTCAGGATTCCGTTTTTCATCATAATCGATCTCCTTATTTTGTTTGATCTGCAAGTGGCGAATTTTTGTATTTTTCTGCTGCAGGGCCGCCGGCTCCGAACAGCAGGTCATTGAGTGCTTTTGCCAGCGAAGCCTGCTGCTTCGGCTTGTCGTCGTCCATTGGCTTTCCCAGTATTTCCGGCTGGGCGGACGGGCGGTCATCTTCCATCGGCTTGCCCAGCTGCAAGGCTTCTTCGGTCTGGCTCTGGCTGGTCTCCGGTGTCCATGTGTGCAGCTCCTGCCGGAAATTCAGCAGCTGGTCTATGGTGCCGGAGCGCCACATGGTAAAGGCCAGCACCGCCGCCACACCGGCCACTGCGGCACGGCCCCATGTGTTCTGCATCAGCCGCACCCAGATGGCGGCCATCACCGCCTTGTGCGCGGAGTGCGGCGGCGTTTCCAGCGCATCTGCCGTCAGCAAAGCGGTGTAGCGGTCCATGCATTTATCGCAGTAGGATAAATGCTCGGCGGTTTCCAGCCGGCCCAGCTCATCCAGCCCGCCTGCCTGCAGGGCCTGTAGGCCTTCGTCGGTCAGGCAGCCGTTTTTGTCAAACAGTTCCATGTACGCACTCCTTTCCATCGTTTTCACGCTGTAGTATCTGCTGTGCCAGCATCTTTTTTGCCCGGTAGATCTGTGCTTCCACCGTCTTGGGCGGGCGGCCGCACAGCTGTGCCGCCTCGGCCATGGTGTGCTGTTCCAGCAGCACCAGACGGCAAGGCGTTCTGTAGGGCTCCCGCAGGTCCAGGATCATGACGGTGAGCTCTTCCTCGCCCAGAGCATCCAGCACCTGCTGTTCCGGCTGGGTGCCGGGCGGCGCACCTTCCAACGCCAGCACATCGTCGCCGGGAATGTTCACCCTGCGCACCCATGCGCTGCGCAGATAGTCCTTTGCCTTGTTGGCAGCGATGCGTGCCAGCCACTGTTTTTCAAACCCGGACGGGCAGCGGTCAATGGCCCGCCATGCCGCCAGAAAGGTCTCCTGCGTCAGGTCCTGCGCATCGCCGGCATCCGGCACCAGCTGGTGGCAGACCGTATATACGAGCGACTGGTATTTCTGCACCATCGCGCTGAATTCCAAGGTCGTCAACAGCCTGCCACCTCCTTTCAGTTTCGTCCCGGTCCGACGAAGTGCAGCCCCTGCGCTGCCCTTCTGCACATTCATACGAAACAGCCGTTCAAAATCCTGCAAAAACTTTTATTTTTATGATACAATAGAAGTAGTATAGCACAAAAGGAGGCATTCGGCCATGGCTGTCAGTACCCGTCAGGCACTTTTGCAGGCACTTTCCGCTGCCGGGGGCAGCTACGTTTCCGGCCAGCAGCTGGCCGAGACCCTCGGCGTGAGCCGCGCTGCCGTGCAC
>ENA-UAOY01000875-UAOY01000875.1-human-gut-metagenome-genome-assembly--contig:-NODE-875-length-10467-cov-6.281790_pt1 | contig 10467 bp, 9 predicted proteins | sample MGYA00243477_ERZ654571 | MGnify/ENA primary metagenome ERZ654571 (study PRJEB26926, sample SAMN06164761) | human gut metagenome | biome: ENVO:00009003; feature: ENVO:2100002; material: ENVO:00002003...
CAGATGTGTATAAGAGACAGGCTCACAACGGAACGATATTTTTAGATGAAATCGGAGAAATGGCGATAGAGTTGCAAGCCAAGTTGCTTCGAGTATTAGAAACCGGAGAATATATCAAAATAGGTGAAACCAAACCGACATCTGTAAATGTTCGTATTATTGCAGCAACCAACCGAAACTTGCCGGAAGAAATAAATGCAGGGCATTTCAGGGAGGATTTGTTTTATCGGCTGTCGGTTTTCCAAATACATTTACCGCCTTTGAGAGAACGCCCGGGAGATATTAGACTTCTAACCGAAGCGTTTGTACAATCCTTATCCGAAAAAATGACCCATTCCTCGAAAACGGTTTCCAAAGCATTCATCGACATGCTCGAACAACAAGAATGGAAAGGCAATGTGCGTGAACTCAGAAACGTTATCGAAAGAAGTCTTATTGTTTGTGAAAGTGATGAGTTACACCCCGAAGATTTACCCATAGAAATACAAAATGCAACTTTTAAGGAAAAAAGTAGTAATAATAGTGGTTTCGAATTATCGGCTATGGAAAAACGCCACATCGCCCGAGTACTGGACTATACAAACGGTAATAAAACCGAAGCTGCAAAACTCCTAAAAATAGGACTTACCACTTTATATCGAAAAATAGAAGAATATAAACTCTAATTTTTTTCAAAATAATACACAACCCTACCAAAATGAAAAGGGAGCATCTGGTGAACAGATACTCCCTTTTCATTTATAATACTAATTATGAACCAATTAAAATATTCAAAAACAATATTGGCACAACTTTGGCATACCCCAAACCGAAAAAAAATAATTTAGTATTCACTTAAAAAAATGTAACATGGAATTTGACGCATTAGGTTTTGGAGTTTGTATACTCAGTGGAATTGCCTGTTTCTGGCTCTTCTATAAGTGCATAGACTGGTTTGAAAAAATTTAATTAAAAGGAGATTTAACATGTACACTGCATTATTTATTATCAGCGTAATTATGTTCGGGTATCTGATGTATGTATTAGTAAAACCCGAAAAGTTTTAGTCATTTATAAAGATTAAACACAATGAATACAGAGATATTAGGTGTTATTGCACAAATTGTCCTGATGGTCGTACTCGCCTACCCCATCGGGAAATACATTTCAAAGGTTTTCAAAGGTGAGAAAGTTTGGTCGGACTTCATGACTCCCATCGAAAAAATCATGTACAAACTGGGAGGTGTCGATCCAACAGAAGAGATGAACTGGAAACAATTCCTGAAAGCATTGCTCGTGATAAACCTCTTTTGGTTTTTCTGGGGAATGATATTGTTAGTTTCTCAGGGAGTACTGCCCCTAAATCCAGACGGCAATTTAGGACAGTCTGTTCATCAGGCATTCAACACATGTATCAGCTTCCTCGTGAATTGTAACTTACAACATTATAGCGGAGAGAGTGGGCTAAGCTATCTCACCCAGTTATTCGTTATCATGCTGTTCCAATTCATCACCGCTGCAACCGGTATGGCGGCAATGGCGGGTATCATGAAGGCATTGGCCGCTAAAACGACCAAAACAATTGGAAACTTCTGGTACTTCTTAGTAAGGAGCTGTACCCGTGTTTTACTTCCTATTTGCCTCGTTATCGGATTCATACTGATTATAGAAGGGACCCCTATGGGCTTTGACGGAAAGATGGAAGTGACTACAATAGAAGGACAAACACAATATGTATCGCAAGGTCCTACTGCGGCGATAGTTCCCATCAAACAATTAGGTACGAACGGAGGTGGATACTTCGGAGTAAATTCATCGCACCCTCTTGAAAATCCTACCTATCTCACTAATATGATAGAATGTTGGGCCATATTGATTTTACCTATGGCTATGGTATTCGCTTTTGGGTTTTACCTTAAACGAAAGAAATTAGCATACAGTATTTTCGGAGTAATGCTATTTGCTTACTTAGCCGGGGTATGGATAAATGTATCCCAAGAAACAGGTGGCAACCCGCGCATCGACGCAATGGGTATAGCACAAGACAACGGTGCTATGGAAGGAAAAGAAGTCCGACTGGGTTCTGCTGCTACGGCGCTTTGGAGCGTGACAACCACCGTTACTTCCAACGGCTCTGTAAACGGTATGCATGACTCTACCATGCCTCTCTCTGGCATGATCGAAATGCTGAACATGCAAATCAATACATGGTTCGGTGGTGTAGGTGTAGGTTGGATGAACTACTTTACTTTTATCATTATCGCCGTATTTATCAGTGGATTGATGGTTGGTCGTACCCCCGAATTCCTCGGCAAAAAAATAGAAGCTCGAGAAATGAAAATCGCTACGATCGTTGCCTTGTTACACCCATTTGTCATCTTAGTAGGAACCTCATTAGCGGCCTATTTATATGTTCATGCACCTTCCTTTGTCGAAAACGAAGGCGGTTGGTTGAATAACCCGGGATTCCACGGACTAAGCGAAATGCTTTATGAATTTACTTCCTGTGCCGCCAATAATGGTTCCGGTTTCGAGGGATTGGGTGATAATACATGGTTCTGGAACTACTCTTGCGGTATAGTATTGATACTCAGCCGATACCTTCCCATCGTAGGACAAGTTGCCATTGCAGGATTATTAGCCAATAAGAAATATGTACCAGAAAGTGCAGGAACCTTAAAAACCGATACAGTTACTTTCGGTGTCATGACCTTCGCTGTCATCTTTATCGTTGCAGCTCTGTCATTCTTCCCGGTTCAAGCATTAAGTACTATTGCAGAACATTTCAGCTTATAATAACAGAACGATAGATATGAAAAATAATAAATCAGCTTCTTTATTTGAAAAAGAGCAAGTTTTAACGAGCTTAAAACAATCATTCGTTAAATTGAATCCTCGAATCATGGTGAAAAACCCCATCATGTTCACGGTAGAAGTTTGTACAGCCATTATGTTCCTTGTGATGATTTATTCCATCTTTGACAACGCTCAAGGTTCATTCGTGTACAATGCATGGGTTTTTGTTATCTTGTTTATCACACTATTATTCGCCAACTTCGCCGAAGCTATCGCTGAGGCCCGAGGCAAAGCACAGGCTGATAGTCTGAGAAAAACCCGCGAAGAAACTCCGGCAAAACTACTTGTCAATGGACAAATAAAAACGACAAGTAGCTCTCAACTGAAAAAAGGTGATGTATTTATCTGTGAAGCAGGTGATACCATACCAGCCGATGGTGAAATCATAAACGGATTGGCTTCTATCGACGAAAGTGCGATTACCGGAGAAAGTGCTCCTGTAATTCGAGAAGCCGGTGGTGACAAAAGTTCAGTGACCGGTGGAACAAAAGTCCTTTCGGATCGCATCGAAGTGCTTGTCACACAACAACCGGGAGAAAGTTTCTTGGACAAAATGATTGCTCTCGTCGAAGGCGCTTCCAGACAAAAAACGCCTAACGAAATTGCGCTGACAATCCTTTTAGCCGGCTTCACATTGGTATTCCTAATCGTATGTGTAACCCTTAAACCGTTTGCCGACTATACAGGAACCGTTATTACAATAGCATCTTTCTTATCGTTGTTTGTCTGCCTTATCCCGACGACAATCGGAGGTTTGCTTTCAGCTATCGGTATAGCAGGAATGGATAGAGCTCTGAGAGCAAATGTAATTACCAAATCGGGAAAAGCAGTAGAAACTGCCGGAGATATCGATACTCTCCTTTTGGATAAAACAGGAACTATTACAATCGGAAACCGTAAAGCTACCCATTTCTATCCCGCCAACGGTTTGGAAAATCATGCTTTTGCCGAAATTTGTATGATGTCGTCTCTATCCGATGAAACACCCGAAGGTAAATCTATCGTAGAACTGGCTCGTGAATCGGGTTTAAGAGTACACAACTTGAATACAACCGGTAGCAAGCTTATCAAATTCAGTGCCGAAACAAAATGTTCCGGTGTAGATTTAGCAGACGGTACTCGGATTAGAAAAGGGGCAGCAGAAGCTATTCGAAAAATTGCTCAAAACGCAAGCTACGAAATTCCACAAGATTTGGAAAATCGTATCACAGAGATTTCAAAAAATGGAGGAACCCCTCTTGTAGTTAGCGTCAATGAAAAACCGGCCGGTGTCATAGAATTACAAGATGTTATCAAACCGGGAATACAGGAACGGTTCGAACGGTTGCGTAAAATGGGAGTTAAAACAGTCATGGTTACCGGGGATAATCCATTAACGGCCAAATACATTGCAGAAAAAGCCGGTGTAGATGACTTCATCGCAGAAGCCAAACCCGAAGACAAAATGAACTACATCAAGAAAGAACAAAGTGCCGGTAAACTGGTAGCCATGATGGGCGACGGAACCAACGATGCTCCTGCTTTAGCCCAAGCGAATGTTGGTGTAGCTATGAATAGTGGAACTCAGGCAGCCAAAGAAGCTGGAAACATGGTAGACTTGGACAACGATCCGACGAAATTAATCGAAATTGTAGAAATCGGGAAACAATTATTAATGACTCGCGGAACCCTTACCACATTCTCCATCGCCAATGATGTCGCAAAATACTTTGCCATTATTCCGGCTCTATTCATGATAGCCGTACCAGAATTAGCTTCACTGAACATTATGGGATTACATAGCCCCGAAAGTGCTATTCTATCGGCCATTATTTTCAATGCAATCATTATTCCCATATTGATTCCATTGGCTTTAAGAGGTGTTCAATACAAGCCTATCGGAGCTTCGGCTTTACTCCGCCGCAACCTGCTCATTTACGGATTAGGTGGTATAATAGCTCCATTCGTCGGCATTAAACTCATAGATTTAGTAATAGGATTATTCTTTTAATAAAAGCAACAATGAAAAATTTCATAAAATCAATCAGGCTAACATTAGTTTTCTGCCTTTTCTTCTCAGTATTTTATATACTGATATTATGGATATTCGCCCAATTCGCAGGGCCAAACTCTGGAAACGCCGAGGTTGCGACCTTAGATGGGAAAGTAGTGGGTGCAGCCAATGTAGGGCAAGTCTTCACCGAAGACATCTATTTCTGGGGCCGTCCCTCTTGTGCCGGAGATGGATATGATGCCAGTAGTTCTGCCGGTAGCAACAAAGGACCTACGAACGAAGAATACTTGGCAGAAGTAGAAACTCGTATCGACACCTTCTTGGTACACCACCCTTATTTGGAACGTAAAGATGTACCGGCAGAAATGGTCACAGCCAGTGGTTCTGGTCTCGACCCTGACATCACACCAGAAAGTGCATACGTACAAGTAAAGCGTGTTGCCGCAGCCAGAAATATGGACGAAACTACCGTAAAAGAAATAGTAGACCAAACAATTGAAAAACCATTTTTAGGATTATTCGGAACAGAGAAAGTAAACGTATTAAAATTGAACATTAATTTAGAAAATTATGAAAACAAATAAAAACATTTCAGCAATAGCTACCATGAAAAAGAAACAATTAATCGATAAAGAAGGCGCCAGCCTTATCAGAGCATTGATAATCATTTCGATTATAGGGCTCCTTGCCATGTTTACCAATAAAGCATCTGCCCAAGTACGATTCAATGTACAAGGAGATTTAGTCAGTTCCTATGTGTGGAGAGGTATGTATCAAACAGGCGCTAGTATTCAACCGACTTTGAGTTTCAGTGTTGAAAACCTATCGTTGACGGCATGGGGATCCACCGACTTCGATGGTTACCGGAATGGTAATATTCCCTCTGCAAATAAAGAACTTGACTTGACTCTGGCTTATACCTTCCCAAAATTGGGACTAACAGTTTCGGTTGCCGATATGTGGTGGGCCGGACAAGGAGCTGGAAAATATTTCGATTTCAATAACAAGACGACAGCTCATCATTTCGAAGCAAGTCTTGCTTATGTACTTCCGGTAGAAAAATTTCCTCTTTCGATCGCATGGTACACCATGTTTGCCGGTATGGATAAAAATGAAAAAGGCGATAAAAACAACTACTCGTCTTATGTAGAACTCAATTATCCGTTCAGTGTAAAATCGGTCGATCTCAATGTAACATGTGGTATAGTACCTTATAAAGCACCTCAATACTATACCAACGGATTTGCCGTTACTAATGTAGCATTGAAAGGAAGCTACGCAATTAAAATCACAGATTCGTTCTCCCTTCCGATATTTTCACAAGTAATATGGAACCCTCGTATGGAAGATGCTCATATCGTATTCGGAATCACTCTTAAACCATAACAGGGAGAATGGATATAATTGAAAACGAAAAAAATGTACAATATTTTCTCGACTTGATAAAAAAATCGAGGAGAGGTAAGTTTAAACTCTACATCGGCATGATTGCCGGTGTAGGGAAATCTTATAGAATGCTACAAGAGGCCCACGAACTCTTAGAAAACGGAGTAGATGTAAAAGTGGGTTTCATAGAGACACACGGACGTACCGGTACAGAAGCTATTTTACAAGGTATTCCTGTTATCCCGAGAAAAAAAATTTTCTACAAAGGGAAAGAATTGGAAGAGATGGATTTGGATGCTATCCTTCAAATACGTCCCGAATTGGTCATTGTCGATGAACTGGCTCATACCAACGTCGAAGGCAGTCGCAATGAAAAGCGATGGCAAGACGTCATGGAGTTACTCGATGCCGGTATCAACGTCATATCGGCGGCAAATATCCAACATATCGAAAGCCTGAACGAAGAGGTGCAGGAAATATCAGGAATCGAAGTTCGAGAACGAATTCCCGATCGTGTTTTGGAAGAGGCCGATGAAGTCGTAAATATAGACCTCACAGCAGAAGAATTGATCGAACGATTAAAAGCCGGGAAAATATATAGGCCGGAAAAAATAGAATTGGCATTGAATAATTTTTTCAAGGCCGAGAATATTTTACAACTACGAGAACTCGCACTCAAAGAAGTTGCTTTACGGGTCGAAAAAAAAGTAGAAAACGAACTCCCCTTAGATACATCTCACGTACGTCATGAAAAATTCATGGCGTGCATCAGTTCCCACGAAAAAACGCCCCGCAAAATCATTCGACGCTGCGCTCGATTGGCTACACGATATAACACAAAATTTTTCGTACTATATGTACAAACACCCAAAGAGGATCCCGATCGCATCTCGCTGGCAGATCAGCGACATCTGTTAAACCATTTCAAATTAGCCACTGAATTAGGTGGAGAAGTCATACAGGTACATTCCCCGCACATTCTCGAAAGCATTATAAAGGTCGCAATCGAAAAACAAATTACAACAATATGTACAGGAATTCCAGCACTGAAATTGCCCAAAACCATATTTACGGTGTCCAAATATAAAAATTTCATGAAATCTTTATCCGAGAACAATATAGATTTAATTATCTTAGCCTAATAAAAATACCCGTCATGAATATAAAAACAAAGTTGCTTTTAAGTATAGGGTTACTGACCGGAATGATTATTCTGCTGGTCTCCTTATCAGTTATCTATTTACAGATGCTGACGGCTGCCGAACCAGACAGCCCGATAGCTTCGACAGGCTTAAAACAAGCCGTTGTATGGGTGGCAATTATCGGAGGCATCTGCATAGGCTGCGGTGTCACATTAGCTATCTGGCTTCCTCAATCGATAAATAGACCTATCAAGGAGCTAACCGACGGTATCCTCGAAATAGCGAATCGCAACTATGAAAAAAGGCTGAATATATCGGATAAAAACGAAGAATTTAAAAATGTGGTCGATAGTTTCAATAGAATGGCTCAACATTTGGCTGAATACAGATCTACCACCCTATCGACACTACTGGCACATAAAAAATTTCTCGAAGCAATTATCAATAGCATCAGCGATCCCATAATAGGATTAGATCCAGACCGCAAAATACTTTTCATAAATAGTGAAGCTCTGAACATACTGAATCTGAAAAAAGAAAACACAATCTTCAAATCGGCCGAAGAGATTTCTTTGAAGAATGATTTATTAAGGAAATTAATACGAGAATTGGTTTCTCCCAATCCTCAGAAAGAGCCTATCAAAATATATGCCGACAATAAAGAAAGTTACTTCAAAGCCTCCTATATAGAAATAGACAACACGAATCACGACAGTGAAGAACCCGAAAAACTGGGGCACGTAATTATATTGAAAAACATCACGGAGTTTAAAGAGCTGGATTCTGCGAAAACAACATTTATCTCGACGATATCTCATGAATTGAAGACTCCCATATCAGCCATTATGATGAGTCTGCAATTATTGGAAGACAGACGTATCGGGTCTCTTAACAAAGAACAAGAACAACTCTCCCAAAGTATTAAGGAGAACGGAGAACGGTTGCTCAATATCACCGGAGAATTACTGAACATGACCCAAGTAGAAGCCGGAAAACTACAATTGATGCCCAAGATAACCCGGCCCATAGAATTGATCGAATATGCGATCAAGGCCAATCAGGTACAAGCCGACAAATTCAACATACACATCGAAGTCGATTATGACGAAAATACAAAGAAACTATTTGTCGACAGCGAAAAAATAGCATGGGTACTTACCAATCTTGTAAGCAATGCTATACGTTATTCCAAAGAAAACGGTCGCGTAATTATCGGCACTCATCAAGACGGTAATATGGTCGAAATCTATGTACAAGATTTTGGGAAGGGAATCGACCCTCGCTATCATCAAAGCATATTCGACCGTTATTTCCGAGTGCCGGGAACAAAAGTACAAGGCAGCGGATTAGGATTGTCTATATCCAAAGATTTTGTAGAAGCACATGGGGGGGACTCTTTCCGTAGAAAGCGAATTAGGAAAAGGGAGCCGTTTTATACTAAGATTGAAATCATAATAAACGGGGACTAAAAATCTCACCAATCGATTTCCCGTATTCCCTTACTCCGTAAAAATGCATTCGCTTTACTGAAATGCCGACATCCGAAAAAGCCACGATCAGCCGATCGTGGCGACGGGTGCGCGGCTGTTAAAACCAAATGCTTGCGAGCATCAATAAGCGCAATCTTCTCCTTAGCATAACTCCCCCACAGCATAAACACGAGATTTTCTCTCTCATCGCTCAACTTTCGAATGACCGCATCGGTAAAAACCTCCCAGCCCATGTTTCGGTGCGATCCTGTTTCATGAGCTCGCACGGTAAGCACAGAATTCAAAGGAAATACACCTTGCCTCACCCACCGATCCAAATTGCCCGAAGCGGGAATAGGCTTGCCCAAATCATCATGTATCTCCTTAAACATATTAAACAAAGAGCCGGGAATAGCCACCCCCTCGGGTACAGAAAAACAAACACCATAATACTGTCCGGGATTGGGATAGGGATCCTGGCCTAAAATAACAACTCTCACAGACTCGAAAGGACATGCATCGAATACATGAAATATCAAATGTCCCGGAGGCAAAACATGCGCACGGCCATATTCGCTCCGCACAAAAGAAACCAATCGCTCGAAATAGGGCTTATCGAACTCGTCTTGCAGCCTCTTTCGCCAACTTTCCTCTATCCTCACATTCATATCTTATAAATTATTTCTCCAGTGACAGCGCAGCTTCGGACAACAATAAATACACTCGTACCGAAATCTCACTTGTCGCATTGCCTCTTGCAAAGTTACACAAACAATGCACTAAAAGATTCATACGGCCTACCTTTTTATTTTTAGAGTCATTACAACAACCGATAAAAACTCGCCGATATACAAACAGACTTCTATTCGAACACAGAAAATCGCATATTCCCAGCAGAGATTAATAATAAGTTATGACTGCGTTTAAACCTTTTTTCGTTAACTTCGTCAAATGAAAAAAAATTGCACATGAAACCACTACTTATCCTTATTTCGATTTTATTCGGATTCCTATCCATGCAAGCCCAATATGACTATCCCTATGATAGCGGCAATCATTACTACGATAATACCCCACGTCTTATCATTCAGAAAAGCCGAATCATGGGTTGGTACGTTTCCGACATAAACGGAAACCGCATTAGCGACTATTACGAACAAATCCGACCTTATAGGCAAGGTCGGGCAGCAGCATTAGACAAAATCATGGGTTGGTGTTTCATTTCCCTCGACGGTAAACGATGCACCGATTATTACCTTCTCGTCGACGATTTCCATGAAGGGTATGCACTTGTCAAAGATAAAATCATGGGCTATTGTTTCATCAATAGAGACGGTCATCGACTCGGCGACTATTATGAAGAAGCCTATCCGTTTCACCGAGGCGTCGCTTTGGTGAAAGACAAAATCATGGGTTGGTACTTACTGAACACTGCCGGAAAGCGAATAAGCGACTATCACGATTCGCCTCGCGATTTTCAACCGACAAGACCACTGTACCGTCCGTGGTGAAAGCCGAATTTTCTATAATAGACAAAAGTAAAGAAATAAAAAAGAGAGTCACCAAACTGTAACTCTCTTTTTTCAAGTGGTGCCAACGGGAATCGAACCAGTGACACAAGGATTTTCAGTCCTTTGCTCTA
>ENA-UAOY01000880-UAOY01000880.1-human-gut-metagenome-genome-assembly--contig:-NODE-880-length-10400-cov-6.002513_pt1 | contig 10400 bp, 7 predicted proteins | sample MGYA00243477_ERZ654571 | MGnify/ENA primary metagenome ERZ654571 (study PRJEB26926, sample SAMN06164761) | human gut metagenome | biome: ENVO:00009003; feature: ENVO:2100002; material: ENVO:00002003...
CGAGATAGGAGTCCGTCTCGTGGGCTCGGAGATGTGTATAAGAGACAGGAATTATCTATTATGGCAAGTTTTGAAAAATAGTTGCTTAATATACATAAATATAGTATAATGAGTATTAAGACAGTATGCGTCATAAGGTTGTGCATTTTTCATAGGCTGTGGGGTGTGTTTTTGTGCAGATATACAAAAGTGTGATGCTATGATAACCATATCGGGATAACTGCAACTAAGTATATGAAAGGGCAAAAACGAGAGAGCATGAAACGGAGATAAAAATGGAAAATGCAAAGCTTGGAGATGTCATCGCCTTTGTCCTAAGGTCCATGAACGAGGAAACTCGTCAGACAGACGATGAGGCAGAGGCGCAGATGAAAAGGTTGATACGCATACTTGTCTTGGAGGGATATGTGAATGAACAAGAATGAATTGAGAGCCGTTGTAGAAAAGGCTCAAAATGGTGAAAAGACAGCTTTTGAGAAGCTGTACAAAGAGTTCCACGAGAAGCTTTATTTCTTCGTGCTGAAAAACGTTGGGGATAAGCATACCGCAGAGGATATCACCGAGGACAGCTTTTTGGCTTCAATGGAGGGGATAGGGTCGCTGAAAGAGCCTGAGCATTATGAAACGTGGCTTCACTCTATCGCTTTCAACAAGTGCAGAATGTATTTCAGACAAAAGGGCAGAGAGGATAACATAAGCCTTGATGACGAAAACCTCAGCGAGGATATCCATGCTGACGATACTGTTATGCTCCCTGAGGATTATGCCGACAGCAAGGAGCTTAAACGCTGTCTGAAAAAGGTCATAGAGGGGCTGAAGCCTGAGCAGAGGTCGGCGGTGATACTTTATTATTATGACGGCATGCCGCTGAAAAAAGTGTCCGAGATTTTGGAGATAAGCGAGAATGCCGCCAAGCAGAAGCTTTTTAAGGCGAGGGCAAAGATAAAGAAAGAGATAGAGCGTATCTTTGAGGGCGGCGCATTTGCGGCTGTGCCTATGAGCGCAATGATGAGAGCGGCTCTGCCGAAAAAGTATGCAATGACAGCGGCTTCACCTGTTACAGCGTTGAAAACCTCTTCCGCTGCTATAAAGATAGTGGGAACTGCGGCGGCTGTGGTGGTGGCAGTGAGCATACCATTGGCTCTCCGTGGAGTGAACAACAACGGCTTCGGCGTTCACGATGATAGCCTTGACCTTTCTGACAGCAGTATGGCAGACGCTTCATCAGAGAAGATACCTGAAATCAGTTCGTCAAAAGCTGAAACAGACAGCATATCTGAGCCGTCAAGCGAGCCTGAAAAGGTAACAGACACCGCCGTGACAACTGCACCTGCACCTGTGCAAACCGATACTCCTGTTACAGATACGCAAGGCGAAAATACAAGCGCTGTCCTCCCAAGTGCAGACAACCCAGGCGAGGAGCTGTTTTCAAATACAGTGGGGGATATGCTCAAAATGGCAGACAACAACTATGAGTTTGTTTATCCAACATTCGTTCAAAACGGCTATGATTCTATGTATCAGTGCTCGGCTTTTCCGCAGTATCACTTCGGCAGGGCGGCTTTGAATACCGAAACAGGCAAGGGCTATGTTGACGAAAGCCTGCCTGTCACAAGGGTGGAGCTTTACAATGGTGCATACATCACAAAGAATATCTATGTGGGCATGACATACAACGAGCTTTGCAACGCTCTGGGTGAAAAGCCACTTATGTATCTTTCAAATACAGACAGAAACCGAATCGTATCAGCGACAATAAACGGCAGAACATGGTGGTTCGGCTTTGACCTCACTGACGAACAGCTTGATGAAACATATAAAAGAATGCAGGCTCAGACGGACAGCGAGACTTTTGAACTCAACCCATATCAATACGGCGTTGACATCTCTGACATTGACCCTGTTACAAGCGTGGCAGTGTGTGATATAAGCGACAATTAAGAACAGCAAAACGGATATACTATATATAATAGAAAAAGCGGAGGCTCTTTGCGAGCTTTCCGCCTTTTTCATATGTTCAGCATTACGGAAGCGTAAAACATTCCGTCACCGTATTCAAATTTAGCTACGCCATTGTATTTGGCGGCAATGTTCTTGACAGACTCTGTGCCGATCCCTTTGCCTTTGCGTTTTGAGGAAAGGAAACCGCCTTCGGGGTCGGTGAGGATAGTTCCGGTGAAGGTGTTGTCCACCGCCAGGCAAAGGGAATAGCTGTCAGCCTTTGCTCTGATTATTATTTTTTTATTCTTTGCACTGTCAGACACGCAGCCGTGAATGGCGTTTTCGATAAGATTTCCGAAAAGCACAGAGAGGTCGGTTATGTCTATTTTTATATCATCTGGGATGTCAGCGCTCACCTTGTATTCAATGCCGCTGCTTTCCGCTATTTGAGCAAAATATGCAAGAAGTGCGCTTACAGATGTGTTTTTGCAGTAAATGTGTTCTGATATATCGGGCATAGAATCCCTGAAAGAATTGAGATATTCCGAAAGCTTATCGTATTCGCCCTTTTTCAGAAGCTCCTGCATAAGAGCGATATGATGTCTGACATCATGCTTATAGCGTCTTGTTTCTTTTATCTTATCCTGCAAATAGTCATATTGCAGGTTCTGCATTTCAAGCAGGTGGTTATTTTCCTGAAGCCGCAGATTTTTCTGCTGTTCGATGACCAGCCGTGCCACGATGTAATACACCAGAAACGCCCCTGCGTTTATAAAGAACAGAGCTATGGTGTTCTTTGGCTCCAGAGCAAGCTCTAAGCTGCTTTTCGTAGAGTTGCCGTAGAGAGTATAGTACCATATTATATAGAATGTAAATGGGATAAGCCAAAGATAGCGCCACTCCAGACCTGACGGCTCTCTTTCCACCGCAGGTGTATAGACCTTTTTCATGTAGATAAAAAGCGGTCCCCATACAACGGCTTCTGTCATAAGCATACAAAGGGAAAACGACCAGCGGTATGATTCATAGGCAAGTGACGGGAACAGAATTCCCTCCAGACACTTTGAGGTAATGACGATAAAGCTTGCGTTATTTGAAAGCAGAAGCAGTGTGAAGCCTGTTTTGCCGACCTTGACCTTCACAGCGAAAAAGTAAAAAGCCGCATAGAGCAGGGTGCTGACTGCACTTAGCAGACCTGCATTTGTGCTGAAAAATGCCGCCTGCCAGCCTAAAAATATCTGCACCAGTGAAAGAGCCACAACAAGTCCCACGGTAGCTGTTTTGGAAAAGCGAAGCCTATGCCGGAAGGGATAAAGGGCAAGCACCATAAGTGGCAGAAAATTCAGAAGGGAATATATGCCCACTTCCACAAGGCGGTATAAAGGAGGCATTACTGCTCACCGCCTTTTCGCAGATCACTGAAGCGAAACTGAGCGAAGGCGTCTAATGTTTCTCTGGATTTTCGGCGACTTATGGGGATATGTGTGCCGTCGCTCATTATGAAAAGGTCGCTTTTTTGCTGGGCTATCTCATAGAAATTCACGATGACGCCTTTGGTGGAAGTGTAAAAGTATGAATGACTGCAAAAAATGCTCTCGATCTCAGCGAAAGAATTTCTTGAAACTATGCTTTCGCCGTCTGTGCAATGGATAGTCACGATATGTGACGCACAGTCTATGTAGATAACATTTCTGAGTATCACGTTCTGACCGTCAGGAAGCTTAACGGAACGCATACGATCAATTTCATCAGAACCGATCCGGTCAAGCATGGCTTTTACTTTGTCAGCCTGAAAGGGCTTGCAAAGATAGTAGCAGGCGTTGAGGTCGTAGCTTTCGCTTGCAAACTCGTTGCTTGAAGTGCCGAATGCGATATGCACGTTTTTGTCTGTTTCACGAAGCTTTTCTGCGACCTCTATCCCTGTCATTTTCCCCATGAATATATCAAGCACCACCAGATCATAAGCTCCCATCTGCCAACATGACAAAAAGCTTTCTCCGCTTGAAAACGTATCTATCTGACAGCTGTGAGCGGTTTGTTCGGAAATATATTCATGAAGAAGTGCAAGGTCGTTTTTATTATCGTCTACCAATGCCACTCTCATACTGTAAAAATCCTTTCTTATACATGATTTCTTAATATATAATAACACACATCAAAGCAAAATTCAAGCATTATTCATTTATTTTGTTACCGCTTGTGCAGATTTTTGACCGTTTGTGCTAAATTTATTGACAAAGTGTGTAGTCTGTGTTAAAATAATCGTGTAAAATTATGTTCTGAGTAAAAAAGAAATATCAATCCAGAAAAATATTATGGAGGAATTAGAATGAAAAAGAAAATTTTAAGTCTTTTGGTGACGGGCTGTCTTTTGTTTGTGCCGACAACGGCATTTGCAGACGATAATAAGACGGTAATAAAAACTGTTGACGACCTGTTGGCATTTTCAAAAGCGGTAAACAACGGAGATTATGACAAGAATAAGGACGCAGTTGTTGTTCTTGAAAATGACCTTGACTTGACAGGTGTTGTATGGACGCCTATCGGAAACGTTATCGGTAAAAACGGCTATATTGAACATTGTTTCAGCGGCAAATTCTACGGAAACGGTCATACTATTTCAAACATTGATTTTACGTCTATTTATGGTAAAGACGTGTTGGTCGGTTTCTTTGGCGATATTGAGGAAGCAGAGGTATCAGGTCTGACTATAGAGGGAAATCTGGATGTGACAAATACTGATAACGACTATACTTTTTATGGCACTATTGCAGGATTTGCAGGTGATTGTACTATTACTGATTGTGTGTCAAACGTATCTTTCAACAATAACGGCAAATATGTTTATGGCTTAATGGGCATGGTAGGTCAGGCAGACGCCACAACTTTTGAATATTGTGAGAACACAGCAGACATAACTATCTCAGGCGACAGCGGAAGTCTTTATGTGGGCGGTATAGTTGGATATGCACAGAATGGAACGGAAGTCCGCTATTGTTCAAGCACAGGCGATATGGTATATGCTGCACCAGACGCCGGCGGTATCGTAGGATGTTTGTATGGCGATTCCAAGGTCATAAACAGCTATGTTACAGGAAAACTCACGCCGGTTGGCAACGGAACCACAGATGTAGGCGGTATTGTTGGTTCAGTAGCTGGCGGTTCTGTAAGTGATTGCTATTTTGCAGGAGAAATTGACCTTTCACAGTATTCAGCCAAAAAGCCATATACACGTTTCGGCGGAATAGTGGGAAAAGATTCCTCGTCTACACCTGACTTTAAAAACAACTATTTCACAGAAACAGAAGATGTTGAAGCTTGCGGAAAGGGAATAAACGCAGGCATATCAAAGCCATATGACTATATGACAACAAAAGAATTTTATGACGAGCTGACAGCCGACGGTGCAAAGTATCAGTATGTTGAGGGAAAACGCCTGTCCTGCCAACCAAGGAATATGCAGTTGATTTTGAAGTAACACCTGCTGACCTGAAAAATGTTGTAATAAAGGTAGACGGAAAAGAGATAACAGGCAGCACTGCAATGCTTACAGCAGGCACTTACACAGTAGAGGTAACTGCTGACGATTGCGAGCCTCTCAGCAAGGAAATAACTATTTCAGCAGATATCGCAACACATACACAGGCTTTTGAACTTGCATACAAGTCAGCAGACTACACAGAGCTTGACAAGGCAGAGGAAGCCGCAAAGGCTCTCAACAAGGACGATTATGAGGACTTCTCAGAAGTCGAAAAGGCTCTTGCCGCTATTGACAGAACGAAGAACATCACAGAGCAGGCTGATGTTGACGCTATGGTAAAGGCTATAAATGACGCTGTGGCAAATCTTGTAAAGAAAACACCTGCTTCTTCACAGCCTGACAGCGTAAGCAGTTCCGCTTCTGACAGCAAGTCAGACAGCAGCTCAAAGGCGGCTTCAAACGCTTCAAATACAAACCCGTCAACAGGCGTTGCTGGCGGAGCGTTCGCTCTTGCACTTCTGAGCGGTGCGGCTGTGGTCATGGCTAAGAAGAAAAAGTAATACATCCATTAAATGGACATATAAAGCAATTAAGTGGGAGTTTCATACATTATTTGTTTAAATGAATACCGCTTGTGCAGATTTTTGACCGCTTGTGTCAAAATAGTTGAAAAATTATTACCGCTCTGCTATCATAATTATAAGCAGGGCGGTTTTATATCGCAATGCAAATATGATATGAAGTCTTATATTTCGGGAGGATAAAATATGAAAAAGACAAGAATTTTTAGCACAATGCTCGCAACGGTCATATGTATGGCATCTTTGCCTGCAATAAATGTTTTTGCGGCAAATCAGCAGAGAACTACAACTCTTGACCTTACAGTGGCAGGATTTCAGAACGATCAGAAAAATGAAGACGAGGGCTGGAGCTGGGACGCAGCAACTTCTACTCTTACACTTGACAATGTTGATTTTTCGACGGCGAAAAAGTCTTGTGTCATTGTTGACGGAGAAAAAGTTACTAATATAGTTTTCTCAGGAGATAACAAGATGACCTCAGGCACTACAGTTATTTCGAGAAAAGGAAGCGCAAAAGATACCGGTGTAGTACTAAGTGGAAAGACTAAGGACAGTGTGCTTAATCTTGAAGAAACAGGCAACCTTCCAGTAATGGATCAGCCTAATGTTACTTTTGAGTCAGGAACTGTCAACGCAAAGGGCGGTGCTGTCATAACACTTTATTCCATAAAGGTAATGGACGCAACTCTTAATATTGACACAAGTGAAGTTGCCGATGGTGGCTGGAATGACGGTTTGTATGCAAACGGCTCTGTTGAGATATACGGCGGAGATGTGAATATCAATGCAGGAAGAGCAGGAATATTAGTAGTTGGTATAGGTGCCCCTGAGCCTAAGACAGGCTTGATTATAAAGGACGGAAAGGTAGATATCAATGCCAAGCTTGCGGATATTTATCTTGGTACAGACAATATAAAGAACGGTCTTATCTCGGGAGGAGATATCACACTCGGTGGTGACATAGGAATTTTCCTTAACGATTGCGAAAAGTGCGAGATAAAGGGCGGTACATTCCATACTGATGAATGTGAAAAACCATTCGCAGTTCATAGAGACAGTTCGGCTGTATTTGAGTATGCAAAGGCAGATTATACAGAGCTTGACAAAGCAGAAGAAGCTGCAAAGGCTCTTAATAAGGACAACTATGTGGACTTTACAGCCGTAGAAAAGGCACTTGAAGCTATCGACAGAACTAAAAACCTTACACAGCAGTCAGATGTTGACAAAATGGCGAAAGATATAAACGACGCTGTTGAGGCACTTGTTTACAAGTCAGCAGACTATACAGAGCTTGACAAGGCAGAGAAAGCCGCAAAGGCTCTCAACAAAGACGATTATGAGGACTTCTCAGAAGTCGAAAAGGCTCTTGCCGCTATCGACAGAACAAAGAACATCACAGAGCAGGCTGATGTGGACGCTATGGTAAAGGCTATAAATGACGCTGTGGCAAACCTTGTAAAGAAAACACCTGCTTCTTCACAGCCTGACAGCGTAAGCAGTTCTGATGCTTCGTCAGATACGAGCAGTTCCGCTTCCGACAGCTCATCTTCCGACAGCTCATCTTCTGACAGCAAGGCAACTGACAGCAAGTCAGACAGCAGCTCAAAGGCAGCCTCAAACGCTTCAAACACAAACCCATCGACTGGTGTTGCAGGCGGAGCATTCGCTCTTGCACTTTTGAGCGGTGCAGCTGTGGTCATGGCTAAGAAGAAAAAGTAAATAAGATCTCCCCTATTGTTGATATTTCGGAGAAGGGCAGTTCCTTGTGGACTGCCTTTTTTCTGTTTGCAGGAAAGCGGAATTTGCCTGCATAATTTGGGGCGCTTTTTTGCAAAGAAGCATAAAAATGCAATTATTTTATATTGATACTGCAAAATCGTCCTTGCAAGCTTAGACTAACTATTGATAATAGTCAATATCTTTTATTATCTATTTTATACCATGAAATTACATTTATTCATAAAAAATCGTTATAGATTTAAGCGAAATGTAAAAAATCAGCTCACAAAATCTGCGTTTACCCTTGCAATTCAGAAAAATATGTGGTATAATTATATTGCTGTAATAGGAGCACAGCATGAAATGCTGGCAGTGTGTTTTCAATTGTCAGATGAATTTCTGTATAGCTTATGCTTTATAATAAGGAAAGAAAATGAATGCGCCAGCGTGTGTTGTTTCATTATAGCGCCTATTAACGATATTTTTTTTGAAAAGGAGTTATTGCAACATGTCAAAGATCGATTTGAGCAAGTACGGTATCACCGGAACTACAGAAGTTGTTTACAACCCTTCTTACGAGCAGCTGTTCGAGGAAGAAACAAAGCCAACACTCGAAGGCTATGAAAAGGGTCAGGAGAGTGAGCTTGGCGCAGTAAACGTTATGACAGGCGTTTATACAGGCCGTTCACCTAAAGATAAGTTCATCGTTATGGACGAAAATTCTAAGGACACTGTTTGGTGGACTTCTGACGAGTACAAGAACGACAACCACCCAGCTTCACAGGAGGCTTGGAAGTCTGTTAAGGAACTCGCTATCAAGGAACTTTCAAATAAGAGACTTTTCGTAGTTGACGCATTCTGCGGCGCTAACAAGGATACAAGAATGGCTATCCGTTTCATCGTTGAGGTTGCTTGGCAGGCTCACTTTGTAACAAATATGTTCATCAAGCCAACTGCTGAGGAGCTTGAGAACTTTGAGCCTGACTTCGTTGTATACAACGCTTCAAAGGCTAAGGTAGAGAACTATAAGGAGCTTGGTCTTAACTCCGAGACAGCCGTTATGTTCAACATCACAAGCCGTGAGCAGGTAATCATCAACACTTGGTACGGTGGAGAGATGAAGAAGGGTATGTTCTCAATGATGAACTACTTCCTTCCACTCAAGGGCATGGCTTCAATGCACTGCTCAGCTAACACAGACAAGAACGGTGAGAACACAGCTATCTTCTTTGGTCTGTCCGGTACAGGTAAGACAACACTTTCTACAGACCCTAAGAGACTTCTTATCGGTGACGACGAGCACGGCTGGGACGACAACGGAGTATTCAACTTCGAGGGCGGCTGCTATGCTAAGGTCATCAACCTTGATAAGGATTCTGAGCCTGATATCTACAACGCTATCAGAAGAGATGCTCTTCTTGAGAACGTAACTCTTGACGAGAACGGCAAGATCGACTTTGCTGATAAGAGCGTTACAGAGAACACTCGTGTATCTTATCCTATCGACCATATCCAGAACATTGTAAGACCTATTTCTTCTGCACCTGCTGCAAAGAACGTTATCTTCCTTTCAGCAGACGCATTTGGTGTACTGCCTCCAGTATCTATCCTCACACCAGAGCAGACACAGTATTACTTCCTCTCTGGCTTTACTGCAAAGCTTGCAGGTACAGAGCGTGGAATCACTGAGCCTACACCAACATTCTCAGCTTGCTTCGGTCAGGCTTTCCTTGAGCTTCACCCAACAAAGTATGCTGAAGAGCTTGTTAAGAAGATGGAGAAGAGCGGTGCTAAGGCATACCTGGTAAACACAGGTTGGAACGGCACAGGCAAGAGAATTTCTATCAAGGATACTCGTGGAATTATCGACGCTATCCTTAACGGTGACATTCTCAACGCACCTACAAAGAAGATACCACACTTTGACTTTGAAGTTCCAACAGAGCTTCCAGGCGTTGATCCTGCAATTCTCGATCCTCGTGACACATATGCTGACGCTTCCGAGTGGGAGACAAAGGCTAAGGATCTTGCAAGCAGATTTGTTAAGAACTTTGCTAAGTATGAGGGCAACCCAGCAGGTAAGGCTCTTGTATCAGCAGGTCCAAAGGAATAATCAATAACTCTGATACTATTATATAGTATAAAAGCTGCTGTGCCTTTTGGTACGGCAGCTTTTTTGCGCTCTTGAAAAAGTGTGATGAAGGTGGTATAATTGGTATGGAGGCGAATTTAGTTTGGAAAAGAAGAATTATGCCGCAAGGGCGGCTATATATGCCATGGGGCTTGTGATACTTGCCGCAGGGATAACGATGAACATCAAAACAGGGCTAGGGGTATCCACTATTATATCAGTGCCATTTGCCATATCGAGTATATGGGATGTGAATTTTTCTCTTGTGACTTTTGCTACATATGCACTGTTCGTTGTGATAGAAATGATAATAAAAGGCAGCGACAGAACTGTTATAGACTGGCTGCAAATACCATTCAGCATTGTGTTCAGCCTGCTGCTGAATATGTTTTCAAAGCTGCTTGATTTTAATTTCGGACATTTGTGGCAAAACACGCTGTATCTTGCAGCAGCGATAATCTGCACGGGTGCTGGAATGTCAATGATGATAGCCATGAAGCTGTCTCTTATACACATCTCCGAGCCCACGAGACGGACTCCTATCTCG
>ENA-UAOY01000882-UAOY01000882.1-human-gut-metagenome-genome-assembly--contig:-NODE-882-length-10387-cov-4.733643_pt1 | contig 10387 bp, 7 predicted proteins | sample MGYA00243477_ERZ654571 | MGnify/ENA primary metagenome ERZ654571 (study PRJEB26926, sample SAMN06164761) | human gut metagenome | biome: ENVO:00009003; feature: ENVO:2100002; material: ENVO:00002003...
AGTCCGTCTCGTGGGCTCGGAGATGTGTATAAGAGACAGGGACGAGGCGGGAATCCTTTATCATACGGATCCCGTCAGCCTTAAATGGTGAAATAAAAAGCCCTGCAAATTCTAATATGTCCGAATCTAATTTTAAGAACAGCAGTCAAGAAACTGATTCATTGGGTTACTTTCCCTCTTTGGACGAATACAATCCCGGAATTACTGCGGATATGTGGGCTACAGCCTTAGATGATGATACCGTTACATATCCAGAAAATCTGGATATGTTTCGAAAAATTATGGAATTGGGTGGAGAAAGTACCTGCGCGCATTTAGCCGAAGTATATGGGAAAACTCCTTCATACTATAATGCGTGGGGAACCCAGTTCAGCAGAAGGGTGAAAAAGAAGTACAGCTGTCCCAATTGGATAAATCGAGAAGATGGAACTGAACGATGGAAAAATGAACGATGGAAAAACTGGTGTATTCCTTTTGTTGGTCGCTATGTCGTCGAAAACGGAAAAGAGCGTTTTTCTTGGAGATTGCGAGATGAATTGAAAGAGGCACTTATGAATATGGATATTACAATGGGTTCTTTGAAGGAGAACCCCGTAACCGATGTTGGTTTGAACACCATCTTTTACGGCCCTCCGGGGACAGGAAAAACTTATCACACGGTTATTTACGCCGTTGCAATCATTGAAAATAAGAAATGGATTGAGATAGAGAAGGAAAATTACTCTGATGTATTGGAGCGCTACAATGGATATAAGGCAGAGGGAAGAATTGAATTCACAACTTTTCATCAATCTTATGGATATGAGGAATTTATCGAAGGAATTAAACCTGTCATTACTCCTGAAGATGGTATTGGTGGAGGAATAGGTGACATTCAGTATAGTGTGCAACCTGGTATATTTAAAAGATTCTGCGAGAAAGCGCAACGGTCGAGCACATTAAGAAAGAAAAACTTCAGTTTTAGAGAATACCCGAATATCTGGAAAGTATCTTTATGGGGAACAGGTGATAACCCTGTTCGTTCGGAGTGCTTGAAAAATGGCCACATCCGTATCGGATGGGACGATTATGGTAAGGACATTACAGATGAAACCAATTTTGATGATGGTGGTAGAGTAGTTCTGAATGCTTTTATGAACCGTATGCAGATCGGTGATATTGTGTTTTCGTGTTACAGTTCTACTACGATTGATGCTATTGGCGTTGTCGTAGGTGAATATGAATGGCATGATGAATACGATAACCTGAAACGGTTGCGAAAAGTGAACTGGATTGTGAAAGATATTCAGGAGAATATACTTTCCATTAATGGCGGAACTCCCATGACATTGGCTTCAGTTTATCGTCTGTCAAATGTGACGGTTAATGATGTGTATCAGATTATTGAGAAATATGATTCTACTCCACCTGCTTTTGTAACCGATAGTCATGACAACAATTATGTCTTCATCATTGATGAAATCAACCGTGGCAACATTTCAAAGATTTTTGGAGAACTGATTACTTTGGTTGAACCGACAAAACGCTGGGGAAATCCGGAAGGTATGGAGGCCGTGTTGCCTTATTCTCAAAAGTCTTTTGGTGTACCGAAAAATGTATATATTATAGGTACCATGAATACGGCGGATCGTTCCATTTCCATTATTGATACAGCTTTGCGCCGTCGATTCTTCTTCAAGGAAATGTTGCCGAAGCCGGATGTCTTGGCTGATGTAAGCGTAAAAGATTTGTCTGTCAGTGGTTTGCTTGCCCGTATGAATGAACGGATTGCTGTTCTGTATGACAGGGAACATACGATTGGTCATGCATATTTTATGCCGCTGAAAAAAAATCCGACGATTAAAAAACTGGCTGAGATTTTTACAAATAACATTATTCCTCTCCTGCAAGAATATTTCTATGAGGACTATGAACAAATCCGGCGAATACTTGGCGACAAGTTTGTTATTGAAACTAAGTCGAAAGACTTGTTTAGTCGAGAAGATGTTGTGGATGATAAGTGTAGCTATGATATCAACTATGCTGCATTTGATGATATTGAATCCTATCGTTCCATTTGAAATGTAAAGGGAAACGAAGTTAGAGTGAACTCTTTTTATCAAATCAAAGAATATGATTCGTTTATTTCTGATAAAGAAATTGCTGGATATAAGACTTTGCCTGAGTCTATTTTCCAGCAACTTGAGGATTTTATTCTGACTAATCGCAGCAAGGATACCGATGCACTGGAGTTGATGGGACTTTCTGCAAAAAAGGGCATCGGAAAAGTAATCACGGCAAAAAATTATGTCGGTATCATTACACTGAATGATGGGACAACCATTGAAATCTTGCCCAAAATTTACTCGGCAAGCATGGACGACAATTTTGGTGCCAGAACCAAACGAGTGTTGCTCGATATGCTGAGAACACTACGGAAAATGCCTTTTAAGTCTTTGCAGAATTCTTGTGTGAATATTGAAAAAATGAATATCTTTGAAATATTCATTCGAATGTTCGTGAACGAGGTTTTCTTCATTGTGAAGCGTGGTCTCAAATGCAGTTATGAAGCAATTGCAGAGAACACAACATTTTTTAAGGGAAAGATACTGTTTTCAAAGCAGGTCAAGTTGAACTGTTTTCACAAAGAGCGCAACTATGTTGAATATGACGCATTTACAGCCAACCGTCCGGAAAATAAATTGTTGAAAGCAACATTGATTTATCTCTGCAAAAGGACTACATCTTCAAAAAACAGAAGCGATATAAAAAGTTTGCTGAGTGTATTTTCAAATGTGGAGGCTTCTACTGACTATAAAGGGGATTTTGCTAAGTATATTAGTGATCGAAACATGAAGGATTACAATACCGCATTGATGTGGTGTCGAGTATTCCTGTCGGGCAAGAGTTTTACTTCTTTTGCTGGATCAGAAATAGCGCTTGCACTGCTATTCCCAATGGAAACACTTTTTGAGAATTATGTTGCAGCTGTACTGAGAAAGAAACTTTCTGGAAGTGGCTTTACAGTTTCAGTTCAGGACAAAACCTACCATCTATTCGATGAGCCAGGTAAGAAATTTCTGATGAAACCGGATATTGTGGTTAGACGTAAATCTGACGGAGTTTCTTTTGTGTTGGATACCAAGTGGAAAATTCTTGATGCTGGCAAAGTGAACTACGGTATTACTCAGGCTGATATGTACCAGATGTTTGCCTACCAGAAGAAATATGGGGCGGAACGCGTTATTCTGCTTTATCCTGAAACAGAGAAAATATCTCTGGAGGACAATATCGAATTTAGATCAGATGATGATGTAGTTGTTCGAGTTCAATTCATTGATTTGTTTAACGTAACAAACAGTATTACAGAGGTTATACAACAATTTGATGTAATAGCAGTTTAATCATTTGGCAACAAAGATGTGTTCTTTTTGCGTTTCTTCGCAGCTATCATTGCGAATCAGCGAACGGATTTATTAATCATTCACCTCGGACGAGTTTGAAAGATGGGTAACATGAAGGGAACGTTATTTAGACGGTCTCTTCTATTTCATTTTAAGAGTACGACAAAGGAATAGAGTAAATTTATCTTTCGATCATTTTGCTCACGATGATCCTGTTGAGAAATGTTTTCCCGGAACCTTGCTATTTCTCTATTTTTACAAAAACGGGCGGTCTTGCCGTTTTCATGCCGAGATATTATAAATACCCCAAAGCGTTGTCATGTTACTAAAACCTTATCTGGACGATGAGGTGTAGACCAACTTTATCGCCGAATGAAACTGTATGTAATGAATCAATCTGAGTTAAATCCATAAAGATGCTTCCGGGCTAACCTTCTTCATCATCCCCGTGGTTGAGGATGAAGTTCAGGTCGTCAATGCCCAGGCTGGAGGTAAACCCTTCGTCACCCAGCACGTTGGCGACGAGCTGGTTTTTCTGATGCTGGAGAATGCGGATTTTTTCTTCCACGGAATCCTTCGTCAGAAGGCGGTAGGCGATCACCTTGTTTTTCTGGCCGATGCGGTGCGTACGGTCGATGGCCTGGCTTTCTACGGCCGGGTTCCACCACGGGTCATACAGAACGACATAGGAGGCGGAAGTAAGGTTGAGGCCGGCACCGCCGGCTTTCAGGGAAAGCAGGAAGACGGAGGGGTCCTTGGTCGTCTGGAATTTTTCAATTTCTCCGCGGCGGTCCTTGGTCTGGCCGGTAAGATAGTTAAGCGGCCTGTTTTCCGCTTCCAGCCTGTTCTTGATGATTTCCAGCATGGAAACGAACTGGGAGAAGACGAGCACTTTGTGCCCTTCTTCCCGGAGCTGGTCCAGCAGGTAGAAGAGGGCTGTCATTTTGGCACTGTCTTCCTTGGCGTATTTGGGATCCACCAGGCCGGGGTGGCAACAGATCTGACGCAGGCGCATCAGGCCCTGCAAAATGGCGAAACTGTTCTTTTTGACGGATTCGTCCGAATCCAGGCCGAGCAGGGCCTGCTGTATGCGGCGGAGTTCCGCCTTGTACAGCTGGCTCTGGATGCCTTCCATTTTGGCGTACACTTCTTCTTCCGTCCTGGGAGGCAGGTCTTTTGCCACCTGGGATTTGGTGCGGCGCAGCAGGAATGGTTTCAGGCGCGCGGCCAGGCGGTTCTGGCTCTGCGGGTCCTTGCGCTTGTCAAAGCGCTTCTTGAAGTAGGAGCGGGAACCGAGGACTCCGGGCATGGAGAAGGCCATGAGGGACCACATGTCCAGCAGGCGGTTTTCAATGGGTGTGCCGGAGAGAACGAGACGGTTGTAGGAAACGATTTCCCGTGCCGCCTTGGCTGCCTTGGAATCCGGGTTTTTGATCTGCTGGCCTTCGTCCAGAATAACCGTAAGCCATTTGATTTGGTTCAGGGTTTCCCCGCAGACGCGGAGCTGGGCGTAGTTGACCACGACCATGTCGTAATTCTTCTTGATGTCTTCCAGATTGGCCTGGTCTTTGCTGCGGATGACGAGGACGCGCACGCCTGGCGCAAATTTTTCCGTTTCTCCCGCCCAGACGTCCAGCACGGATTTGGGGCAAACGATAAGAACCGGAGGGATGACGACTTTTTTCTTGGATTTGTTTTTGCGGGCGAATTCTTCACGCAGCCAGAGGACGTAAGTGATGGACTGGATCGTTTTACCCAGGCCCATGTCATCCGCCAGAATGCCGCCGAACCCGTTCGTGGCAAGGTAAGCCAGGAAATGGAACCCTTCCACCTGATACGGGCGCAGGGTGGCCTGGAGCTGGGAGGGAACATCCGGCTTGACGTCGATCTGGATTTCCGCGGTACGGTCCTTGATACGTTTCCAGGCCTTTGGATCGAACACTTCTGCGGCTTTCGGGTCCGCCAGCTGCATGGCGTGCATGCGGTGGGTTTCTCCGGAAAGATCGAAGGGGTCCAGGCCCAGGCGGGTAACGGCGTCGCGCTGGTCATTGTCCAGTTTAATTTCCAGGCGCATCCATCCTCCGTCGTCCATGCGGACGTAACCGCCTCTGGCGGCGACCAGGGCGCGGATTTGCTCCTTGGAGAGCTGGACGCCTTCCACATCAATGACGATGCGGAGGTCAAACCAGTCGATTTCCTGGTTGACTACTTCAAACCGCACGGCGGCGGCCACCGGATCCGCCAGCAGCGTCTTGAGCTTGTCGTCCATATTGACGGTCAGCTCTTTCGGAAGCTGTTTGGCCCATTCCGCGAATTTTTCGGGGAACTGGCGGGTGACGCGGGCCTTGAACGCGCCCACCTGGGGATCGTAGGAAAAGCCCATTTCTTCCAGCAGGCCGGGAATGGGATAAAGGTGCTCCCGGATGAAGCGCAGCAGAACTTTGTTCTTCATGGGCTCCTGATGGGATACGTCCCAGCCGTCCTTGCCGAGTTTTTCCGTGCGGTAGCCGGAAGCGTCCCTGGCGCTTACTTCGCAGAGCACGTGTTCCGTTTCCGCAGAGGTGAGGCCGCGGACGATTTTCATGTCAAAGGTGCCGCGCAGATCGATGTCCACCACGCGGTCTTCCATGCTGGGGGGCAGGGAAGCGCCTATTTTACGGAGGAATTCCACCCCTTCAAGGCTGTCGATGACCTGTTTGGGAATGGAGTAGCGGGGTTCCACTTCCGTGCTTTCCAGCCAGCGGGGGGGGCCGGGAAAGACGGTTTCGTCAGACTGGTACAGTTCCTGCTGCCCCGGAAGCTGCCGGACGGAGTGGGAGACGTTGATGCCGGTGGAAGTTGCAAGCTGAAGAGCGTAGCAGTCCGGTTCAATGGGATCGTCCAGGCAAATCCATTTGAGCGGTTCGTCCACCACTTTGAAATAGTTTTCATCAAGGTTCACCAGGTAGCCTTTCAGGGCGGGCTGGTGGAAAAGTTTGTTCATCAGGGCGCATGCGGCCTCCTGGTCCAGATCCAGTGTCAGGGCGTCTTCCGCACGGACGTAGTCGGACAGGGAGACGAGCAGGATTTCCGTCTGGGCGTCCATGCGTACGGCAGCCCGTTCATGCAGATTTTCCAGATGTTCCAGATCCTGTTTTTCCCGGACGGGAATCCAGTCCTGCTTCAGGGAATGGCGGTATTCGAAATGTCCCTCGTTAATAGTGGAAACAAGCCTCATGAACAGTTCTCCGCGGGGCGGCTGCGGGGGGCGTTCATTCACGGATTGGATGCGGTCATACCAGGTGCCGACTTCACGGGAGCGCTCCCATTCATGAATCTTGCGCTGGACCTTTTCCAGATCCGTAATGGATTCCATGAATTCCGGGTAGGGCAGGCGTTTCTTGTTGAAGGCGTAAGCAATGTAATTCCAGAATTCGAGGATGTTTGTGGGAGGAACGGGCCACAATTCCAGCGGGTCATAGCTGACGATTTCCCATCGGGGATTCAGGCGCACCATATCATGGTCGTGAATCTCCTGTTCAATGGCGAAACGGCGGTAGCGCTTTTCCAGTTTGCTGACATAGTCCGCTTCCTTGTCGTCCAGTTCGCGTCCCAGTTTCTCTTCCAGAATATCCAGAAGAGGAACATCATTCAGTTCGTTCGGGGATTCCGGAAGGTCCTGGCCACGGTACATGCGCTCCAGCATGGCGGCATACATGGCCGCTCCGGCCAGATCCTCGTCTTCCGTGGAACATGCTCCGAACCACCTGTTGCCCTGAAGGCGCAGATTTACGCGGTGCACGCCGTATGCGTCTTCCACGCGGCCCTGAATATATAAATGATTGCCGAAAATTTGCGTGACTGCGCCATCTTTCTGGAGTTTCTCTCCCCGCAGCCGGATTTCTTCCGGAAAGGCATTGAGAAAGTTCAGAGTAGCCCTGTCCGGGTTAAGTGCCATGCTCATAATATCAAACTGTCATATAAAAATTGGAAACAAGCGTTCCCAGTCAGGGGACGCCACAGGTCTATGCACTTTACTATGGCACAAAAAGCGGATTAGAGCAACTATTCTCTGAAAATAATTCCGGAGGTTGTTTGTGGTGAAGTGTTTATTATTGGATGACAAATTGTTATGTTTATGTGAAGAAGGTCGATTTTTGAAGAAAACGAACATATTTTATCATCTTGGAAAGAAAAGATATCAGTCTTGCGTAACATGATTCTTGACAGGTTCGTCGTAAAAGCGTCTTTTATGCCTGAAATTTTATGTCCTCTGCATCACTTCTACAGTTACTGGCGACTCAAGCCCGCTTGAGCGATGGCGAATTGGCCGAACGTCTTGACATGACTGAAGAAGCCGTGCGGGCCCAGCGGGAACAGTGGGAGAAGGAAGGCGTCATCCTCGGATACCAGGCCGTGGTGAATGAGGAATATGAGCACGACAGCAAGGTGGCGGCCTTCATTGAAGTGAAAATGACGCCTGAACGCGACGGCGGTTTTGACCGTCTGGCCATGCGCATCTCACGGTTTGACGAAGTGTCCTCCTGCTATCTGGCAAGCGGCGGGTTTGACCTGCTGGTGCTTGTGGAAGGAAAAAGCATGCGGGAGATTGCCCGGTTTGTGGCGGAAAAACTTTCTACGCTGGAAGGGGTGTTGTCCACTTCCACACACTTCCATCTGAAAACCTACAAGAAAAACGGTTGTGTGTTTGAAGCTCCCGTGCAGACAGAACGCCTGGCTGTCGCTCCGTAATTCTCTGCCGTTAAGAAAGGAATGATCATGAATTGGCAGAACAAAATAGCGGAGCAGGTAAGCTCCATACCCCGTTCCGGCATCCGGGAATTTTTTGACCTGGTCACGGGACGCACGGATATCATCTCCCTGGGCGTAGGGGAGCCGGACTTCGTGACGCCGTGGAATATACGGGAAGCGGCCATTTACTCCCTGGAAAAGGGTCATACCTCCTATACATCCAATTACGGGTTGGAATCCCTGCGCCGTTCCATCGTCAAATACGTGGACGGATTTTTCCATGTCAACTACGATCCCCTGCGTGAAGTGCTGGTGACCGTAGGCGTAAGCGAGGCCATAGATCTCGCTCTCCGTGCCATTCTGAATCCGGGGGACGAGGTTCTTTACCACGAACCCTGTTATGTTTCCTATGCCCCCAGCGTCAACATGGCCTATGGCGTGGCTACCGCCGTTCCTACGAGCAAGAGGGATCTTTTTGCCCTTAACCCGGAGGTGCTGGAAGCGTCCATTACACCGCGAACCAAGGTGCTGATGCTCAACTTCCCGACGAACCCGACCGGAGCGGTGGCCCCTGTGGAAACTCTTCAGGAAATCGCCCGCATCTGCATCAAGCACGACCTCATTGTGCTGACGGATGAAATTTACAGTGAACTGCGTTATGACGGCAAGCCGCATGTTTCCATAGCTTCTCTGCCGGGGATGAAGGAACGCACGCTTCTGCTGCACGGCTTCTCCAAGGCATTCGCCATGACGGGGTTCCGCCTGGGTTATGCCTGCGGTCCGGAGCCGCTTATTTCCGCCATGATGAAAATTCATCAGTATTCCATGCTCTGCGCCCCCATTACTTCCCAGGAGGCGGCCATTGAAGCATTGGAAAACGGGACATCCGCCATGTTGAAAATGCGGGAAAGCTACCGCCAGCGCCGGGATTACCTGGTGAAGCGCCTTAATGAAATCGGCATGGACTGCCACCTGCCCGGCGGCGCGTTCTATGTCTTCCCGGACATTTCCAGATTTGGCCTGACCAGCAAGGAGTTTGCCACCCGGCTGCTGATGGAGAAGCAGGTGGCCGCCGTACCGGGGACCGCCTTCGGCGCGAGCGGAGAAGGTTTCCTGCGCTGTTGCTATGCGACCGCCTTTGACCAGATCAAGGAGGCCTGCAACCGCATGGAGCATTTCGTGAAAACTCTTTCCTGACCCGGCAGTATTCATGAACTCCGTGACGGAGGCGCTGAAAACAAAGGCGTACGTGGCGCCGTTTGCGGTATTCATGGGCTTTACCCTGGTATGGCAGTTTGGCAGCCCGTTTCTGGAATGGGACCACCCGGCCGCACCCTGGTGGAGAAGGGCGCCGGAACAATGGCTGTATCCTGTTCAGGCAATCGTTTGCTTTGCCCTGGTTTTCCGGTGGAGAAAGGCCATTGATTGGGATTGGCGGTGGAAACCCGCCGCCTGGGGAATCCTGTTCGGCGTGCTGGGTATCCTGTGCTGGCTGGCCCCGACCATGATAGCGGACCGCCTGCCCGGAGGCGCGGATGCCTGGTTTGGTCATCCCTCCTGGCCCTGGTACCGGTATCTGCTGGGAATTGACGCGCGCCCGGAGGGGTTTGATCCGGGCATCGTCTTCCTTACGGATTCCTGGAGCTGGCTGGCGGCCCTGGTGCTGCGTTTCTTCCGTGCCGTGGTCGTGGTGGCTCTGGTGGAGGAGCTTTTCTGGCGCGGCTATCTGATGCGCCTGATGGTGAACCTGGACCATCCCTGGAAGGTGCCGTTTGGCACCCATAGCTGGAAGGCATACTGGATGACTACCCTCTGTTTCATGGCGGTGCACCAGCCTGTGGACTACTGCGGCGCGTTCATTTACGGTTCCCTGGCGTATCTGCTTGCCGTCTGGCGGAAAAATCTGTGCGCCGTGATTGTGATGCATGCGGCGGCGAATGCGCTGCTGGGCTGGGCCGCTCTGGCATGGGGCAAATATGGATTATGGTGAATCCGGCGTTTACAGGGAGGAATTTCTTGAGTACATAAAAGCCGATGACTCCAGAGGAAGCCATAGCAATTTTATGGGATTACCACCATGTGAAGCAGGAGCTGCGTCCGGCGGAACTCATTTTTATTCTTGGCAGCAATGACATAAGGGTGGCGGAATATGCGGCGGAACTTTATGCCCGGAAGCTGGCTCCCCTGTTGCTCTTTTCCGGCGGGATGGGGCGTTTTACGGGGGAATGGGCCTGTCTCTTATACACATCTGACGCTGCCGACGAACTCTAGGG
>ENA-UAOY01000885-UAOY01000885.1-human-gut-metagenome-genome-assembly--contig:-NODE-885-length-10355-cov-4.563495_pt1 | contig 10355 bp, 8 predicted proteins | sample MGYA00243477_ERZ654571 | MGnify/ENA primary metagenome ERZ654571 (study PRJEB26926, sample SAMN06164761) | human gut metagenome | biome: ENVO:00009003; feature: ENVO:2100002; material: ENVO:00002003...
ATCAGCCGGACGCCCGTCAGCTGCCTGAAGGTGTCGTAGACGGCCCCGTTCAATGCTTCTCCGGCCGTGGTGCAGTATTCGAGCGACGAGAGGTCGTATTTCGAGAGGTCTTCGCGGATCAGAAAGCGGTAGATAGTGGGTGGGGCGCACAGCGAGGTGATGCGGTACTGTTCGATCTTGTGCAGGATGTCCGCCGGCGTAAATTTCTCGTGGTCGTAGACGAAAATATTGGCTCCGGCCAGCCATTGCCCGTACAGCTTGCCCCAAGCGGCCTTCGCCCATCCCGTGTCGGCGATCGTCAGGTGCAGGCTCCCGTCGTGCAGGTTGTGCCAAAAACACCCCGTGCTGATATGCCCCAGCGGATAGGTGAAGTCGTGCGCCACCATTTTAGGTTCGCCCGTGGTCCCCGATGTGAAGTACATCATCATGATATCGTCGTTGGCGTTCACCCGCTGCGGACGCACGAAAGGGGCGGCGTTTGCGATTCCCGCGTGGAAATCGAGGAATCCTTCGGGAATTTCCGGCCCGACGCTTATCAGCAGCTCGGTCGTCGGGCTTTCCGGCATGGCCGCCGCCACGTGGTCGGCGATCACCCGTTCGCCCGCCGCGACGATCGCCTTGATTCCGGCCGTGTTGCACCGGTACACGACGTCTTTCTTGGTCAGCAGGTGAGTCGCCGGAATCACGACCGCCCCCAGCTTGTGCAGGGCGAGGATCGAAAACCAGAATTCGTATCTCCGTTTGAGAATCAGCATCACCACGTCGCCCTTTCCGATGCCGAGACTCTGGAAATAGGAGGCCGTGCGGTCGGTCTCCCGCTTCATGTCGGCGAACGTGAACTGAATCTCCGCACCCTGATCGTTCGTCCAGAGCAGCGCTTTCCGGTCGGGCTGTTCCTCCGCGTAGGCGTCCACCACGTCATACGCGAAGTTGAAATTCTCCGGGACGCGGATATGCAGGTTCTTTCTGTAATCCTCCTGCGAGCGGAAGGCCGTTTGCTGTAAGAATCTCTCTACCATAGCTTACATGATTATCGCCAGAAAGCGGACTGGCCGCCCGTCGAGCGCCTTCATTCCGTGCGGCAGGCTGGAATCGAAATAGAGACTGTCACCGACGTTCAACATCAATTCTTTCCCGTTCAGGCTCAGCAGCAGACGCCCTTCGAGCACGTAGTTCATCTCCTGCCCCTCGTGACTGTTCAGGTGCATCGGGGCGTCGGCCGGAGTGGGTTCTACCGTCACGATGAAAGGATCGGCTTTCCGGTCGCGGAATCCCGACGCCAGCGCTTCGTACTTGTAGGCTTTGCGCCGTTCGACCGACACGCCCGCACCCGCACGGGTGATGAAATAGGCGTTCATCTTGGGCTCTTCGCCGAACATGAGCACGTCCAGACTGATTCCGTAACGGCGGGCTATGGTCTGCAGGACGTTTACCGAGATGTCGCTTTCGCCGCTCTCCAGCGCCATATACTCTTCGACCCGGAGATGACAGCTCTCCGCCACCTCCTGCGCCGAGAGTTCGAGCACTTCGCGCAATCCGCGCAGGCGGTTGGCGATTGATTTGATGGGATCACACATTGTTTTTTCGTTTTAATCGAACAAACCGTATCCGCCCCGCTTCCGCCGGGTGCGAAGTCTGAAGTAACAAACTGTAAGTTCGTTACGCTGATTTTTACGTTTTATCCTGTTTGTTTTAACCTAACAACTTGGCTGTAAATATAGTAAAAAATATTACAAACAGCAACCTTCTGCTTTTTTTCGTCTTCCGGCGCGGTGCCGCCGTTTCGGCACTGTACGATTAACGGGCTATGTAGCAGTAAATTATAAAGGGCCGCCGTGCATCGCACGACAGCCCTTCCTCTTCATTTACTTATCGTAGTTTGGCTACTTCTTGATATTGGGCAGTTCAAGCCCGTAATGTTTCCTGCGGTCCTCGGCTTTGAGCCATATGCCGAGCAGCATGGCGACGACGCCGCAGCTTGCGAAGATCACCATCGGAAGCGTATAGTTGTAGGCTGTACCGTCGATATGGCCGGGGTTGCTGAATTTGAGCGCATAGCCGATCACGGCCGGGAAGAGGCACAGCCCGATGTTCTGAATCCAGAAGATCAGCGAGTATGCCGAACCCAGATAGCGGGTCTCCATGATCTTGGGAACCGAGGGCCAGAGGGCCGCGGGAACCAGCGAGAACGAGATGCCGAGAATGATGATCGCGCCGTAGGCGATCAGCGTGCTCGGATAGGCCGGAAGTACGAAGGCGAAGATCAGGTGGCAGACCGTCATCAGAATTGCACCGAAGATCAGCATCGTAGCGCCCTTGCCCTTATGGTCGAGGTAGCTGCCGAGCAGTGGCGTGATGGCCGCGGCGCCCATCGGGAACCAGCGGAAGATGTCGGCGGCCGTCTGGGCCGAGACGCCGAGGTTGCTCTCCAGCATGTTCGTGGCGAAACGCTGGAAGGGGAAGATCGCCGAGTAGTAGAGCACGCAGAGCATGGCGACGATCCAGAAGACCTTGCTGCCGAATATTTTGCCGAGGTCGCTGACGCGGAACTCCTCTTCCGAGCTGTTGTTGCCTTTGGCGTCGAGTCCCAGCTGTTTGTCCAGCTTGCGGTCCATGAACGTAAAGACCACGTAGGTCAGCAGGCCGATCAGCAGCAGCAGGGTGCAGAACGCCACCGGACGTACGACCGTTGCCGGCGCCATGTTGGCCAGCCACGGCGAGATGGTGAACACGGCGAATACGCCCACGCGGGCGATGGCCATTTCGAGTCCCATGGCCAGTGCCATCTCCTTGCCTTCGAACCATTTGGCGATGGTCTTCGATACGGTGATGCCGGCCATCTCCATGCCGCAGCCGAAGATCATGAATCCCAGCGATGCGAGTTTGGCGCTGCCCGGAAACGATACCCACCAGCTGTTGAGCCACGTTTCGATGCCCGAACCGATGAAGGCGTCGCTCACTCCGTAATACTTGATGCTGGCGCCGATGAACATCAGGGACGCCGAGAGCACTCCCGTGAAGCGTATGCCCATCTTGTCGAGGATGATGCCCGCCAGAATCAGGAATCCGAAGACGTTGAAAATGAACTCCGAGCTTCCGTACATGCCGAAGACGTCGGGCGTCCAGCCGCGCTGGGCCTCGATCATGCTCTGCAGCGGCGACATCATGTCTACGAACATGTAGCCGAAGAACATCGTCAGCGCGATCAGAATCAGCGCCGTCCAGCGGACGAATGCCGAATCGTTGAGTTTTCGTTGGATAATTTCCGTCATAGTTATTTGATTTGAGTTTAGCTTACTTGTCCGTCGGCGCGTAACGTTTCAGCACCTCGTAAGCCTCGACGATACCCAGTTCGCCGGCCTTCGAAATGTCGAGACACCCTTTGCGCGTGTCCTTCATGAATATCTGTATGATGCCGCGGTTGTAATACGCCTCGGCGAAATTGGGGTTGAGTTCGATGGCCTTCGTGTAGTCTTCGAACGCTTCGGGCAGGCTTCCCGACAAGGCCCGCAGGTTCGCACGGTTGTAGTAGCTGTAGGCCAGATCGGGGAAGAGCTTGATGGCCTTGTTCAGGTCGGCTACCGCCTCGTCGTAGCTGTACGTGCGTTTGCTGTTGTTGTTCAGCCGGTTCGCCGGGTCCGAGTCGATGGTGATGCGCTGGTAGGAGTTGTCGATCGACGAGATGAAGTCGATCATCTCGGCGCGCGTGGTCGAGCGGTTCAGGTAGAGGAACGGGTTGCTCGGATTCAGTTCGATGGCCGACGAGAAGGTATTGACGGCATTGGTGTACTGCTTGATGAGCGCCTGCGAGACGCCGCGCTCGAAGAGCACCGTCCACGAGGTTTCCGCCGCTTTCAGCTCCTCGACATACTGCTTGTCGAGCATCACGAGCGTGTCGGGCGCAATGTTGGTTTCGCGCCACGAAAGCGTCAGGAATTCGTTGTCCACGCGTTTCTTGAAGTCTTCGACGCGCTGCACGTGGTAACGCTTCACGGCCGGCACGGTGTCGGGGCGCATCAGCGTGAATTTGAACAGCGGCAGCAGGCGCATCTCTTCGCGTCCGCCGTTGTGGCCCGTCACGCGGTCGAAACTGCCGCCTGAGAATTTGCTGTCGAATGACAGCAGGCGGTCGAAGCGCTGCGTCGTATCGGCGAATATCGAATAGGTGCTGTCGCTCAGGCGCGAGCGGTATTCCGCGATTTTCTTCTGCGCCGTGTCGCGGTCCTTCTTGGCGCCCTGCGGGTCGCGCAGCAGCTCGCGCAGGCGGCCGCGGTAGATATAGGCGTTGGCGAAGTCGGGATAGAGCTTGATGGCCGAGGTGTAGTCCTCTGCGGCTTTTTCGATCTCGCCCAGCTGGGCGTATACGCCCGCGCGGTTGTAGTATACCAGCACGTTGTTGGGCGAATAGAGCGCCACTTTGTCGTAATCCTCCAGTGCGCGGTTGTAGTCGCCGATCTGCGTGCGCAGCATGGCGCGGTTGAAGTAGGTCAGCGAGTTGGTCGAATCGAGCTGGATCACCTTGTCGAAGTCCGACAAGGCCAGCATCGGGCGGTTGGTGTTCGAGTAGACCAGCGCCCGGTTGAAGTATGACAGCAGGTAGGTCGAGTCGCACTCGATCGCCTTGTTGAAGTCGGCTTCGGCTTCGGGATAACGCTTCTGCTCCATGTAGAGACCGCCCCGGCGGTTGTAACCGTTGGGGTTCTCGCGGTTGGTGCGGATGGCGGTGTTGAAATTGTCGTAGGCGCGGACCGTGTCCTTGAGGTGCAGGTAACTCAGGCCGCGGCAGATAAAGGCGTCGGCGACCTTGTTCTCCTGACGGATGAACTTGTCGAAATCGTCGATGGCCTCGGTGAACTGCTGGTTCAGGAGGCGCGTGACGCCGCGGCTGTAATAAGGCCCCGGCAGGTCGGGACGCAGCTCGATGGCTTCTCGGAAGTCCTGCAGCGCGTCGTCGTAGTTGCCCAGCCGCGAGCGGGTGATGGCGCGGTAGGTGTAGGCCTGCGTGTAGACCGGATTCATGCGGATCGCGGTCGAGAAATCGGCTTCGGCGCCCAGCAGGTCGTCGAGGTTGTATTTGGCGATGCCGCGCAGGAAATAGCCTTCGAAGGCGTTTTCGTCGAAACGCAGCAGGGTGTTGAGCGTGCGGATGGCCTCTTGGTAATCGTTGTTCATCATGCACGAACGTCCGACCCAGAAAAAATATTCCCGGTTGTATTGTGCATACGATTTCGTCCCGCACATCAGCGCGGCGGCAAGGGCGATTCCCAAGATATATTTACGCATTTTCCGACTCACTTGTCCCTCTAACGTTCTTTTCGGGCTGTTTATTATTCCGGTTTATTCCAATTCATATCCGAAACGGCGCAGCTGGCGCTCGTTGTTGCGCCAGTCGTCGCTTACCTTGACGAAAAGCTGCAGGAAGACCTTCTTGCCGAGGAACTCCTCCATGTCCTCGCGTGCGGTCTGTCCCACACGCTTGAGCTTTTCGCCCTTGTGGCCGATCAGTATGCCTTTCTGCGAGTCGCGGGCGACGTAGATCGTCGCGGCGATGCGGTCGATCGTCGGTTCCTCCCTGTAGCTGTCGATCTCGATTTCGCAGCAGTAGGGGATCTCCTTGTCGTAGAATTTGAGGATCTTTTCGCGGATGATTTCCGATGCGAAGAAACGCAGCGTCTTGTCCGTCAGCGTCTCTTTCGGGTAGAACGCCGGACCTTCGGGCAGCAGGGCGAGGATGGTTTTGAACAACCCCTCGATATTGAAGTTTTCCTTGGCCGATGCAGGTACGATCTGCGCTTCGGGCAGCTCCTGCCGCCACTTGTCCACCAGCGCGTCGAGCGCTTCGGGCGTCGAGAGGTCGATCTTGTTGATCACCACGACGGTCGGAATGCCGCTTTCCCGGATGCGGCCGATGATTTCGGCCGAACGGTCGCCCTGCTCCACGGTGTCGGTGACGTAGAGGATGACGTCGGCGTCGGTCACGGCGCCGGTCACGAATTTCATCATCGACTCCTGCAGTTTGTAACTGGGTTTGAGGATGCCCGGCGTGTCGGAGTAGACGATCTGGAAATCTTCGCCGGAGACGATGCCCATGATGCGGTGGCGCGTGGTCTGCGCCTTGGAGGTGATGATCGACAGTTTTTCGCCGACCAGAGCGTTCATCAGTGTCGATTTTCCGACATTGGGATTTCCGATGATATTTACAAAGCCCGATTTGTGCATTTTCTTTCTGGGATATGATCCGGACAAAGGTAACGATAAAATGCACCCCCTCCAAACACGGGAACGATTAATTTATCCGGCATTTTTCCCGATTGGACCCGTCCTGCCGCATTTCCCGATTTTTTCGTTTATATTTGCCGTAACGTGAAATCCCGATGCAACCGCCTATGAAAACCTCGAAAACTCTCTTTTTCCTGCTTGGCGCCCTGCTGGCGGCTCTGCTGACGTGGTGGCTGGCAGGCGGCAAACAGGCCGCCGCCGGAACCTCCGCCGTTGGAATGCCAGCTGCGGGAATCTCTGCCGCCGGACTGCCGGCCGCGGGGGAGCGGAGCGCCCTCGACGTGATTGCGACGCGCACGAGCGTCCGCGCCTACCGGGACTGTCCGGTAGGCGCCGATACGGTCGAACTGCTGCTGCGTGCGGCGATGGCCGCGCCTTCGGCCATGAACCGCCAGCCGTGGGTCTTCGTGGTCGTGGACGACAAGGCGCTGCTCCAAAAATTTGCCGACTCCCTGCAATACGCCAAGATGGCGGCATCGGCGCCGCTGGCGGTCGTCGTCTGCGCGGACCTCACCCGCAATCCGGGCGCTTCCGGCGACTGGTGGGTGATGGACGCTTCGGCCGCTTCCGAGAACCTGCTTCTCGCAGCGCATGCCGTGGGGCTGGGGGCGGTGTGGACGGGCGTATATCCCCGCAGCGAGCGGGTGAAGGCCGTTCGCAGTATTCTGGGACTGCCGGGGTCCGTCGTACCGCTGAACGTGATTCCGATCGGGTATCCGGCCGAGACCCCGGAGCCTAAACAGAAATGGAATCCCGGCAATATCCGGCGTAACGGCTGGACGCGGTAGTCCGGGACTCGAAACCGAAAATCCCTGCGCCGGTTCATCGGGCAGGGATTTTCTGATTTTGTTTCGGAAACTTCGGATTTTCCGGGACGGCGGGACGGCTTGTCGTCCGAATTACCGCCGCATGCCGGGCATCTTCGGCATCTTCATACCGCCTCCGGCCACGGCCTTCATCATCTTGCGGGTGTCCTCGAACTGCTTCATCAGACGGTTCACGTCGGCCATCGTCGTGCCGCTGCCTTTGGCGATGCGTTCGCGGCGGCGGGCATTGATGATTTCGGGGCGTTCGCGCTCGGCGGGGGTCATCGACGAGATGATCGCCTCGGTCTGCTTGAAGACGTCGTCCGGAATGTCCACGTTCTTGAGCATCTTGCCCATGCCGGGAAGCATCGACGCAAGGTCCTTCAGGTTGCCCATCTTCTTGATCTGCTGTATCTGGCCGATGAAGTCGTTGAAATTGAACTGGTTCTTGACCAGCTTCTTTTTCAGCTTGCGGGCCTCCTCCTCGTCGAACTGCTCCTGCGCGCGCTCCACGAGCGACACCACGTCGCCCATGCCCAGAATACGGTCGGCCATACGTTCGGGGTGGAAGACCTGCAGGGCGTCCATCTTCTCGCCGCTCGAAATGAATTTCAGCGGTTTGTTCACGACCGAACGGATCGAGATCGCGGCGCCGCCGCGGGTGTCGCCGTCGAGCTTGGTGAGCACCACGCCGTCGAAGTCGAGCCGGTCGTTGAACTCCCGTGCCGTGTTCACGGCGTCCTGACCCGTCATGGCGTCCACGACGAAGAGCGTTTCCGAGGGTTTCACGGCGGTTTTGATGGCCGTGATCTCCTGCATCATGGCCTCGTCTACGGCCAGACGTCCGGCGGTATCGACGATCACGACGTTGAACGCGTGCTGGCGTGCGTATTTTATGGCGTTTTCGGCGATCTGCACCGGGTCTTTGCTGCCCTCTTCGGTATATACCTCGACGCCGATCTGCCCTCCGAGCACCTTCAGCTGGTCGATGGCTGCCGGACGGTAAACGTCGCCGGCGACCAGCAGCACCTGCCGGCCTTTCTTGCTCTTGATGAACAAAGCCAGCTTGCCTGAGAAAGTGGTTTTACCCGAACCCTGAAGACCCGCGATCAGAATCACGGCGGGATTGCCCTCCAGCCGGATGTCCGTCGCCGTGCCGCCCATCAACAGGGCCAGCTCGTCGCGTACGATCTTGGTCATCATCTGTCCGGGCTTCACCGCCTTCAATACGTCCTGCCCCAGCGCCTTCTGCTTCACCTCGTCGGTGAACGACTTGGCTACCTTGTAGTTGACGTCGGCGTCGATCAGCGCACGTCGAATCTCCTTGAGGGTTTCGGCGATGTTGATCTCCGTGATGCGGCCCTCGCCTTTGAGGATTTTGAACGACCGTTCGAGTTTATCCGTTAAATTTTCAAACATAGGTCTGCGAAATTTTGCCCACAAAGATAACGAATAATTCACAAAGAGCAAGGGCCGCGGCAATTTTCGGCGCCGCTGCCGCCGCCGACCGCACTTTTCGGCGTAAATGTTTGGCAGTCCGGCCTATTGTGCTACCTTTGTGACCGAAGCAAACTGTGCATTATGAAAAAAACAGCTTTTGCGGTACTCCTCGCGCTTCTGTGTTGCGTCAGCGGGGCGGCCCAGACTCCCGACGAATGGCAGCCCCCGAAGGGCCTGCCCTACGGCAACGAAATCGGCATCCGCTACGGCGCCCAGATCCAGCTCGGCAACGGCGGCCGGCTTTCGCCCGACCGGCTTTCGCCCGACCTGCAGGCGTTCAGCATCGACTATGCCCGCTACAACTACTACAACATCGGCTTCCGCACGGGTCTGAACGTCTTTCTGGACTCCGACGTCTTCGACTACTATTCCATCCCGATGCAGTTTACATGGCGGACGGGACGTATGGTGTCGGCATGGCGCAGAAGCAGGGACGAAGGCTATCCGAACAACGACCCTTATGGCAACGATTATTACGGGGAGAGCGAACCCGACTGGGGCAGTGCGTTCCTCACCACGCTGTTCTCGATTCTCCCCTCGGCGTTCGAAGTGCATACGGGTTTCACACCGGGCATGATGTTCGGGCCGCTGAGCCTTCCGCCCTATGACGGGGGATTTCTCGTCAGACACCGCTTCAGCTGTACTTTCGATGTCGGCGCGCGGCTGATTATTCCCATCTGGCGGTTCAATCTCTACGGAGATTTCACCTACCATTGTTATATTACGGATAATTTCGGATTCCGATACGGAGACTTCCGTCCGACCCGCTCCTATATGGGCGTCGGCGTCGGCCTGTCGTTCAACTTCTGACCGGATTGCCGGGTCGCCGCAATCCGGTTGCCCAGCCGTCGCAGCCCGGTTGCCCCAGCCAGTCGCTTACCGCAGCAGTCCGGCTTCGTACCACTAAAAATACAAGTCCCCCTTTTCAAAGGGGAATTTCGGGGGATTGTCAGTATGAAGGCCGCTTTGCGGCCGGACAGATCGTAATTTATCCGGAAGGGTTACCTGAGCAGTCCGGCTTCGTAATAAATTACGATCTGTTCGATCATCCGGTCTTCGTTCTGCTTGTCGTATTCCGACTTGAGGTTCTGTCCGAAGATGCGCGACACGCCCTGCCAGAATCCCGCCACGAAGCCGCCCCGGAACTCCTTCAGCACCTCGTAGGCGGTGTATTCCGTTTCGCGGTCGATCAGTTTCAGCAACACTTTGCCCTGCGTGCGGGTCATGTGCTTCAGCACCGGCGTATACTCCTCCTTGATTTGGTTGTAAACCTGTCTGATATAGGCTTTCTGCGCCTTCTTCGTCGGCAGGCGGCACAACTCCTCCTCCATGGCCGCCATCTTGGCTTTGGCGATCCGGGCGATGGGGTAGACCTTCTTCACGGCATCGACCAGCTTGCGGTAGCGGCGCAGGTCCACCGGGCGGCTAAATACGTAAACCGGAAGAATGTGCACCAGCGGCACGGAGTCGCCCTTTTCCACGCACCACTCCTGATGCCAGAAGCCGCGGCCTCCCTGCGCCTGCGCTCCGGGGAGTGCGGCGGCCAGCGTTATCAGAAGCAGAAGCCACTTTTTCATGTCCGTAAAAAATTGTTACCTTTGCGAAGGTAATTATTTATCGGTTAAACGTCATACGCCAGAACGATATTATGCTCGAAAAAGGATTGTCGGCCCAGAGCCGCACTACGGTAACGAACGAAAATACGGCCGCCGCGATGGGATCGGGCGACCTGCCCGTATTCCTGTCTCTTATACACATCTCCGAGCCCAC
>ENA-UAOY01000893-UAOY01000893.1-human-gut-metagenome-genome-assembly--contig:-NODE-893-length-10237-cov-3.783638_pt1 | contig 10237 bp, 8 predicted proteins | sample MGYA00243477_ERZ654571 | MGnify/ENA primary metagenome ERZ654571 (study PRJEB26926, sample SAMN06164761) | human gut metagenome | biome: ENVO:00009003; feature: ENVO:2100002; material: ENVO:00002003...
TACGAGATAGGAGTCCGTCTCGTGGGCTCGGAGATGTGTATAAGAGACAGGCGCGCCAGGGCGTTTTCGCTTGTAAAAAAGGGGGGCAGCGATTATAATTAAAGTGTATTTTATCACGCGGGCCAAGGCCCGCATGGAGGGAACTATGAATACCAATCGCTCCGTCCGCGTAAAGGACATCGTAGAAAAATTTCAGATGGAGGTCATCAACAAGGGCACGGATTACGACACCGAGATCTTGACCATCACGGACGTCAACCGCCCCGGCCTCCAGTTCATCGGCTTTTTCGATTATTTTGACCCGAGAAGATTGCAGATCATCGGCAAGAGTGAGGTGACGTTCCTGCGCGGCTACTCGGCCGAGGAGCGGCGCAAGCGCTTCGAGGACCTGTTCTGCTATGAGATCCCGGCGCTGGTCATCTCGCGCAATTTAGATGTTTTCCCTGAGTGCCTCGAGATGGCACAGAAGCACGGCCGCACGCTGCTTCGCACGAAGTACACGTCCGTCGAGTTCACCGCCATGACGATCGACTACCTGAACCACGCGCTCGCGCCCGTCATCACGCGCCACGGTGTGCTTGTCGATGTGTACGGCGAGGGTGTGCTGATCTTCGGCGACAGCGGCATCGGCAAGAGTGAGACGGCCATCGAGCTCATCAAACGCGGCCACCGCCTCGTCGCCGACGACGCGGTCGAGATCACACGCATCGGCTCGACGCTCTCCGGCACGGCGCCTGAGCTTATCCGCAACTACCTTGAGGTGCGCGGCGTTGGCGTCATCGACGTGGAAAAGCTCTTCGGCGTGGGTGCAGTGCAGGATTCGACGCAGATCGACCTTGTCATCCAGTTTGAAAAGTGGGAGGATGACAAATTCTATGACCGTCTGGGTCTCGACGAAAACGACACGACCATCCTTGATGTGCCCGTGCCGCAGATCACCATTCCCGTTAGTGCGGGCCGTAACCTCGCCGCGATCGTGGAGCTGGCAGCGATGAACAACCGCCAGAAGAAGCACGGCTTCAACTCCGCACGCGAATTCGCCGCGCAGATCGACGGCCACATTGACCGCGTGACCCGCGAAAATGAGCTGAAAAACCAGAATCCGTGAACGGAGGAGCATCTATGTCTTGGGAAACCGCACTCGACCGCCAGATCCATGACTATCTGCCCGACCTCAAATGGGCCGCAGATGAGCCGATGGCAAAGCATACGTCGTTCCGCATCGGGGGGCCGGCCAAACGCATGGCCTTTCCGAAAACGCGCGAGCAGCTCGTTGTGCTGATGGGCTTTTTGCAGGATGCAGGCGTCAAGCCGCTGCTGATCGGCAACGGCACGAACCTGCTCGTCGCCGACAAGGGCCTTGACACTGTGGTCATCGACACGTCCGCCGAGCTTTCTCATATTGAGCTGACGGACGAGGGCGAGATCGCAGCGGACGCAGGCGTGTCGCTCGCGAAGCTCGCGCTGTTCGCATGGAAAAACGGCCTGACGGGGCTGGAATTTGCCCACGGCATCCCCGGCACGCTCGGCGGCGGCGTCGTGATGAACGCAGGCGCCTACGGCGGCGAGCTCAAGGACGTTGTCACCGAAGTGACGGCGCTGTATCCCGACGGCGTGAAGGTTTTAACACCTGCGGAGCTGGATTTTTCTTATCGCCACAGCGTGTTTTCCGCGGGCGAGGGCATCGTCCTCGGCGCGAAGGTCAAGCTCGAATCGGGTGATCCGGACGCCATCAAGGCAAAGATGGACGATCTGATGGCGCGGCGCAAGGCGAGCCAGCCGCTCGAGCTGCCGAGCGCGGGCAGCACGTTCAAGCGCCCGACCGGCTACTACGCGGGCCCGCTGATCGAGGGCTGCGGCCTCAAAGGCTGCCGCGTCGGCGGGGCAGAGGTATCAAGCAAGCACGCGGGCTTCGTCGTGAACGTCGGCGGCGCGACCTGCGCCGATGTGCTCGCCCTCATCGAAAAGGTACAGAAGACCGTTTACGACGCGCACGGCGTGATGCTGGAGCCGGAGGTCAAGATCATCCGGTAAATAGAAAGAGAGACAACGATGGAAATTCTGATCATATCCGGTCTGTCCGGCGCGGGCAAGTCCAGCGCCGCCACGTATCTGGAGGACATAGGCTACTACACGGTGGACAACGTACCGGCGGACATCATTTTGAAATTTGCCGAATTCTGCGCGCAGAGCGACGGCCGCTATGACCGCGTCGCGCTCGTGAGCGACATCCGCTCGGGCAACGGCAACTTTCAGGGGATTTTAGACGCAATGGAGCGGCTCAAGCAGGGCGGCGATATCTGCCGGCTGCTGTTCGTTACGGCGGACCTTGAGACCATCATCAAGCGCTACAAGGAGACGCGCCGCCGCCATCCGCTGATGTCTGACGGCATGACCATCGAGCAGGCGATGCACCGCGAGCAGGAGCTGCTGCGCCCGCTGCGCGAGCACGCCGACTTTGTCATCGACACGACGCTCATGCCCGCAGCCAAGCTCAGAAATGAGCTCTACGGTCTCTTTGGCGACAAGAGCGCGCGCGGCAAGCTGAGCGTGAACGTCGTCTCATTCGGCTTCAAATACGGCATCCCGCTGGAAGCCGACCTGGTATTCGACGTGCGCTTCCTGCCCAATCCCTTTTACGTGCCGGAGCTCAAGCACAAGACTGGCATGGACAGTGAGGTCTATGACTATGTGTTCTCGTTCCCGCAGACGAAGACGTTTATCGACAAACTCGAGGGAATGCTCTCATTCCTGCTTCCGCTCTACGCAGAGGAAGGGAAGAGCACGCTCGTCATCGCCGTCGGCTGCACGGGCGGGCACCACCGCAGCGTGTCCGTCGCGCGCTGCATCGCGTCCTACCTCACGGCCCTGGGCTATCCCGCGTTTGAAAATCACCGCGACATCACGCGCGGCTGAAGCAAGTTTTTGAAACGAAAGAAGGTGGCGGCATGTCGTTCGCCTATGACGTAAAAGCGGAGCTCTGCAAGGTTCCGATCAACCGGAGCTGCTGCGCCGTGGCCGAGGGCTGCGGCGTGCTGCTGTACGCCAGCGCATTCACCGCAAACGAGGTGCGCATCGTCACGGAAAATGACGAATTCGCCGCGCGTCTCCCAAAGCTCTTCCAAAAGGCATTTTCCCTGCGCTTTGACGAACTCCCTGACAAGTCGAAGGACGGCGGCAAGCTCGTCTTCCGCATCACGCAGGAGGACAAGCTCGACACGATCTGGCGCGCGCTCGGCTACGATCGCCGGGCGCATTTTGCGCTGCACCTGAACTTTGCGCTGCTTGAAGAAGAGTGCTGTCGGGCGTCGTTCCTGCGCGGGGCATTTTTGTCCGGCGGCAGCGTGACCGACCCGCAAAAGCGGTATCACTTAGAGCTTGCGACCTCGCACGTGCAGGCGGGGCGCGAGGTCGAGGCGCTGCTGCGCGACATGGGCTTTGAGCCGAAAAATGTCATGCGGCAGAATAACCTCATTACATATTTTAAGAGCAGCACCCATATCGAAGACCTGCTGACGCTCATCGGCGCGCCGGGGCGCGCGCTTGAGATCATGTCGGCCAAAATCGAAAAGGAAATGCGAAACACCGTGAACCGGCGCGTGAACTGCGACGCAGCCAATCTCGATAAGGCAGTGTTGGCCTCGCATGAACAGGTAGAAGCCTTTACACGCTTGACCGAGTCCGGTGCGATCAACGACCTGCCCGTCATATTGCAGGAGGTCGCTGTCGCGCGGTTACTTCAGCCAGAGCTGACGCTTTCAGAATTGGCGGCGACATTTGACCCGCCGCTGACGAAGTCGTGTTTGAATCACCGCATCCGAAAGCTCATGGAGATCGCAAGAAAAGAAGAGAACGAATAGGAGGGAGCGCGCCATGTCGTTTGCCCATTTACATGTCCATACCGAATACAGCCTGCTCGATGGCGCGTGCCGTATCCGCGACCTCCCCAAGCTCGTCAAGTCGATGGGGCAGACCGCCTGCGCCATCACCGACCACGGCGTGATGTACGGCGTGGTCGACTTTTACCGCGCCTGCAAGGCCGAGGGCATCAAGCCCATCATCGGCTGTGAGGTGTACGTCGCCCCGCGCACGCGCTTTGACAAGCAGCATGAATTCGACAGCGAGGCCCGCCATCTCGTGCTGCTGTGCGAGAATGAGGAGGGCTATCGGAATCTTTCCTACCTCGTCTCAATGGCGCACGTCGAGGGCTTTTACATCAAGCCGCGCATCGACCTGGATCTTCTGCGCGAGCACTCCAAGGGCCTCATCGCGCTCTCGGCGTGTCTCGCCGGTGATATCCCGAGAAGGCTCCGCAATGGCGACTACAACGGTGCCAAGGAATATGCCTTGACACTGTCTGAAATCTTTGGCCCCGAGCACTTTTATCTTGAATTGCAGGACCACGGCATCCGCGATCAGGCCATCGTCAACAAGGGCATCCTGCGCCTGCACGAGGAGACGGGTCTCCCGCTCGTCGTGACAAATGACGCGCACTATCTTCGAAAAGAAGATGCCTACGCGCACGATGTTTTGCTCTGCATCCAGACGGGCAAGACCGTGGACGACGAAAACCGCATGCGCTATGAGCCGCAGCGCTTCTACCTTCGTTCGACCGAGGAGATGGCGGCGCTGTTTCCCGACTATCCCGAGGCGGTCGAGAACACCGGCAAGATCGCCGAGCGCTGCAATTTGGAGTTTACGTTCGGCAAGTACCACCTGCCGGAATTCAAGGTGCCGGAGGGCTACACCTCGCTCACATACTTCAAAAAGCTCTGCGCCGACGGCTTCGCCCAGCGCTATGGCGAAGGGACGGACAAGCAGCGCGCGCAGCTCGAATACGAGCAGAACATGATCGAGCGCATGGGCTTTGTCGACTACTTTTTGATCGTCTCCGACTTTGTGCGCTACGCCAAGAGCGTCGGTATCCCCGTCGGCCCGGGGCGCGGCAGCGCCGCCGGCAGCATTGTTTCCTACTGCCTTTCCATCACAGACATCGAGCCGATGAAATACGGCCTGTTTTTCGAGCGCTTCTTGAACCCCGAGCGCGTGTCCATGCCTGATATCGACATGGACTTCGGCGATACGCGCCGCGGCGAGGTCGTGGACTACGTCCGCCGCAAATATGGCGACGATCACGTCGCCCAGATCGTCACGTTCGGCACGATGGCCGCGCGCGGCGTTATCCGCGACGTGGGCCGCGCACTCAATATGAGCTATGCCGACTGCGACGTCATCGCCAAGCTCGTCCCCGCAGGGCCGCACGTCACGCTCGACGACGCGCTGCGCATCTCGCGCGAGCTGCGCGAAAAGTACGAGGGCGACGAGCAGGTGAAAAAGCTCATCGACACGGCACGCGCCCTTGAAGGCATGCCGCGCCACGCCTCGACGCACGCCGCCGGCGTGGTCATCACGAAGCGGCCTGTCGTCGACTATGTCCCGCTCGCGCGCAACGATGACACGATCGTCTGCCAGTACGTGATGACGACGCTCGAAGAGCTGGGCCTTCTCAAAATGGACTTCCTTGGCCTGCGCAACCTCACGATTCTGGATGACGCAGTCAAGACGATCCGTGAAAAGGATAAAAGCTTTACTCTTGCCGGTATTCCTGAAAATGACGCCGCGACCTACGAAATGCTGGCCGCGGGGCGGACGTCGGGCGTCTTCCAGCTCGAATCGAGCGGCATGACGGGCGTGTGCGTCAGCCTGAAGCCGCAGAACATCGAAGACATCACGGCTTTGATTGCGCTCTACCGTCCGGGGCCGATGGAGTCCATTCCGAAATTCATTGCCTGCAAACACGACCCGAAAAAGGTCACATACCTCATTCCGCAGCTTGAGCCGATCCTGTCGATCACCTATGGCTGCATCGTGTATCAGGAGCAGGTCATCCAGATCTTCCAGCAGCTCGCTGGCTACTCGCTCGGCCAGGCAGACATGCTGCGCCGCGCGATGAGCAAGAAGAAGGTCAAGGACATCGAGCGCGAGCGCGAGGCGTTTCTGCACGGCGATCCCGCGCGCAATATCTCCGGCTGCGTGGCAAACGGCATCGACGAGAAGGCCGCGCAGGAAATTTACGAGGAAATTTACGCCTTCGCGAACTACGCGTTCAACAAGGCGCACGCCGCGGCCTATGCGGTCGTCGCGTATCAGACGGCATACTTCAAGTGCCACTATACGAAAGAATACATGGCGGCACTGCTCTCGAGCGTGCTCGACTCGTCCGACAAGGTGGGCGAGTACTTCAACGAGTGCCGCGAGTGCGGCATCAAGCTCCTGCCGCCGGACGTCAACCATTCCGCCGACCGCTTCACGGTCGAGCCCGAGGGCATCCGCTTCGGCCTCGTCGCCATCAAGAATATTGGCCGCGGGCTGATCCTGCGCATGATGCAGGAGCGCGAGCTCAATGGCCCGTTCATCGACTTTCAGGATTTCTGCCGCCGCATGGACGGCATGGAGATCAATAAGCGTGCGGTCGAGAACCTGATCCGCGCAGGCGCGTTCGATTCGACGGGCGCGAAGCGCTCGCAGCTCATCGCTGTCTACGAAAAGGTGATGGACGGCATCGCCGAGGGCAACCGCACGAACGTGGAGGGGCAGATCGACTTTTTCGGCATGGGCGCGGAGACCGCGCAGCAGGCCGCGCTCGTCCTGCCCGACATTCCCGAGTTCACGCCGCAGGAGCTCATGGCGATGGAAAAGGCCACGACGGGGCTGTACCTCTCGGGCCATCCGATGGACGCCTACCGCTCACTCGTCCGCTCGTCCGGTGCGGCCGCCATCGGCCGCGTGATGGAGGACTTTGCGCAGGAGGCGGGGCCGACGACGTTCTCCGACGGGCAGAAAATTTCACTCGCCGGTGTTGTGACCGCGAGCAAGACGAAGATGACGAAGAAAAATACCCTCATGGCTTACGTGACGCTCGAAGACGGCACGGGAGCCATCGAAATGCTCTGCTTCACGCGCGCGCTCGAGCAGTACGGAAGCTACTTACAGGAGGGACAGGTCATTTATGTCACGGGCACGCTGTCCGTGCGTGATGAAAAGGCACCGCAGCTCATGTGTGACTTTGCCCGTCCGCTGAACGCCAATTTTTCAACGGGAACGGTTGCGCCTGCGCAGGCGCAGCAGCAGCAGCAGCAGCAGCGGACGGGGCAGACGCTCTATCTGCGCCTGCCGTCGGTTGACGGGCCGGAGATGGCGATCCTCCGCAAAATCCTCTATATGTTCGAGGGAAAAGAGAACAACGTCCGCATCCGCGTGCTTGATACCGGCAAGCTCATCGGCACGACCTGCGACCTGCACACCTCGCTTGTGAGCGACTTGGAAGAGCGCTTCGGCAAGGAAAACGTTGTGGTAAAGTGAAAATCTGCCTATCGCAACGCGAAGTTGCGCGATAGTTGGTGGAGGAAACCGCTGCTTTTCGCTATGATGAGCGCATCAAACGAAAAGGAGAACAACTATGCAACTCACTCTAATCTTATTCCCAATCGCGCTTGCGATCTACGGCGCGATCATCTACCTCTTCGTGCTGCTCGTCAAGGCGCTGCGAAAGTACATCAAGTCCAAAGACGTGCGCGAGGAGAAGAAGGCCGTCTGCCGCTCGCTCGGCGAGGCGCTCAAGGCGCACCGGACGGAAAAACAGATGACGCAGGAATTCGTTGCCGAGACGCTCGTCGTCAGCCGTCAGGCGGTCAGCAAATGGGAGAACGGCACGTCCGACCCCAGCACGTCGAACCTCTGCGCGCTCGCAAAGCTCTACGGCATACCGGTCGAAGAACTGCTGCATGAGACGCAGGATGAGAAAAGCGAAGATTGAAGCAAAAAAGAGACAGCCGAACGGCTGTCTCTTTTTTGCATATTGATATGTATGTTATTTTCCCTCGTCGGGTTCGGAGAAGAGCGTGTTCAAAACACCGGTGTAGAGCTGCTCGGGATTTTTCTGGAAGCGCTCGGCGAGATCCTTGGCCATGACCTCCTTGGGAACCATGAGTTCCATCTTCAAGATGGGCTGGCTCTAGTCGTCGTTGAACGCGAGGGTAACGGTATACGTTCCGTTGCGGCGCGGCTCAATGTCCGACTGGATCTGCGCGCGGCGCTTGAGCTTCTGGTTGAAGATCGTGATGTTCTTGTCGGCGCGCAGGCGCACAGAGTAGGGAAGGCTCGACTCGCAGATCGCGCCGTTGTGCAGGCCCTTTTCCGTGATGGCGTAGAGCCCGTCGTCCGAAAGCGTCAAATGCTGCGACTCGACCAAATTGCTCAGGCATTCGGAAAAGTCAAAAAAGTCGATGCCGTCGTCGCACATCGTTAGCTCTTGCATGGCCTCGAACGGGACCGGCTCGATGAGCCGGGCAGCAACATACAGAATGAGAAATTTGATCTCCAGTTTGTCCTGGATAAAACCGACGCGCCCCATAGCGCACCTCCTCGGGTGAATTTACAGCGATCATAACACAAAATGACTGCCAATACCACAAAAAGTTGTCGGTATCAGTCGGTCAAAAACTATATTTAGTATAGCACACCTTTTTTCGCTTGTATAGGTCTTTTTCAAAAACACTAAGAACGCGGCACACCCATTTTCGCGCGCGGCATAGACTGGGGTGAAAGAAAGGCGCGGTCGCGCCCGACTTTCCAGTACTTAAAATAGGAGGTATTCTTGCTTTATGGCTGATAAAGTAGCAGCAGGCCCCGTCGGCGGTGCGAACGGCGCGCGCGAGGCGGTCTGTATTCATACGAAAAAGATCTATTCATCCTGCCGCGACAAGGATTGCATTGAGGATTTGCGCTTTTACCCCACGGCCACGGCGCAGAGCGTTTTGAGCACGGCGCAGGGGCTGCGCGGCGGCAGCGCCGAGCTCATCTACACGTTTGTCGACGTCGAGCCCGTGAACTTCAACCGCGGGTACTACACCGTCGACATGCACTTTTTCTACCGCATCACCTTGCAGGCGCTCAATGGCAGCACGCGCTACACGGAGATTGAGGGTCTTGCGACCTTTGATAAGCGCGTCGTGCTCTTTGGCAGCGAGAGCGGCGCGAAGATCTATTCTTCCATCCCCGAGGCGAACGCCATTGATGCGCCGCTGAACCTGACGGCGAATCTCCCGACCGCGGTGGTCGAGGTCGTCGACCCGATGCTGCTGTGCGCGCACTTTGCCGACAACTGCAACTGCCGCTGCGGCTGTGACCGCGGTACGCTCGGCGGCGTGCCCGCGGGCATTCTGGCAGCATTCGACGAGCCAATCATCTTCGACGAGTCCGCGATTCGCCGCGTGTGCATCTCGCTCGGCCAGTTTTCGACCGTGCGCTTAGAGCGCGACACGCAGCTTCTCATCCCCGTGTACGACTACTGCATTCCGTCCAACGAGTGCACGCTTGCTGGCGGCGACTGCAGCTGCGAGGACCCGTGCAAGGTCTTCGATGCGGTGGAGTTCCCGATGGACGATTTCTTCCCGCCCGCGGCGGTGCCCGGCGGCTGCGGCTGCGCGTGCCCCTGCGGCAACCAGTAAAAAATCAAACGCGAAAAAACGGGGAATTTCCCCGTTTTTTCTTTTGCCCGAAACGGGACAAACCGGCATAAGCGTGTCCACCGCCTCATAGATTGGACTAACACCAAAGAAGGGAAGTGGGAACGGTGGAACGTCTGGAACGGATCTATCGCTACGAACAATCGTGCGAGTTTTTACCGCACCGGCTCAAAAGTCTCGCCCTGTCGCTGCCGGACAAGCAGAAAGAGCGCGTCGAAGAGCTGCGCCTTCGCGTGATGCACCCGCTGACGGTGCTGACACTGGAGGGCGAGCTGAACGCCGCGCCGGACGGGCGTGCGTCGCTCGTGACGGCGGAAGACCTCGAACAGATGCTCGGCGCGGTGACGGAGTATTCGCGCTATGCCTGCATCGAAACACTGCGGCAGGGCTTTTTGCCGCTGCGGGGCGGGTTCCGCCTCGGCGTGTGCGGCAGCGCCGTCGTGCGCGACGGCGAGGTGAGCAATCTGAAGGACATTTCGTCGCTCTCGCTGCGCATCGTGTGCGAGCACATCGGGCTCGGGAGCGACATTGCGCCGCAGCTCTTCAGCGCTGACGGGCGGTTTTTGAGCACGCTCATTCTCTCGCCGCCCGGCGGCGGGAAAACGACGCTGCTGCGCGCCGTGGAGCATCTGGGCGGCCTCGGTCTCGACTGCGACGCCATTTATCATCTGTCTCTTATACACATCTGACGCTGCCGACGAACTCTAGGG
>ENA-UAOY01000923-UAOY01000923.1-human-gut-metagenome-genome-assembly--contig:-NODE-923-length-9967-cov-5.733354_pt1 | contig 9967 bp, 8 predicted proteins | sample MGYA00243477_ERZ654571 | MGnify/ENA primary metagenome ERZ654571 (study PRJEB26926, sample SAMN06164761) | human gut metagenome | biome: ENVO:00009003; feature: ENVO:2100002; material: ENVO:00002003...
GATTATTGAAAAGACGGTAAAAGCGATCAAAAAACCGGTTACGGTAAAAATCCGCAAAGGGTTTGATGACGAGCATGTCAATGCGGTGGAGATGGCAAAGATTGCAGAAGCCTCCGGTGCGGCAGCAGTTGCTGTGCATGGACGGACCAGGGAGCAGTTCTATTCCGGTAAGGCAGACTGGGACATTATCCGTCAGGTAAAAGAAGCCGTAAAGATTCCGGTCATCGGAAACGGAGATCTGCTTACGGCGGAGGATGTGATTGCCATGGAAGAACAGACCGGATGTGATGGCTTCATGATTGCAAGGGGGGCACAGGGAAATCCGTGGATTTTCCGGCAGATCCTGCATTATTTTGAAACGGGAGAGCATCTGCAGAAGCCGCCGGCATCGGAGGTGGCACAGATGATTCTGCGTCATGCCCGGATGATGCTGGAGTTTAAAGGTGAATATATCGGTATCCGTGAGATCCGCAAGCATGCGGCATGGTATACCGCCGGATATCCGCATGGAGCACGGCTGCGTGTGGCAATCAATCAGGTGGAAAATTACGAACAGCTGAAGACACTATTGATGGAGTATTTCGTCTGATGCATAGAAAGCTGTGTCGATGTTCACGGAATTGCTGTTCAGGTGCTGGGTGGACACGGTGTGGGGCGGGCGGTAACTTCACGGATGAGCGACAGTCCGGTTTGAAGGAGAATATCTTGACAGAATGTGGACAATTCGCTATAATACCTAGGTTATTGTGGATTATTTATGCGCTTTTTTCAAAAAGCTGCATATAAAAAATATAGAATCAGGGGTAAATCAAATGGATAAGAAAAATATCTTGACCTATGAAGGTCTGAAAAAGCTCGAAGACGAACTGCAGAATCTCAAAGTTGTAAAGCGTAAGGAAGTTGCTCAGAAGATCAAAGAAGCCCGTGAGCAGGGTGACTTGTCCGAGAACGCAGAATACGATGCAGCAAAGGACGAGCAGAGAGACATCGAGGCGCGTATCGAGGAGATCGAAAAGATCTTAAAGAATGCCGAAGTCGTTGTTGAGGAAGAGGTCGATCTGGAGAAGATCAGCATCGGATGTAAGGTAAAGATTCTCGACTGCGAGTTCAACGATGAGTTAGAGTACAAGATTGTTGGTTCCACAGAGGCAAACAGCTTAAAGGGAAAGATCAGTAATGAATCACCGGTAGGCCGCGCACTGTTAGGTAAAAAAGTAGGCGATACCATTACCGTAGAGACACAGGCTGGAGAGTTATCTTACAAGGTACTCGAGATCCAGAGATCAACCGTAGATTAAGAGAGGAAATGAAAATGGCAGGACAGAATAACGGAAAGCAGGGCGGACAGCAGCAGGATGTCAACCAGCTGTTAAAGGTGCGCCGTGAAAAGCTTGCAAATCTGCAGGAAGCGGGACAGGATCCGTTTCAGATTACCAAATATGATGTAACCCATCACACATCAGATGTGAAGGAACTTTACAATGCACACGAAGAGAAGCTTTTAGCCGGCAGACCGGCAGTTAATACCGATGGTATGGACGAGGCAGCTGCAAGAGAGGCAGTCAAAGCAGATTATGAGGAGAGAAGAAGCATCATGGATGCCGATCCGGTCCACGTATCCATCGCAGGACGTATGATGTTCAAGCGCGTCATGGGAAAAGCATCTTTCGCAAACATTCAGGATCTCAAGGGAAGCATCCAGATCTATGTTGCGCGTGACGCAATCGGAGAAGATCTGTATGCAACCTTCAAGAAATCCGATATCGGAGATATCTGGGGTGTTAAGGGATACGCATTCCGCACAAAGACAGGAGAAATCTCCATCCATGCGGAGGAGATGACTCTGCTTTCCAAGTCTTTACAGATTCTTCCAGAGAAATTCCATGGACTGACCGACACGGATATGCGCTACCGTCAGAGATACATTGATCTGATCATGAATCAGGAGAGCAAGGAAGTATTTGTAAAGCGCTCCAAGATTTTAAAGGAGATCCGTAACTTCTTAGCAGACCGTGATTTCATGGAAGTAGAGACTCCGATGCTTGTTGCAAACGCAGGTGGTGCGGCAGCAAGACCATTTGAGACACATTACAATGCATTAAATGAGGATGTAAAGCTTCGTATTTCCCTGGAACTTTACTTAAAGAGACTGATCGTTGGTGGTCTTGAGCGTGTGTACGAGATCGGCCGTGTATTCCGTAACGAGGGTGTTGATACCCGCCACAATCCGGAATTTACCTTGATGGAGCTGTATCAGGCATACACTGATTACGAGGGCATGATGGAACTGACCGAATCCATGTTCCGTTACCTCGCTGAAAAAGTATGCGGATCTACCAAGATCTCTTACAACGGTGTGGAAATTGACCTTGGAAAGCCATTTGCACGTCTGACAATGAACGATGCGATCAAGAAATATACCGGAATTGATTTTGATCAGGTACCGGATGATGCAGCAGCAAAGAAACTTGCAGACGAGCATCATATTGCATACGAAGAGCGTCACAAGAAGGGTGATATCATCAACCTCTTCTTTGAGGAATATTGTGAGAAGGAACTGATCCAGCCGACCTTTATCATGGATCACCCGATCGAGATTTCTCCACTGACCAAGAAGAAACCAAGCGATCCTACAAAGGTAGAGCGTTTCGAATTATTCTGCAATACATGGGAGATGTGTAACGCATACTCCGAGTTAAATGATCCGATTGATCAGCGTGAGCGTTTCGCTGCACAGGATGCCAATGCCGCAGCCGGTGATGACGAAGCAGAACACACCGATGAAGATTTCCTGAACGCACTGGAGATTGGTATGCCGCCTACAGGTGGTATCGGATACGGAATTGACCGTCTGGTAATGTTATTGACAGACAGTCAGGCAATCCGTGACGTTCTGCTGTTCCCGACAATGAAGTCCCTGGACGCTGACAAGAAAGCTTCCAAGACTTCTGAAGCAGCTCCGGCAGAGGCTGAAAAACCGGTTGAAAAGATTGATTTTTCTAAGGTAAAAGTCGAGCCATTGTTTGAAGAAATGGTTGATTTTGATACATTCAGCAAGTCAGATTTCCGTGCTGTAAAGGTTAAAGAGTGCGTTGCAGTACCGAAGTCAAAGAAGCTGTTACAGTTTACTCTTGATGACGGAACAGGCACAGACAGAACCATTTTAAGCGGTATTCATAGCTTTTATGAGCCGGAAGAACTGGTTGGAAAGACTCTTATTGCTATCACAAATCTTCCACCGAGAGCTATGATGGGCATTGACTCTTGCGGTATGCTCCTCAGTGCTATTCATGAAGAAGAAGGCGAAGAAAAGCTTCATCTTCTGATGGTTGATGACCATATTCCAGCAGGTGCAAAGCTCTATTAAGATGATGTAAAGATGTACCGTTTTACCGAATAGACGGGACGTACTTCATTTGATAAAAAACTAAAAAAACAGCGATTTACATCAAACTTACATCAATTGATGCAGAAATCGGTGCAAGCAAGAAAAAATCGCATAATTGGCAGAATGAATGGGCAGTCCTGAAATCGGGATTGCCCATTTTTAGAAGAAAGACGAAAAACTCTTGACCTGCACGCAACGTATACGCTTATACTATCAACATAAATCATAAGGAGGTGCATCGGATGTTATTAAATGAAATTATAAATGAGGTTGGAATGACAAAGCGTGCAGTTAAGTATTATGAAGAAAAAGGATTGCTGTCAGTGGATAAAGATAACAATGGTTATCGTAACTATACTGCACAAGATGTTGAAACTTTAAAAAAAATTTCAGTATATAGAAAACTCGGTATTAGTATTAAAGACATACAGAGCCTTTTGGAAACTGGCGACAAAAGTATTCTTCTTCGTATTTATCAAGAAAAAGTGCAGGAAAAAGTTTTAAAAGACTCAGAACTTGAAGCTTTGAAGCAATTTATAGATGATGGTGACGCAGACAAAGCAAATGAGGCACTTGATTATCAAACCGTTGAAAATGCAATTGAGTCTTTGCTACCGGGAAAAGAATGGGGAGATTATTTTAAAAGTCATTTCAAACCATTTCTTAATGTAAGGTTGAAGACTCTGGAACAGAAGCAGGCACTACAGAATATATTAGAATATTGCGATGAAACGACATTGAAAGTTCCTTTTATTATGGGAATAGGTGCGAAGATGATAGGTGGGATTGCACAAGAAACCAGAACCGCAGATGAGATGATAGCCTATTATCGTGATATGAGTGAAAGTGAATATGAAAGACTAAAAGAAAAAGTATGGAAAGGTGCTAAAATGAAAAACGGTATAATGAAATACCATCCAGCATTTATTACACAGAGAAAAATGCAGAAAGAGTTACAAAATAAAGGATATAACGATATATTCATTCCTAATTTAATGGTTCTGTCTCCAACGTATGCAGAATATAAGAAAGCGTTAGATAATGTGAACGATAGAATGTGTAGAGAACTTGGACTGTATTATGATAGCAATTATAACTTAGTTATTAAAAAAGATAATTCTAAGTAAAAGTTAAACTACCCTTTGGGAGAGGAGAAATCCTTTTCTCAAAGGGCTTTTTCTATTTATACGGATATTCGCAAACTACAAGATAAAGCCAAAACTTCATATACTCTAAGCACAAGGAGGTTGAGGTTTGGCTATGAACAACAGTTTAGCAGAAGTACACCCAGAGCTTATTACGGAATGGTCGGAGAAGAATTTACCGCTTACACCTGATGACATTACTTTCGGTTCAAATAAAAAAGTATGGTGGAGAGGTGCTTGCGGTCACGAATGGCAGACAAGCGTTAAGGCTCGTTCTAATGGAGAAAAATGCCCGATATGTTCCGGTGCGAGAGTGATTGCAGGTATTAACGATTTGGCGACATTAGAGCCATTACTGGTAAAGCAGTGGTCGAAAAAGAATAAGATAAAACCGACAGAGGTTTCTATTGGTTCTCATAAGAAAGTGATATGGAGATGTAAAAAAGGTCACGAGTGGGAAGCTGTCGTTAAGAGCAGGACAATAAATAAAACGGGTTGCCCGTATTGTTCCCATAATAAAGTGTTGGCAGGATTTAATGACCTTGCAACGCTTCTGCCGGATATAGCTGCCGAGTGGTCGGACAGAAATTATCCGTTACTTCCAACTCAGGTTACGGTCTTTGCCAATCGTAAGGCGTGGTGGAAGTGTAAGGATTGCGGCAGAGAGTGGAACACCCTTATTTCTACCCGTTCCGGTGGGAGTAAATGCCCGTATTGCAGTGGGTACATATTCCTGAAAGGGTTTAACGATTTGCAGACAACACACCCTGAAATTGCTTCGGAGTGGTCGGAGAAGAACTTGCCTTTGAAACCTGATGAAGTAAATGCAAAGTCGAGGAAAAACGTCTGGTGGAAGTGCAGAAAATGCGGTAATGAGTGGAAATCCGTTGTCAATGCCCGTGTGAAAGGTACGGTATGCCCCGTTTGTGCAGAGAGAGAAGTCCTTGCCGGATATAATGATTTGGCGACAACGGACAGTCAGCTTCTCAGTGAATGGGATTATGAGCAGAATAAATTGAAGCCGACAGAGGTATCACGAACTTCAGCAAAGAGAGCGTGGTGGAAATGCAGGCACGGTCATTCGTGGAGTATGAAGATAAATGAAAGAACGATATTGAAGAAAGGCTGTCGATTTTGTGAGCAGGAGTATTTATCTCTATTTCCTGCTTTGGCTGTCAGCTATTATTCTAATAAGAAAGGCTTGAAAGCAGAACTTGGTTCTGACCGATTGCTTGGAGTTCCGCTTGAAACATACATACCTTCAGAAAAGTTGGCTATTGAGTCAGAAAGTGCCGACGAGAATATAGAAATAATGAAAGCGTATATGTGTAAGCAAAGAGGAATAAGGCTGATTAAACTGCCGATGAAAGGCACTGAACTGGATTATGCCGACAGCTTAAAAAGAGCTTTTCAGAACGTACATATATTTATTTCTTCTGATACAGAGGAAGATGTGGAGATAATCAAAAATACATTTGAAAGATGGAGGGACAGCCAATGAGAGAGAAAACCTATCATCTATACTTAAATGAAGAAGAACGAAGCCGAGTGATACAATCGCTCATTGAACTGAAGAACAATTTAGCAGCTCAGGGACGATACACCGATGCAGTAGATGATGTCCTCTGCAAAGTGCTTGAAGCAAAGAAAAAGAAATTGAAAATTGAATACATTTAGAACGTGTTTTGCCGTCTGTTTCCTAACCGGAGCAGACGGCTTTTTTAATTTCCAAAAATTTTTTTGAAATATTTTTGGAAAAGCGGAGATTTTGGGTGTGCATTTCATACCCCTTTGTCCAAATGAGTGAAGGGGTTCATTCCGGATAGCAAAAACGGAAGCCTTTTAACTTGAAAATTGAATAAGTCATTCACTAAGACTTTATTTCTGATGATAGCCACTTTAGCAGGTACGCCGTGATTTCTGTATTTCAGAATAGCGAGAACTCCGGCTATGAGTATCAGGTTGCCCCTGATATGGCGATGACAGTCAGAATGATAATGATACTTCTCTACGGAGCTGGCGGAGTACCCGGCAGAGGTTAGAATCCTATGATACAGATAAGCAGTCTGTTCCTTAGTGACTTCCCATAAGCATTTTGCTTGGCAAGGGGTGTTGAGAACAAATATTGCTATGACCGATTAGGAAATGAGTCGGTCAGGTACATAGCCATAATGCGGTGGCTATGAATTTTCAGAAAGGAGGGCAAAAAGAAGTGTCAAACTGCAAAACGATTTCCGTATGTAACCAGAAAGGCGGAGTCGGAAAAACCACCACAACAGTTAATCTCGGAGTCGGGCTTGCAATGCAGGGCAAGAAAGTATTGCTCATAGACGCAGACCCGCAGGGCGATTTAACGACTTGTCTTGGTTGGCAGGATACAGACGGTTTGGGTATCACGCTTGCAACGAAACTCACAGATGTAATCAATGAAACGATGACAGACCCTATGGTTGGTATCCTGCACCACGAAGAAGGTGTTGACCTTGTTCCGGCAAACCTTGAGCTTTCAGCAATGGAATTTAACCTTGTAAACGCAATGAGCAGAGAAACTACACTCAAGAATTATCTGAGTCAAGTGAAGAACAGATATGATTATGTAATTATAGACTGTATGCCTTCACTTGGTATGGTTACTCTCAATGCTTTATCGGCGGCAGACAGTGTTATCATTCCGGTTCAGGCTCAGTATTTGCCTGCAAAGGGTATGACACAGCTTGTGCAGACCATTTCAAAAGTAAAGAAGTATATCAATCCGGATATTAAGATAGACGGTATGCTGCTTACTTTGGTGGATAGCCGAACAAACCTTGCAAAGAGTACGGTGGAAGCACTCAGGGCAAACTTCGGTAATCAGATAAGGATGTATCGAACACAAATCCCGATTGCCGTAAAAGCCGCTGAAACTTCTTCCAAAGGCAAGAGCATTTATGCTTATGAGCCAAACAGCACAGTGTCTAAGGCATACGCTGAATTTACAAAGGAGGTGTTAGCCGATGGCAGGAAGAAAGAGCGACTTCACTCTCACGAAGCTCGATGATTTATTTACCACGCAGGCACAGAGAGATGAAGAACAGCTTTCAAAAATCCGAGATATTCCATTGGAGCTAATTGATGATTTCCCCGACCACCCGTTTAAGGTCAGGGACGATGAAGATATGATGCAGCTTGTGGAGAGTGTCAAGGAAAGAGGAGTGATTACTCCGGCAACGGTAAGGCAGAAAGAGGACGGCAGATACGAACTTGTTTCAGGACACAGACGAAAGCGAGCTTGTGAACTGGCAGGATTTGAAACACTGAGAAGTGAGATTGTAGACCTGAACAGAGATGAAGCGACCATTTTAATGGTTGAGAGTAATTTCCAGAGGTCAGAGATATTGCCAAGTGAAAAAGCCTTTGCCTATAAAATGCGTTTGGAAGCAATGAAAAGACAAGCAGGCAGACCAGCAAAAAATAATTCCCCAGTGGGGAACAATTTAGAGTTTGCAAAGTCAAGCGATGAACTTGCTGATAAGACGGGCGAAAGCAAAAATCAAATTTACCGATATGTTCGTCTGACAAACCTTGTTCCTGAACTGCTTGAATTTGTTGATGAGGGGCGTATTAAAATGCGTCCTGCCGTGGAACTTTCTTATCTTGATGAAGATTGCCAGCGTGATGTGGTTGACGAAATCGACCTAAATGACGCAACCCCGTCACACGACCAGACAATCCGTATGCGAAAGTTATTCAACGAGGGCAACCTTACAACAGAAGCAATCCACGCTGTTATGTCTGAGGAAAAGCCGAACCAAAAGGAAAAAATCGTGTTGAGGGGCGACAGAGTAAGACAGCTTATCCCGAAAAACATTCCCGTCAGTCAGACGGAGGATTTTGTCTGCAAAGCATTGGAGCATTACAACAAGTTTTTGCGTAATCGTGCAGAACGTGACAGCAGATAGCCTGAGTTACAGTTCCCCTTTCTCACACTCTAACCCCTTAGTTATACTTCTACCTACCGAAAATGATATATATTATCTCACTTGAATATAACTATCTCAAAGTATATGTCTATCTCTAAGGGGCAATCGCACAGTATGAACGGACTGGAGGTGTATGGTAAAATGAAAAATTAACGAAAAATCCGCATTTGTTTTTCGGCAGGTAAATCTTGTCGTAAGAGAAAATCCACAAAGGCACATCGTAGAGATACGGTGTGTTTTTCAATTTTTACAGGAGGAAACGCAATGATAAAGTCAAAATTCAAAAGAGTCACGTCGCTTTTCTTGGCGACCCTTATGTGTGTGACCACTTTTGCAGGCATTGGCTCGACAACAGCATATGCTGCTTCGGGAGAAAAAGCCGATGTTTATATGGTCGATTTCCCTCGTGATGGCGATGCTAATTACGATGGGGTATGGGGACACAGCAATTTGACCTTGAAAAATGGTTGGCATACCGGACGTTCCAATTTTACCAATCTTAAGGCTATTGGCTCATACTCAGGCAATGTTGCTTATTGTATTGAGCCGGGAATTTCGCTCAAGGTCGGTCAGACAATGAATAAGTATGACGAAAATTATTTTAATAACCTTGCATCCAATGGGGTTATTTCCGGAGATGAAATCCGTCTTTTCGTTGGTCGTATTTTACAGTATGGCTATCGTGGGACAATCTCGACATCTTGGAGGTCACAGAATGAAGCAGCAGCAAACAGCATTGCACAGGCTTATGCCACACAGCTTCTTATCTGGGAAACTGTTATCGGAGAGCGTGATGTGAACTTCAATCATGTAGCAGCCAGTGGTTGTAGCAATGTGAAAGATGTCATCAATGCAAAGCATCCGCTTCGCAATAAGATTTTCAGTTATTACAACAGTATGGTGCAGAGTGTACAGAACCATGCGACCATACCGAGCTTTTGTAATAAATCATCCGGTTCGGCAAAGACAATAGAACTTGAGTGGAACGGAAGTAAGTACACAACTACTCTGACAGACTCCAATAATGTGCTGTCTAAATATAATTTCAAGGCAAGTATCAGTGGAGTGAGCTTTTCAGTGAATGGTAACAAACTTACTGTTTCTATGGATACTGCACCGAGTAAGGAATTTACGATTACCGCAACGAAGAAAAATGCAGTACGAAGAGGTGTGGTTGTATGGTCAGAGGGTAAACACGGTCAGAATTCCAGTGTGCAGGATGTTGTCAGCTATGCTCAGGAAGTAAGCGACAGTATCAACGGTTATGTGAAGATGAAAGTCAGCTATGGTTCTTGTCAGATTGTAAAGACTAGTGAGGACGGTAAAGTTGACGGTATTAACTTCACAATTACTGGAAACGGTATCAATCAGACAGTTACAACAGCTAATGGCGGTAAGTTCCAGATTGATAATCTTATGCCGGGTATCTATACCCTGTCTCTTATACACATCTGACGCTGCCGACGAACTCTAGG
>ENA-UAOY01000935-UAOY01000935.1-human-gut-metagenome-genome-assembly--contig:-NODE-935-length-9867-cov-4.296372_pt1 | contig 9867 bp, 10 predicted proteins | sample MGYA00243477_ERZ654571 | MGnify/ENA primary metagenome ERZ654571 (study PRJEB26926, sample SAMN06164761) | human gut metagenome | biome: ENVO:00009003; feature: ENVO:2100002; material: ENVO:00002003...
ACCTGGGGCTGGCCTGGATGCAGTTCCGCCTGTCCCGCCAGATTGTGGCCGCAGCGGCGGAAATGCACATTGCCGTGGAATGCGGGTTGCGCACCCCCCTGTATGAAGCCATGATCAGCGGACTTTCCGACTACCGGAAACTGTATGCGGACATCCGCGGCCAGGTAGCCGGAGGGGTGGAATACCTCCAGCCCCTGCTCAACGCCCGCTACGACCTGTTTTATAAACTGACCGTGCAGAAACACCGGTTCCGTATCTAGCCTCTTTCCCTTTCTCCGGAGAGGTCACTCCCCTTCTGGCGCAATCACCATGTCCACATGCCTGTCATGGGCTTCCATGGGCAGATCGTCCAGAAGCTGGCAGGGGAAGCAGACTCCCGCCAACGGCACCCCAGCAGCCGGGCCGGCCAGCAGCGTATCATAAAATCCGCCGCCATACCCCAGCCGCTTGCCGTCCCTGGTAAATGCGGCCCCAGGCAGCACTATCAAATCCATTTCCCCCGCATGCAGTTCCGGGCATCCCGGACCGGGTTCGCGTATGCCCCAGCTGCCCGCCACCAATTCCCCGTGATGGCATACACGGTGAAAACTCAGCCTTCTCCCCTCATGCACCAGCGGGAAGTACCATTCCCGGTCCGGAAGCAAATCCAGCAGGGAAAGCAAATCCACCTCTCCCGGCCTGGCGGCAAAAACAGCCACGCGCCGGAAATTCTTCTCCCGCACCAGAGACGACACACGGCGGCAGATGGAACGGGACATGGCCTCCCGGACGGCGGCATCCAATCCGCCCACCCTTTCACGTATCATGCGGCGCACTTCCCGTTTGGCAGCCGCCGGACCGCTTACGATTCCGGATTGGGATGCTTTTCCTTCCATTCCAACAAACTTTTTAGAAATACGCTTTCCAGGGAGTTGCGCGGATGCCCATCCTCCAGCCAAACGGCACGGCCGTCTTCCTTCACCATATTCTTCAGCCGTTCCATCAATTCCGGGGAAGCATGCTCCAGAAGTATTTCCTGCTTGTCGGAATCCCGCGTCAGCTCATTCACAGACCCTTCCGCAATGAGCAGCCCTTTAAAAATGACGCCCACCCGGTCGCAAACCTCCTGCACCTGTTCCAGCAGGTGGGAACACAGGAATACGGTCATCCCACGCCCTTTCAGGTTTTCGATAATGTTCCGGATATCCCTCGACCCCAGAGGATCCACGCCGGCGGTCGGTTCGTCCAGAACCAGCAGGCGGGGGGACTGAACCAGGGCCTGCGCCATGCCGATGCGCTGGAGCATCCCCTTGGAATAGCCGCCCAGCCGCCTGTCCGCCGCATCAGCCAATCCCACCAGCTCCAGCAGCTCCCTGACTTTCGCTTTCAGGGATTTTCCGCTCAGGCCGCACAGCCTGCCGTAAAAGGAAACAGTTTCCGCCCCCGTCAGGAATTTGTAAAAGTAGGGGTTTTCCGGAAGAAAGCCCACTTCCTCCTTGCTGTCCGGAGCCAGGCTGGACCTGCCGAAAATGGAACAGGAACCTTCCGTAGGCCTCACCAGCCCCAGCAGGGCCTTCATCAGGGTGGACTTGCCGGAGCCGTTCGGGCCAATGAGGCCATATACCTCCCCTTGCCGGATATTCATGTCTATCCCCCGCACGGCATGCACCACGGGTTTGCCAAGACCTGTTTTAAAGGTCTTGTGCAGGTTGACTATTTCAGCGGCTACAGGCTGGTCCATAAAAAAGGTCAATGCTTGATCTGCCCCAGGCGGCGCAGAAGAATCTGGCTCATGTCAATGCCCTTGGAGAACAAATCCACGGGAAAGTTTTCATTGGGGGAATGGATGCGGGCATCCGGAAGGCACATGCCCAGCATCAGGGCATCCGCTCCCAGCACGCGCTTCATTTCCTCAATGATCGGGATGCTGCCTCCTTCCCTTACCAGCACGGGTTTGTGGCCAAAAGCCTCTTCCAGCGCCTGCTGGGCGGCAAGACCGAACTCGGAATTCGGATCGCACACGTAAGCATTCCCGCCATGGCCCCGCCTGAATTCCACCGTGACGCCCTTGGGGGAATGTTTCTTTACATGTTCTTCCAGCAGGGTTTCAATCCTTTCAGGCTGCTGTCCCGGCACCAGGCGGCATGAAATTTTGGCAAAGGCATGGCTGGGGATAATCGTCTTGCTTCCCTCACCCTGGTAACCTCCTCCGATACCGTTGATTTCCAGCGTCGGGCGGGCAAAAATACATTCCGCTCCGGTGAAACCGGCCTCCGTCACCACGGTTTCCACGCCCGTCAGCTGAGCCAGTTCCTCATTGCTCATGCCGGGCACCGTGGCCCACATACTGCGTTCCCATGTGGCGATAGGTTCCACGCCGTCGTAAAACCCTCTCACGGCCACACGCCCCTCTTCATCATGGAAGGAGGCGATTATTTCCGCAAGAGCGGCGATGGGATTGGCCACCGCTCCTCCGAACACGCCGGAATGAAGATCCGCGGAAGGGCCTTTGACGATAATTTCCGCCCCGGCCAGGCCGCGCAGCCCGTAGGAAAACGTAGGGGTGTCCGGAGCGGCCATGCCGGTATCGGAAACCACAATAACGTCGCAGGCCAGCTCTTCCCTGTGCTCCTTGATAAACTGGGAAAGACTGCCGCTGCCCACTTCTTCCTCCCCTTCCAGAAGGAAAATCACATTTACGGGAAGGTGGCCTCCGTTCTGGCGGAGCAATTCCTCCACGCCCAGAATATGGGCGAACAGCTGCCCCTTGTTGTCCGTAGCGCCGCGGGCGTAAATCTTCCCGCCCCTCACTTCCGGTTCAAACGGGTCGGATTCCCATAATTCCACAGGATCTACGGGCTGCACGTCGTAATGGCCGTAAATCAGCACGGTAGGCTTTCCTTCCTCCCGCGGGCTGCGGGCCAGCACAATGGGATGGAGGGGCGTTTTACAGGCCTTGGCTTCCAATCCCATGCCGGACAATTTGTCTACCAGCCAGTCAGCGCAATCACTCACGTCCCGGGCGTGTTCCTTCTGTGCGGAAATGCTTGGAAATCTCAACAAGGTGGCTAATTGATCCAGTCTGTTCATGCCTTCATCAGACCATGTCTGGGGCTTCAAATCAACCGGTAAAGTGTGGCATTCCATGCCGGAGCGGGCCTTTTTTCAAAAAATGGAGCCCGCACATGGCGCCGGGAACAATATTTGATTGCTCTCGCGTGTGTTTTGTTTCTTTATATAGGATTATGTTCAGCAAATCCAAAGTGAAGAAAGTGGATTTCGTCACCCTGTCCAAATTTTACGGCAAGTACAAGGAAGCCCTTCAACTGGAACTCATCAACAGCCCCGCCGGCCTCAGCCGCCATATCTGCGAACCCGCCCTCAACCGCCCCGGGCTGGCGATCGCCGGCTTCTACTCCTACTTTGCCAACAAACGTATCCAGGTTTTCGGCTCCGCGGAGCTGGCCTATCTTCAAAAACTGCCGGAAGGCATGCGCAAATCGCGCATTCAGCGCATGTTCCGGTGCGAGGTGCCGGGCATCGTCTTCTCCCGTGACCAGAATCCACCCCGGGAAATCGTGGAGCTGGCGGATGAAGCCGGCGTCTGCGTCTTCCGCACGAGCCTGGTGACCATGAAATTCGTCAACTCCGCCACCATCATTCTGGAAAACGAATTCGCGGAAAGCGTCACCCTGCACGGCTGCATGGTGGACGTGCGCGGAGTGGGCGTCCTCATCCGCGGCAAGAGCGGCGTGGGGAAGAGTGAAACGGCCCTGGGCCTGATTGAACGCGGCGCGGCCCTCGTAGCGGACGACATGGTGTATGTACGCAACGTGGGCGGAGAACTGGTGGCCAGCGCCCCGGAAATGAGCCGCGGCTTTATGGAAGTGCGCGGCCTGGGCATCGTCAACATCACCACCCTTTTCGGCCTGAAATCCATCCGCCACAACAAGCGTCTGGATCTCATCGTCACCCTCATTCCCGCCAAGGACCAGGAAGAGCTGGACAGACTTGGTCTGGAGAGGGAGGGGCTGGACGTCCTGGGGGAAAAAGTGCTCCATGTTCAGCTTTCCGTGGCTCCCGGCAGGGATATTGCCAGGCTGGTGGAAGTAGCCGCCATGGACTATCATCTTAAGGACATGGGCATCGACATGGCCGGGGAGTTCAACCGCCGCCTCATGTCAAACTTCCAATCCTCCGAAAACTAGGACTGACAAAAAACTCTTGGAAAAAAACTTTAATTAGTGTACTTACCGTTGTAGCAACCGTTATCACCCCTTACTTCAAATTCCATGGTCACCAAGGAACTCACCATCATCAATAAACTCGGCATTCACGCACGCCCGGCTGCTCAATTCGTCAAACTGGCCAGCAAATTTGATGCAGACATTGTCGTGGAGAAGGATGGCGAGGAAGTTGACGGCAAGAGCATTCTGGGTTTGATGATGCTGGCGGTAGGCCACGGCTCCAAGATCACCATCACGGCGGAAGGGAAGGACGAACAGGAAGCGCTGAATGCGCTGGAAGACCTGATTTCCCGCAAGTTTGAAGAAGATTGAACACTCCGGCTCACGGCCATATGAGACCGGGCCATTAAGCCCGCAGATGATTCAGGAACCCATTTCAACGGAAGAAACCTGGCTTCAGGGCATTCCCGTTTCCCCCGGCATTGCCCTGGGCAAAATTAAAATTCAAATCAGCGGTTCCAAGGAACCCGTAGCGTACGATATTTCCCCGGAAGAAGTGGATTCTGAGCTGGTGCGCTTCCACCGGGCGCTGCAAACCACTGCGGACCAGATCAGGACGCTGCGGGAACGCATGATCCAGATATCCGGAGAGAAAGATGCCTCCATCTTCGACGCCCACATCCTTCTCCTTCAGGACAAAATTATCCTCCAGCAGGTTCAGACGGAACTGCTCAAGCGCCTCCAGAACGTGGAGCACATCTTTTATGTGGTCATGCAGAACTACATGGAAGTTCTGCGCCGTGTGGACGACCCCTACCTGCGCGCCAAAACGGCGGACATGGAGGATGTCATGCAGCGGGTCATCAACAACCTCCGCAGCACAGAACCTCCTGAAGACGAGGAAGAAACGGAAAAAGACCAGGTTCTGGTGGCCTACGACCTGACTCCTTCCGACACGGCCGCCATGGATGCCAGCCTGATTCACGGCTTTGCCACGGAAATAGGCTCTTCCGTTTCCCACACAGCCATTCTCGCCCGCTCCATGGGCATCCCCGCCGTCGTGGGGCTTGACCAGGCCCTTCTGAGAGTGGAAAGCCACTCACCCGCCATTCTGGACGGCTACAAGGGCGTGCTCATCCTGAAACCCACGAAAGAAACGGAGGAATACTACCACCGCCTCCAAGTGGAAAAGGAAAAGGCCTACAAGGCGCTGGAAGCGCTGCGCGACCTGCCCACCATCACCAGGGACGGACGCAACATCCGCCTGTCCGTCAACGTGGAGTTCCCCCATGAATATTCCGGCATCAAGGAGGTGGGAGCGGAAGGGGTAGGCCTGTTCCGCACGGAATTCTTTCTGCTGAGCAACCCATCCGGCATGCCGGATGAAGAAGAACAAACGCGCTACTACAGAAAGCTGGCGGAAGGTTGCTCCCCCCACGGCGTCATCTTCCGCACCCTGGACTCCGGCGGCGACAAGCTGCCGTGCGAACAGCTCCGCACTCCGGAACCGAACCCCTTCCTTGGCTGGCGAGGCATCCGCGTCTCCCTCAGCCGCCCGGAGCTGTTCAAGCAGCAGCTTCGGGCCATTCTACGTGCCTGCGCGGACACGCCCGGCTGCGGCATCATGTTCCCCATGGTCTCCGGCTATACGGAAGTGGTCACAGCCAAGCACATCCTCCAGGAATGCCGGGAAGAACTGGAAAGGAAGAACATCCCCTATGCGCGGGACTTGAAAGTGGGCATCATGATTGAAGTGCCCAGCGCCGCCATCATGACGGACGTGCTGGCGCGCGAGGTGGATTTCTTCTCCATAGGCACGAATGACCTCACCCAGTACACTATTGCCGTGGACCGGGTCAACAACCGCGTCGCCAACATGTTCCGCCCCACGCATCCTGCCGTGATACGCATCATGGACATGACGATCACCGCCGGAGAACGGGAAAACATTCCCACGGCCATCTGTGGGGAAATGGCGGGGGACATTACCCTGCTTCCCCTGCTGATCGGCCTGGGGGCCACCTCCATGTCCGTGGGCGTCCACCTTGTCCCCATCATCCGGTATGCCATCCGCAATCTGGACTACGGCCAGTGCCGGGACATGGCCCAAAAGGCGCTCCAGGCCCCCAACAGCAGGGCTATCGTGGACTTGAGCACGGCCCTGGCCCGGAAATCCTACCCGGCCCTGTTTGAATAAGGCTCTTCCATCCCGGTACACGCCGCACCGGCAAAACAGGACGTCTCCGAACAAACTGCCGCGGGAATACGAATCCTTGACAGAAACGTCCGTCTCATGCGTTATTATAAGTACCGGTCATTTTTAGTAATGAACATTTCCCGCATCGCAGCCTTTCTCATCCCGTTCCTGCTGGGAAGCGCCTGCTCCGCTTCCGCAGCTTCCGTAAAAGCATCCCGCGCGGCAGAACCGAAACGCCCCAACATCATCCTCTTTCTGGTGGACGACATGGGCTGGCAGGATACATCCCTGCCCTTTTGGCGGGAAGAGGACGGCACTCCCAAACCTACTTTCCTGAACAAGCGCTACCGCACGCCCAACATGGAGGCTCTGGGCAAACAGGGCATGGTATTCACGAATGCCTACGCGCAGCCTATCTGTTCCCCCAGCCGGTGCAGCCTCATGTCCGGCATGAACTCCGCCCGCCACCGCGTCACGAACTGGACGCTCCTGCGTGACCAAACCACGGACGCAGGCCATCAAGCGCTCAAGGCTCCCGCAGACTGGAGCGTCAACGGCATCCAGCCGACAGGAACCAGAGCGTCCGGAACCACCCATCTTCCCCTGACGGAAGAAAAAATCCAGTACAGGATGGAAAAACCCTTCACCCAGGTGCTTGGGCTGCCCGCCCTGCTCAAAAAACAGGGTTATACCACCATCCACTGCGGAAAAGCCCATTTCGGCTCCAAAAATACGCCCGGAGCCAATCCCAGGCTCTTCGGCTTTGACTACAATATCGCCGGCACGGAAATAGGCGGCCCGGCGGACTACCGGGGTTCCCGGAAATACGGCACGGGGAATTTCCATGTCCGCGGACTGGACGAAAATAATTACTATGAAAACGACACATTCCTGACGGAAGCCCTGACGCAAGAGGCGCTGAAACGCCTGGACGCCATTCGGAAAAACCCCAGGGAGGCGGACAAGCCTTTCTACCTGTACATGTCCCATTACGCCATCCATGCCCCCTTCGACATGCGCGGCTATGACAAGAGATTTGCGGAAGAGTACTCCAACCCCAATGACGGCCATAAATGGTCCGACAACGAAAAACGCTATTCCGCCCTGATCCAGGGGATGGACAAGAGCCTGGGCGACATCCGGGAATACCTGAAAAAAAACAATCTGGATAAAAATACCGTCATCATCTTCATGGCAGACAACGGGGGCCTTGCCATCAGCGGACGCATGGGCAACAAGGAATCCAATTACCCGCTTAGTTTCGGTAAGGGTTCCAACCGGGAAGGCGGCATCCGGGAACCGATGATCGTCTACTGGCCCGGGGTCACAAAGGCGGAAAGCGTCTGCGCCACTCCCGTCATCATTGAAGACTTTTTCCCCACCATTCTGGAAATAGCGGGAGCAAAAAAAATTCAGGCGCCTCAGGTTGTGGACGGCAAAAGCTTTGTTGCCCTGCTGAAAGGCGGCAGCATGAATCCCAACCGCCCCCTGCTCTTCCACACGCCCAACGTATGGGGGGAAGGGAACGGAAACAACTCCCGTTATTCCCCCAGCACGGCCATGCGCCAGGGGGACTGGAAGCTTATCTACTGGCACCCTGACCAGAAGTTCGAACTCTTCAACCTCAAGGAGGACATCAGCGAGGAGCACAACCTGGCGGAACAGCAGCCGGAACGCGTTAAGGCCATGGCCAGGACCATGACCGCCCTGCTCAAGGAGCGCAAGGCCCAAATGCCCACCTACAAAAAGAATAATCCCGCCGGAGCCCGTGAAGGCGCTCCCGTACCGTGGCCGGACCAAGCGGCAGCCAGGCTGTAAAGGCATCTCCATCCCTCCCTGGAAAGCCGCATTATTCCCTTTTCTTTTAAGAAAACAGGGAGTATGGTGCGGCTTTCCCGTTTTTATTCCCTTTCAAAAACCATGAACAACCTCCTTTCCATCGAACAGCTTACCGGAGACGAAATCCGGGACCTGCTCGCCCTGGGCCACCGGCTTAAGGCGGAACGCGGCCATCACGAACGCCTTCCCCTGAAGGGGCAGACCTGGGCGCTCATCTTTTCCAAATCCTCCACCCGCACCCGCGTTTCCTTTGAAGTGGGCATTAGTGAACTGGGGGGGCGTCCCATGTTCCTTTCCGTCCAAGACATCCAGCTCGGGCGTGGAGAGCCCATCAAGGATACGGCCCGCGTGCTGGGACGTATGATTCACGGCGCCGCCATCCGGACTTACGGACAGCAGGAGGTGGAGGAATTCGCCAGCTTTTCCGGCATTCCCACCATCAATGCCCTGACGGACGAGGAGCACCCCTGCCAGATCCTGGCGGACCTGCTTACCATTGAGGAAATCTACGGCCCCGGTTCCTGGAAGGATATGAAAATCGCCTTCGTGGGGGACGGGGACAACAACATGTCCCGCTCCTGGATGTGGGCGGCCAAGAGGCTGGGCTTTACGCTCGCCATCGGAGCCCCTACCAATTACCTTCCCCTGGAAGACTTCCGCAGGCATCTGGACTGCGAGAACGTCATCTTCACCACGGATCCCGTGGAAACTGTCAAGGGAGCTTCCGTCATCAACACGGACGTCTGGCTTTCCATGGGCCAGGAATCGGAAGGACTGTCCAAGGAAAAACACTTCTATCCCTACCAGGTGAACAGGGAGCTGCTGGAACATGCCGCCTCCGGCCACTCCGTTTTCCACTGCCTGCCCGCCTACCGCGGCAAGGAAATCACGGAAGACGTGCTGGAACATTTTGCTCCCGTTATCTTCCGGGAAGCGGAAAACAGGGTGCATGCCCAGAAAGCCGTGCTCGCCACGCTTGCAGACGCCCGCCGGGGATAACCCGCCCGGCTCATCCTACCCAATCTCCGAGCCATGAACTACGAAGAACGCCTGCAAGACCTGCTGGATGAACTGGATTTGTTCCAGGACTGGACGGAACGCTACGAATACATCATCAGCCTGGGTAAAAAATTGCCCAGGCTGGATGAAGCCTACAAAACGGAGGACTCCCTCATCAAGGGATGCCAATCCCGCGTATGGCTGCACACGGAACCGGACAATGGCGTACTGAAATTGTACGCAGACAGCGATTCCCTCATCACCAAGGGCCTCATTGCCGTCTTCATCCGGCTGCTTTCCGGCCTGCCTCCGGAAGAAATCCTGAAGGCGGACATGTCCAAGCTGGACAAAACCGGCCTGAAAGACCACTTGGCGCCCACCAGGGCGAACGCCCTCAACTCCATGGCGGCCCAGATCAAGCAGGCCGCCATAAAAATGGCGGAACACCATTGATTTTTTCCAGAGCAATGACTCACGGCCTTTTCCCGCATCTTCTCCTGCTCTCCGCATTCTGCGGCGCAAGCCTCTCATGCAGCAGCCCTTCCCGGGACATCACCATCCGCAGCATTCCTTCCGGAGCCAGCCTGCGCGTGAACGGAGACTACGCCGGCCAGGCCCCCGTCACGCTCTCCCTGAACCTGTCTCTTATACACATCTGACGCTGCC
>ENA-UAOY01000944-UAOY01000944.1-human-gut-metagenome-genome-assembly--contig:-NODE-944-length-9797-cov-6.771197_pt1 | contig 9797 bp, 12 predicted proteins | sample MGYA00243477_ERZ654571 | MGnify/ENA primary metagenome ERZ654571 (study PRJEB26926, sample SAMN06164761) | human gut metagenome | biome: ENVO:00009003; feature: ENVO:2100002; material: ENVO:00002003...
ATCTACACCCTAGAGTTCGTCGGCAGCGTCAGATGTGTATAAGAGACAGCTGTTAGTGTTGATGATATGAAAAACCTTGTTGACGATATAGAGAACACCTTTGCAAACAAAATGCAGACTGAAACCACCACCAGTGAGATAGGCGATATGGTGCTTATGGGTCTGAAAAAGCTTGACCACGTTGCATATGTGCGTTTTGCTTCCGTTTACAAGGACTTCTCTGACGTTGATTCGTTCATTCAGATAATCACTGAGCTTTCTGACAAGAAGAAATAAATAAGAGCGTTCCGATAATTTTCGGGACGCTCAGCCTGTCGCAAAACCCCTAGATTCATCTCGAATCAGGGGTTTTGCTTTTATGCAATCAATAAACTAACAATAAATGTAATCAATTTTCGTAAAAAGTGTCAAAACAAAGCGATTTACACTCCGTGGAGAGATTCATATTGTAAAAGATCTAGTTGAATCTGTTCCGAGCAATATAAAACAGCAAGTAAAAAAATGATGCCGCTTCAGAAACAGATACCTCTTCCGGAAGTTTTCCGCAGCGGCAGAACTGATAGAGAAATCCGCCCCAGAATGCGTCGCCGGCTCTGGTTGCATCTAATGCTTTATTTCTGAAACCCTTGACGATCTGACCGCCGTCATATGTCCGTACATAAGCGCCCAATTTGCCCAATGTGATTACATCAATTTTCACTTCCTTACGCAACAAGGCTTCTGCTGCATATTTGCCTCAAAACCAGCTGCTCCCGGTACTGCTGCAAAAACAGATGTACCGATTGCTATGCCGATTTTATTTCCAAGAGGGATAAATGCATACTGAAACCCGTCATTGCGGACACCGGTTTTCCATTCGCCATATTCTACACAATCGGGAATAATGGCATAAATAGCCGTGTTAAAACCTGCAAAGAAGAACCGTGTCAGACCAGAACAGATATAAAACGGAACAGGTGTCTTTACAGGACTGAACAGATACAGCGACAGCATACATACACCTGTTCCAAGCGCCAATATAGAAGCTGATCTGCCTTTGTTTCCAAACCATCTGAAAATAATAGGAAACAGTCCGGCACCAATAATTGACGGAATAATAATTGCCATGGAATAAGTAGTAAACAGGGATTCAGTTCCCTCCACATACTTAAAATAATATAGTGCATCTGCATTTCTTCCATAGAGTGTCACGCCAAACAGGAACTGTCCCAGTAATGCCAGCAGATAGGGCTTATTTTGAAGCACAGTCTGAATTTGCAGCTTTATGGGGATTTTCTTCTTTTCCGGAATGGTTACTGCTTTCTTTGTCTTAGCAAAGCAGAAAATATGACAGGCAGCAAAAATCACACTATAAAGTACAGCTACCAGCAGATAACCACGCTTGTCACTGCCGCCCAGTTTTGAAATCAACGGCAGTGTGATAATATTGATAATACCGATTGCAATCATGGCACTGACGGAACGGAAGGTGTTGATTTTTGCACGTTCTTCAATGTTCTGCGTCATATCACCGCAGAGGGTTCCATAAGGAATAATTATGCAAAGCGACTAAGAGTGATCTTGGTCGCTTTTGCTATGCTGCTCTAAGTCTGTAATCGACAGGAGATAATCCATCAAGCATTTTAGGCGGCTGTCAGTCACGTTTTTTTCGATACGGCTCAACGCACCCAAGATACTGTTGGCGTTCTCCATATCAACATTCACGATCTTACCGTGCAGTGCCATGTACTTAATATATGTAGCAGTTTTCATATGGCACTCGTCGGCTCTTTGTTTTACCTCTTCCCATTCACCAAGCGTGAACGTGAGATGTTTATACTTCCTGTTTTCTACCTTAATATTATCGACCTCCTTGTTGTCTGTGTTACGGATACTCGGTTCTAAAAGGGTCAGGGTTCCATTTTAGCCCAATTCTGCAGGAAAACAGAATTGGAAGAGTTTAGGTGACAGAGCATATGCTCTGTCAATACTTGCGAGAAAAAATGAAATTTGGTCAAAAGAGCCAGCCTGCTCTAACTGAATACACGTTTCACATATATAGGACAGAACTCGGGTGAAATTTGCACTCGTTTACAAAAGATTCAAAAAGAATCTGCAAGCTGCATAATCAGGCATAGGCGATATATTGCCCTGTCCGTTAAAATGACAATGGGCGGCATAGTGATGATCTTACGCCCGTGATCGACACCAAACAGCCGAACCTGATGACAGATGTGCTGACGATAGCCCTCATTTTTAAGTATAGCTGGAAAAATATCGCTGTTCCGTATATTCCAAAATCAGAATTATCTTTGCTTTCAGCTCTGGAAATTTCATATTTAAAATAGAGTTCTAACAGACATTATCTGTCTCATGAAAGCAGAAAGGACTCCATAACCGTTTGGTTACTGAGTCCTTATTCTTCTTATTGTATTTTTCATAAAGCAGTCTGTTGCCGAGAAGGAAATGACGGAGATGATTTTAGAAAGAGGATATTAGCACGCATAGTTAAAGTGACTTTTTATAATCATTACCACCACAAAAGTGGTGGTTTGCTCTGCTCCAAAAAGGAACTGTTACTGGCTTTGCCCCTCAAGAGACTCCGAGGGTTCAGCACCGCATTACATTCACTGGCAGCCCTTATATGTTAGGTGCTTATTTTCATTTGTTTATAACCTCCGTGTATTTTAATTTAGTAATGCAGTCGCCAAATTACTACTATTTTATCATATTCGGAGGTTATTTTAAAGCGTTCGCTGAAGCTTTTTTTATGTCCCCGGTAGAACCGGACGTTTAATTACGCTAAAGCGCCCAAAAGAGCCCTCGAAAACGCTTTCAGGGCGTTTCCGAGAACCTGCGATCAGTGTTGATTTTTCTTTATCCTGAATACAGCAAACACTATAGCTGCCACAAGAGCCGCTGCCCCTCCGACTATCCCCAAGATAAGCGGGAGACTGCTTTTTCCCTCTCCCTTTTCGGCAGCGGAGGAAACAGCTTCTCTTGTATCAAGAGCTTCCTTATCCTTGGCAATTACCAGAAGCGATACCGTCCTTGGCTCCATTTCAAGAGTCAGGCTGCTGCCGTTCAGTGTCACAGCCGGGTTTGAATCGGTCATATCAAATAACTGTGCTGACATACTGTTTATCCCGTAAAGGTGAGCGTACTTGTACTCGTTTCCAAGCTCGATATTTGCGGTCGTTTTGTCGTCAAACGCCTTGTTTGTCACTACGAGGGTGATGACGTCCTCGTTATCTCCGTTAATTGCAGCATAGGCGGTCGAGGTCTCGATATCGTCCGTGGTACAAGACACAAGCGTATCGCCAAAGCCGCTTCCGCTGCCGTCATAGTTGGTGTACAGATTGATCGCGGCAAGCTGATACTGTGCGTCCATTGTAAACAGGTTGGCAGCATAGACCCCGTTCTGTGCAAAAATGCCGAGGGTGTCCGCCTCCATTATAGCACCGCAGACATCGTAAGCTCCCTGAAAATCATATTCAGTTATGGCAAGCTTTGTGCCGGGGTAATAGGTATCTATTGACTCCTTAAGTGCCGGAAGTATCGGCAGGAACTCTGCGCCTGCGTCGGTTATCCAGCTGTCCTCGGTGTAGGTATCGTCCCAGAAGCTTCGGGTCGAGTTCAGCTTATTGTAAACACAGTCGGGATTGCCATAATGCTCGCAGTAGCACTTTCCGCAGGCGCCCTTTGCCTCGGTGTAAAAATGCACATCGAGCACATCGAGCAGTCGCCTGCCGTTCTCGTCCTCTGCCTTCTTCATTTCGTCAAGATAGTAATCTATAAACCATTTGTACTCGGGGTTGTCGTTTTTTATCTCTTTCCAGTCAGGCGCATCGGCGAAATTCGTAAACGCCCCGTAGCCGAAAAGCGCAGGACCGAATATCTCGGCATTCGGGTCAATATCCTTTACTGCCTTAGACATAGTTACCGACTTTTCAACGATCTCAGCGCAGGTGGTTTTTTCGGGATGAACGAGTGAGTGAGTGCTGCTCCACAACCCCGGCTCATTGTCGAGAGAATAGCCCCTGATTCCGCCGTTCTGTGAGTCGCCAAGGGTGTTCACAAGGTAGTTTACAAACTCGTCCATATAAACAGTGCCGTCATTCAGATCGGGCGTCAGGCTGAATTCATCGCCCTTTACAAGTTCAACCTTTTTCCAGCGGTCAGAGGGCGCTCTCTCAGCCTTGCTGACCTCGCCGTTCATGTCGGCAGAAACGTAGCCCGCAAGCTGCAGCGTCATAAGAGGGTATGCGCCCTTTGCGGTGCAGACCTCATTCAGCTTCAGAGCGGCACAGCCCGGCTTGTCCTTCATATCCTCCGGAACATTCTGTTGAAAATATCCGTCGGAGATGTTTTTCCAGTCAGCTCCTGCATTTGAAGCGTTCGTTTCCCAGTTGTAAGCGCTGTAGCGGTTGCCGCCCGCACACACCGCCTTACAGGAAACGTCATTTTCCATAAGCTCCGCATTAACGCCGTAAATATAGGGAGAGATCGCTTTTCTGTCCTTGCCCGTATCAACGGTTATGTTCACTGTTCTGCCCAATGAAGTGCCGCTCACCGAAAGCGTGCAGCTGAGCATTATGGACATTGCCGCCATAAAAGCCGCAAGATTTCTTATTCGCATAGTATCACCGTCCTTTTTAATCAAGCTTCACAAACGCTGCCGAGCCTGCTCCGATAACGCAGCTGTTGCCGCTTATCTCTGCACCGCTCCCGAAGCTGTATATAACCTCTCCAAGTGAGCCGCCGACCGTCAGCTCACAGGCGGAATCGGTGGGGTTTACTGCAACAAGTATTCTCTCGCCGTCAAAGCTTCTGACATATGCAAGAGGTCTGCCCTTTGCGCCGTCGCAGACAAACTCGATATCTCCAAGGCTTTGCAGAGCTTTGTGCGCCTGTCTTACTGCAATTAGCTTTTTGACCTCGCTGCGCAGCGAATTATTGACGGCAATCTGCTTCTCCGCAGTCGGTCTGTCGGGGTCGGGGTCAAGGGGGATATAGAGCTTCTCTACCGGAGCGGAAGAAAATCCTGCATTCTCCGAGCTGTCCCACTGCATAGGTGAGCGCGAGCCGGTCCTGCCGTAACCGCCCTCAACAGAGTTCAGCCCCTCAACGTAGTTCATGCCGATCTCATCGCCGTAGTAGATGTAGGGTGCTCCCGGCATCGACAGCAGGAAGGCAAAGGCAAGCTTTCTGCGCTCTCCTTTGATGTGGCGGGCGAGTCTGTCCATATCGTGATTGCCCGAGGGTATGCAAATCAGTCCCTTACGCTCCGAGCGCTCATAGCTGTCCATATATTTGGACACAAATATCGATGCGTCACCCTCTCCGCTGAAGAAGGGCTTTTCATTCCTGAACAGGTCGTTGTAGTGGGAAGACCCGAAGTGCAGCAGGAAGTCCATATGAAAGCCCCCTGCAAGACTCTGGTAAGGCTCTCCCCACTCGGAGACCATTGCGGCCTCGGGGTATTCCTCGTCAAGAAATGCCCTTATGTTCTGCCAGAGGGCGATGTTGCCCTTCTGATCCTCATCGTTTTTGACAAGTGAACCTGCCATGTCCACACGAAAGCCGTCACAGCCCCGTGAAAGCCAGAAGCGCATTACGTCCTTGAGCGCCTCCCGGGTAGCTACAGCGCCCTCGGAATCCATAGACTGCTGCCAGGGAGCGTTCGGCTTGTAGAAGCCGTAATTAAGAGCAGGCTGGTGGGTGAAGAAATTGATCGCACAGCTGCCGTCACGTTCGGATATGCCCCTTATTGACGGGTAGCCCGCAGGCTCCTCCCAAACGCTGTCCGTCCAGACATAGCGGTCGGTGAACTCGTTGCGGTCGGCCTTCATGCTTTCTTTGAACCAGGGGTGCTCCCATGAGGTGTGCCCCGGCACGAGGTCAAGCAGAACGTGCATACCCAGCTTGTGAGCCTCCTCGAACAGACGGACGAGGTCGTCATTTGTGCCGTATCTGGGGGCTACCCTGCAATAGTCCGAAACATCGTAGCCTGCATCCAAAAAGGGCGATTCAAAGCAGGGGTTTATCCATATCGCCGTGCAGCCCAGTTCCTTGATGTAGGGCAGCTTTTCGGTGATGCCGTTTATATTTCCGATGCCGTCACCGTCCGTGTCCTTGAAGGACTGGGGATAGATCTCATAAAATACTGCGTCGTCGAGCCAGTCAGGTCTTTTTGCCATAATAATTACCTCCGTATAAATATTCGTCAAGGGGTTGATTTGTTTGCTTCTGTATGATATAATACTACATATCGAAGAAAAAATCTACGCCGATAATATCATAAACCGATACCATAATACTTTTATGGTGATAATATGGAAAAAGCCGCATTAAAGGAACACCGCCGGCACAGCACAGCTGACAAGCCGTTTTCTTACTATATCTCGAATATTCCCGAATACTTTCCCAATGCTCCGATGCACTGGCATAAGGAATTTGAGCTTAATGTCATTCTGGAGGGCGAGGGTGATTTTGTAACGGGCGATATACACTTTACTGCTTACAAGGGCGATATTGTGCTGACGCCGCCTGACATGCTCCATGCTGTTTATCAGCATGATGACAAGAGATGTGTCTACGATACCCTTGATCTTGACGGCTCCATGCTGGGCAGCCGTGACAATGGTCGTGCCGCAGACGCGTTTATCGCACCTCTCATTTCAGGAGCGTACAGTATAGAAACTCACATTACCCCCGAGCATTGCTATTACAGCGAGCTTCTGACCACGGCGGAAAATATGATAAGCGCCGCCAAGGGTGACACGCCCCTTCTTGATATGCTGATAAAAAGCGAGCTGCTGCGGTTCATGTTCCTGCTCTATGAGAGCGGCAGCATTTCAAGTAACGGTTTTGTAAAAAAAAGCTCACTGATGCGCCCCACGATAGAGTACATCAATGAGCATTTTACTGAGCCCCTCACCATAGACCAGCTTGCAGGCGTTGTTCACCTGAGCAAAAGCTATTTCATGGGTGCATTCAAGAGGGAAACCGGCGTCGGAGCAATGGAATATATAGCCCAGCTGCGCCTGAAGCTTGCAAGAGAGCTTTTGAGAGACACCGACAAAAGCGTTGCAGATATAGCTTTTGAATGCGGATATCACAACCTCTCGAACTTCAACAGGCAGTTCAGATCCGCCGGCGGCTGCTCTCCCAAGGAGTACCGCTCACGCTGCACAGACTCAGATCAGACAGTACAGAATGATTGAAAGGTTATCATTAAGCTGTACAGCCGTGTTTTCACTGTAGGTTTGTCAGACCGCTATGGCATGAAAAGCTGGCTGCACGAAAAGGCTCAGAATGCCGCCCCTGACGATACTGCAATGGTACTTAGAACAGATATGGACGGCTTGAAGGCGATAAATGACACCTTTGGCCATGCTGAATGAGACTATGGGATCAGAACCGTCTCGAATGTTGTTCAGAGCATTACCAGTAATGATGAGATATGTGTACGCACAGGCGGTGATGAGTTTTGTCTTATAGGGATAGGAAAATACGCTGATGATGAACCGCAAAGACGGACAGAACGCTTTTTAAAAACACTCGAAGCTGTGGGTCGAAGTTCCGACAAGCCATACGAGATAACAGCGAGCATAGGGTGGGCAAGTGCTCCTTACAGTGAAAATGTTGTAAGCGAGCTGCTCAATACCGCTGATGAGCGAATGTATGAAAATAAGCTGATGAGAAAGAAAAAAAGGATATGACATACAGTCATATCACTGCTTAGGGGTAAAAAATCTGATATCATTTGCGTACTTATAATACCTACCTTAGCTACCGAATACACTCAGACACGGATAACCGTCCTGCTTCAGACGGCTATCCGTGTCTTATTATTACAGCCTTTCCAAGTTGCATGGTGTATAAAAATATGATATACTTAATTTGGAAACGGATAATATTCTGAAATGTAGATAGGAAGGGAATGATTGTATGTTGCCGATATATATGGCATTGATCGATGATGAAAAAGATAAAAAGGCTTTTGAAAAGCTGTATAATAAATACAAAAATAAAGTTCATGCAATATCCTTGAATATATTAAAAAATGAACAACTTGCTGAGGAATCAACTTCTGACACTTTTTTATCGTTGGCTAAATGTTTTCAAAAAATTAAACATTTAGAATATCACAAATTGGATTATTACATTGTCATAACTAGTAGGAACATGGCAAAGAATATATCTAAAAAGGAAAAAGAAAATTTAATGACGGTTTCCTACGATGATGATTCTTATTTTGTAAATGAAAATATGTCATGTTACGAATTTGAATTTTTGAAAGGTTGCATAAAGAAACTGAAAGTTGACGATCAAGAGATTCTTTATTTAAAGTTTTCGTGTGGACTTGAATATTCTGAAATCTCAAAAACGCTTGGCATTACATCTGCCACAGCAAGAAAACGTCTGCAGTATGCCAAAAACAGATTGAAGATATTACTTGAAAAGGGTGATTTATAACATGAATAATTTTTCATATTTTTCAAAAGCTCTCGATGAAGTCGTAAATGCCAGATTGGATGATTATGTTGAAACTCTTGAAGTAGACAAACGATATGAATTTTCGGAAAAGTACAATAAAAAAATAAACAAACTTATAAAACACAGAGAAAAGCCCTATTTTACTCTGATATGCACGACCGGCAGACGTGTTGCTTGTTGTGTTGCAGCATTGTTGATCCTATCATTTTCTTCGCTTAGCGTAAAAGCTGTGAGAGAGGCAGTTTGTGATTTCTTTATGAATATTTTTTCAGACCATACGGAGATTATAGCAGACAGTGAAATTGAGAATTCATATCCGCATTCGATTGACGAGGAATATCATATATCTTCACTTCCAAATGGATTTAAACAAGTCGACTATGATAAAATGGAAAATTCAATTATAATAACATACTTCAAGGATGATGATTATATCTTTTTTGAACAATACACAAAAGATGCATATCTTAGTAATTATGATAATGAACAGTCAACATTTGAATCATATACAGATGAAAACGGACAAGAGTATCTAGTTCATAATACAGATCATGATCATACATTTATATGGGACAATGGTAAATATATTTTTGAAATATGCAGCAACTTAGACAAACGGTCTGTGTTGGAATTGTGTGAATCCACAAAAATAAAGTAAATTAATAAAAGCATATCACAAACAAACAATTTTCATTGTCATAGTAGGTGTAGGAGAAAATAAATCTCTTGCACCTATTTTTTGTGAAAGGAGGAACTTACATATATGAAAAAAGTGATATCGACAATTATATCGGTTGTTATTATGCTATGCCTATCACTTACAGCTTTTGCCGAACCCGAACTGCAAACGCCTTCTGACGATGACATTTCTGTTTGTTATTTATACACAGATAAAATATCAGGTACATTGTCAATCTCCAACAAGGCTGCAACTTGTAAATCCACTGTACGTGGTATTTCAGGTACAACTACTAAAATCGTTATAACTCAAACACTTCAGAAGAAAAATGGATCTTCATGGAATAAATACAGTAGTTGGACAAAAACATTCAACAGTTGGTATGCGATTTATTCAAATTCCAAAGAGTCTTTAAGCAGCGGTACTTATCGTGTAAAGACAGTTGCTAAGGTCTATAATGGCTCTGCCTATGAGACCATAACTATTTACAGCAAAACAGCGTCCTGCTAAAATAATAGGCTGTGCACAGAAAGGACAGGTGATTCCAATGCAGTAATAAAATTTATATAATCCAAAATCAAAAAACAAAACATTGACATTCAAATCTGTCTCTTATACACATCTGACGCTGCCGACG
>ENA-UAOY01000961-UAOY01000961.1-human-gut-metagenome-genome-assembly--contig:-NODE-961-length-9672-cov-5.751378_pt1 | contig 9672 bp, 8 predicted proteins | sample MGYA00243477_ERZ654571 | MGnify/ENA primary metagenome ERZ654571 (study PRJEB26926, sample SAMN06164761) | human gut metagenome | biome: ENVO:00009003; feature: ENVO:2100002; material: ENVO:00002003...
GATCTACACCCTAGAGTTCGTCGGCAGCGTCAGATGTGTATAAGAGACAGAATAAACATCATACCAAACAAGGAATGAGAACACTGTCCAGATCTTTCTTGAATAGTCATATTTGCCTGCACGGTGATCGTCAAGAAGCTGTACAAGCTTATCTGTGTGGAAGAACTGTGCCGACTGAGGAGAAGTAAACTTATTCTTTACTATATTGTAATACTTATCTTCTTTCAGCCATACCCTGATAGGAACAGGGAAGCCGAGCTTCTTTTTCTTAGCTGTCTGTGGAGGGCAAGCCTGAAGTGCAGCAAGACGCATTGCATACTTCGTTTCAGTTTCAGTAACTCTGTCCTTTACAGGTATCTGCTCTGCAAGCTCCATAACCTTTCTGTCAAGGAACGGTACACGAAGCTCTAGGGAGTGAGCCATGCTCATTTTATCCGCCTTAAGAAGAATATCACCTGTCATCCAAAGGTGCAGGTCAATGTACTGCATCTGCGTTACCTGATCCTGATCTCTTACCTTATCGTAGAAAGGCTTTGTGATAGCCATAGCGTCAGGAGCGTTTGTTTTTATGCTCAGAATGTCCTTGCGCTCTTTCTCAGAGAAGATGTATGCGTTACCAATAAATCTCTCGTCAAGGTCCTTAGAACCTCTTATAAGATAGTTTATGCCGTGCTTGTGAGGCAGTTTCTCAGCAACTGCACCAACAGCCTTTCTGATAGGTCTTGGTATCTTGAAGTAGCTTGCCATATCAGCAGGGTTGTGATAGATGTTGTATCCACCGAATATTTCGTCTGCACCCTCACCTGAAAGCACTGCCTTGACCTTTTCAGAAGCTATTTGACATACGAAGAACAGAGCCACAGCCGCAGGGTCTGCGAGAGGTTCGTCCATGTGATACTGTATTTTTGAAAGGCTGTTCCAGTATTCCTCAGGAGAAATGACCTTGGAGAAGTTCTCCTTATTGATATACTTTGAAAACTCCTTAGCATAACCTATCTCGTTGTATTTCTCGTCCTCGCCAAAGCCTACAGTAAAGGTCTTATCAACGTTGGCAACAGCGGCAACATAGCTTGAATCAACACCGCTTGAAAGGAAAGAACCTACCTCAACGTCAGCGAATTTGTGTACCTCAACGGAGTTTTTGAAAGTGTCAGATATCCTGTTCACCCAATCTTCAAGAGCAGGGCCATTGTCAGCGTGGAATTTAACTTCCCAATATCTTCTTACGTTCATCTCACCGTTCTTGTATGTAAAGCAGTGAGCGGCAGGGAGCTTGTAAACATTTTTGAAGAAAGTTTCTGTTGTAGGAGAATACTGGAATGTGAGATAAGTTTCAAGAACGTCTGTGTTAAGTTCCTTCTTAAAATGAGGGTGGTCAAGAAAACTCTTTATCTCAGAACCCCACATAAGAGTTTCGCCCATTTTTGCGTAGTAAAGAGGCTTGATACCGAAGAAATCTCTTGCACCGAAAACCTCATTTGTATTCTTGTTGAAGATAACGAATGCAAACATTCCTCTCAGCTTGTCAAGCATATTCTCGCCCCACTGCTCATAGCCGTGGATAAGCACCTCTGAGTCGGTCTGTGTATAGAACTTGTGACCAGACGCTACAAGCTCCTCACGGAGATCCTTGTAGTTGTATATCTCACCGTTGAATGTAAGTACCAACGACTTATCTTCATTGAAGATAGGCTGGCTACCTTGATCTGAAAGGTCGATGATCGAAAGTCGGCGGAAACCCATTGCGATCTGCTCGTCAACATATTTTCCGTCAGAGTCAGGACCTCTATGTTTTATTCTATCCATCATTTTTCCAAGAACTATGGAAGCGTCATTGATTTTATTTGTAAATCCAACAAAACCGCACATATAAAAGCCTCATTTCTGTTAAATCAAATTACCTGTATCTTAGTTAATACGGCCGCTTGTCGCCTAGTGAACGTCAAGCAATATAATATTTATTATACACTATATGCGGCTTTTTTGCAAGGGGTAAAAACAAAAATTAAACAATAAAAGAAATTGTCTTTTGTGCATTTATCACATGGCAGTGTGTATGGTATAAAAATATCTGCGATTTTGTCATTTTGGCTTGAAAAAGGCAGAGGGATATAGTATAATAGTATTAAAATCATATTTTGGAGAAGATCTTATGAACGATAACAAAAAGAAGAAAAATAGTTATAGATTGGATATCGTGTCGATAGTGAGTTTTTTTGTAATGCTGATTTCTTTCTGTGCCTACATGATGAATACTACTCTCGAAGAGGTACTTGAAAATGAAACAGGCAGCTCTGTAGTCACACATGATTACACTTACGAGAGTGCTGAGAGCAGTTCAGCAGCATAGTGCAAAATTCAAAAGCACGACAAGTTAAAGTGCTTTACTCACTTACTGAATTCGCCTATTTACGACATTTCAGAGGCATGGAGCGACACTTGAAAATGCATAAGACGACAAGTTGACTCACTTTATAGTACCAAGAACTAAACTATATTGGTATTATGCATTGTAAAGTTTGACTGCATTACAGCTAAAAGCATTTTACTTGACACCTAAAATCAATATCTGACGAAAATGTGGCTTTGTGCATTTAATACAAATAACAAAGTCACATTTTGTTGTATAACGCCTTGACTTTGCGTCACTTATACTATATACTTGTATTAAGCACTGCTTTTTATACAATATGTTGTGATTTGCGGTGCGAGTTGTGAGAATAAAAAAATATAAGGATAAATCGGGAAAATCGGAGGCGGTATTGTGATAATCAAGATAAAAAAGCGTGACGGACGTACTGTAACTTTCAATATTGAGAAAATAGCTGGCGCTATATACAAGGCGGCTCAGTCTGTGGGCAAGGATAACTATGAGGAAGCTTTGGAGCTTTCGGGTAAAGTTGTTGATAAGCTTATGGAAAAACACCTTGATATGCCTACTGTTGAAGAGATTCAGGATTGCGTTGAGCGTGTACTTATCGAGGAGGGCATGGCTGATACTGCAAAAAGTTATATACTTTACCGCTCTAACAGAACTCGTGCAAGAGAAATGAATACCCGTCTTATGAAAGTTTATGAGGATCTTACTTTCCAATCAGCGAAAGATAACGATTTGAAGCGTGAGAATGCTAATATAGACGGCGATACCGCAATGGGTACAATGCTTAAATACGGATCTGTGGGAGCAAAGGAGTTCAATGAGATGTATGTTCTTGCTCCTGAGCATTCAAAGGCTCATCAGGAGGGGGATATCCACATTCATGATCTTGATTTTTATACACTGACTACCACTTGCACTCAGATAGACCTTACAAAGCTTTTTGATAAGGGTTTTTCTACAGGTCATGGCTTTTTGCGTACACCAAATGATATACAAAGCTATGCTGCGCTTGCCTGCATTGCGATACAATCCAATCAGAACGACCAGCATGGTGGTCAATCTCTTCCGAAGTTCGATTATGATATGGCTGAGGGCGTAAGAAAGACATTCAGACACCGCTATCGTGACAATATCGGCAGGGGTCTTGCTCTCCTTGGTGAAGTTTCTGATGCTCAGAGCATTGCAAAGAAAATAACTGAAATGCTTGATGAGCAGGGTTTAAAGATCACTCTCGCCAATGATAACGGCTATCAAGAGGCTGAAGCACAGTTTCTTGTGAATTTTGTTGACGCACCTATAGTGAAGAAGATACAGAGTTTTGCATATAAAAACTCTTTGAAAGAAACTGACAGAGCCACATATCAGGCAATGGAAGCGCTTATCCATAATCTTAATACCATGAACTCCCGTGCAGGCGCTCAAACGCCTTTCAGCTCCATAAATTATGGTACTGATACTTCTATCGAGGGCAGACTTGTTATAAAGAATATTCTTCTTGCAGAGGAAGCAGGACTTGGCAATGGTGAAACGCCTATTTTCCCTATACATATTTTCAAGATAAAAGAGGGCGTGAACTTTGATCCTAATGACCCGAACTATGACCTTTTCAAGCTCGCCTGCCGTGTATCAGCAAAGCGTCTTTTCCCGAATTTTTCATTTATCGACGCTCCTTTCAATCTACAGTATTACAAGGAGGGCAATCCTGACACTGAGATAGCTTACATGGGTTGCCGCACAAGAGTTATCGGTAACGCATATGACCCTACTCGTGAGATAGTGACAGGAAGAGGAAATCTCTCTTTTACTACCATTAATCTCCCTAGACTTGGCATAAAAGCACAGCGTAATATCGGTGCTTTCTTTGACAGCCTTGATGAGCTTATGGATCTTTGTATCGACCAGCTTATGCACAGATTTAAGATACAGTGTTCAAAGCGTGTGAGAAATTATCCGTTCCTCATGGGTCAGGGCATATGGCTCGATTCAGAGAAGCTTACGGCTGACGATACACTTGAAGAAGTGCTAAAGCATGGCACGCTTTCAGTGGGCTTTATCGGTCTTGCTGAGTGTCTTAAAGTGCTTACTGGCAAGCACCATGGTGAAAGTGAAGAAGCAAGAGAGCTTGGCTTGGAGATAATCTCACGTATGAGAGCAAGAATGGACGAGGAAACAAAGCGTACTGGTCTTAACTTCTCGTTGCTTGCAACGCCTGCTGAGGGACTTTCTGGCAGATTTGTTAAAATGGATAGAGAACGTTATGGTGAGATAGCAGGGGTTACGGACAGAGAATATTACACCAATTCTTTCCATGTACCTGTTTACTATCCGATAACAGCGTTTGAGAAACTTAAAATAGAAGCTCCTTACCATGCTCTTACAAATGCAGGCCATATAAGCTATATCGAGCTTGACGGCGATCCGCTGAACAATCTTTCTGCATTCGAGAAAGTCGTAAGATATATGAAAGAAGTTGGCATAGGCTACGGCTCAATAAACCATCCTGTTGACCATGATCCTGTTTGCGGATATACTGGAATAATAGGTGACAAATGCCCGAAGTGTGGACGTTCTGAGGCTGAACACAGCAAGGTGATACATGAGAGGATACCTCGTGCAAAAGCCTGCTGTGAGGGTGACAATTAGCCATGGAGCTTAGGATAGCAGGCACTGTTGGTGAATCTATCGTAGACGGACCGGGTTTTAGGTTCACTATTTTTACGCAGGGCTGTCCACACGGCTGTGAGGGTTGTCACAATCCGCAGACACATGATTTTAACGGTGGCATTGTCGTTGACACAGACCAGCTTTACAATGAGATAATAAAAGACCCGCTTCTTGACGGCGTGACGTTCAGTGGCGGTGAGCCTTTCTGTCAGTGCAAACCGTTAGCAGAACTTGCAGGAAGGATAAAAGCCTTTAATAGATTTCCGCTGAATGTCATATCTTTCACTGGATATACTTATGAATATCTTATAGCCAATGCTGATGATAATAACGGCTATCTTGAGCTGCTGCAACAGCTTGATTATCTTGTGGACGGCCCTTTTATACTGTCACAACGAAGTCTTGAGCTTAAATTCATGGGCAGCAAAAATCAGCGTTTTATTGATGTACAAAGGTCCTTGAAAGAGGGCAGAGCAGTAGTCGTTGAACCATATTGAACATAAAAAAGCGAGTTTCATGATGTTGAAACTCGCTTTTATTTATACCAAAAGACCTCCGCAATCGTTAAACTACGGAGGTCAAATTAATTATTTCTCAGGTTCTATTACCTCAACATCTTTTGGGTCGAGAGTTTCTGCATTATCAGCTTCGGCTGCTCTCTTTACTGCTTCTTCCTGTGACTTTTTCAAAGCTTCCTGTATGTCCTCGCCAAGAAAATCAGGGAGTGACATTCCTGCTTGCTTGAACAGATCGTTCAGCGGAGGAACTGACTGCATAAGTCCGCTTAGAAAGTTTGCTGTCGAGCCTTTTCCGTCTGCACCTGCGCCTGTATCCCACACGGTTATCTTGTCTATCTTAATGTTCTTGATAGCTTCTACCTGAATAGAGATAAGTTCTTCAAGCTTGTCAGCAACTATGAGTCTGACGGCTGCATTAGCATCTCCGCCTGCTGCTTCAACAAGCTTTCTCATACCCTCTGCCTGCTTTGTGAGTATTTCCTGATTACCCTTTGCTTCAGCTTCCATTTTTGCAAAGATAGCATCGGCCTCACCCTTTGCTTTACGTCTTACTACCTCAGCCTGTGCTTCAGCTTCGATCTCGGCCTGCTGCTTTGAGATCTGAGCCTTTACGATAACATCGGCGGTCTGTGTAGCCTTTTCAAGTTCGGCTCTCGTCTGCTCGGCGGATTGCTGAGCTATGTAAGCTTCCTGCTTTGCCTTTGCTGCCTGAACAGCTTCAGCGGCTGTAGCCTGTCTGAGAGCTTCCGCTTCACGCTCACGTCTGAGGGCTTCTGACTGTGCAACCTCTATCTTGGCTTGGTTCTCACCGTCGATAGCAGAAGCGTTTGCAGCAGCAACTTGGATACGCTGGTCTTTCTGAGCGTTTGCCTGACCGATCTCACCGTCTCTGTGTTTTTCGGCAACTGACTTCTTAGCGTCGTTGATAGCCTTTGCAGCAGCTTCTTTACCGAGAGCTTCCAGATATCCAGACTCATCTGTAATATCCGTTACGTTTACGTTGATAAGCTTAAGACCTATCTTTTTAAGCTCTATCTCAACATTGTTTGATACCGCGAGCAGAAATTTATCTCTGTCCGAGTTTATTTCCTCGATATCCATTGTTGCGATAATAAGTCTCAACTGACCGAAAATAATATCCTTAGCAAGCTCCTGTATCTCAATGAGTTTAAGACCGAGAAGTCTTTCAGCAGCGTTCTGCATAACGCCTGGTTCTGTCGAGATACCAACAGTAAATCTTGACGGAACATCAATTCTGATGTTCTGCTTTGAAAGAGCGTTTTTTAGATCCACATTTATGGATATAGGAGTAAGATCCATATACTCATAAGATTGGATTATTGGCACGATAAATGCCGCACCGCCGTGGATACATCTTGCGCTTCTTGCTTGACCGTTCTTGTCTGTTCCTACTTTACCATAGATAACAAGCACCTTATCAGACGGACATTTTCTGTAGCGTGACAGTATCGCCATAATTGCCGCAAAAAGCACAACGACTATCACGCAGATGATGATTACTGGTTCCATAATTTTTCCTCCCACACAAATAATATTATAATAACCTCAAGACGGGTCATTTCACAGAATCGTTATGTTTAGCACCCCTTTGTTCTATCAATTCTTTTATTTTTCTATTACGACAGTATCTCCTTGCAAATCGATAATACGAACCTGAGTTCCTGTCTTTATAAGCTCATCACCATTGTTTATTGCAGTGACTTCTCTTAACTGTCCGTTTATCATAACATTCACTTTACCAAGCCCATGGTCTTTAGGTGGGCAGGGGATATAAACAGTAGCAGTTTCTCCTATAGCATTTTTATAATCAGCCGTACCGTTTTCAGCAAGTCTTGCAGAAAGTTGAACTATCTTTGCTACAAGAAGCATGGTCGCCAGACCCAGAACAAAACCGATAACTGTAGACAGTGCTGGATAAACACCTGAGCTTACAAGAACGATAGATGACCAGCTAAACACAGTGAAAAAAGCAACTATGGTCTGAAGCGTGAACATTCTCATAGAAGCAAAATCCGCAGGGTTTCCGCCGTCTACGTTGTGGTCACAGCCGATATCATGTGTACAGTGACCAATATCCACATCTCCGTGACCGCTGATGTTGGTATCAACATCAAGATCAAGACCTGACGTGTCGCTGAAATCGTGACCACTTCCACCATCATGAAAACCGAACATAGAAAGCAAAGTCTGCACAAGCAGTATAAGCGTTGACGGAAACGCTATACAATACAGCACTTTAAGTAAAAGCGACAAACCGTCCCACCATTCATTCATATAGCTTACACCTCCAATGTAAATATTATTTACGTTTATTATATACTCATTTATCTTATTTGTCAATAGATTTTCGATAATAATTAAAATTATTTTTTATTAGATATGGCTTAGCAAAAAAAATTGTAAATTTTTCGTTAAACACTTGAAATCTGTTTTACTTTCTGCTATCATATAAGTAAATAAAATTTACAGTAAATAAAGTGAGGCGATATAATGGAGAACAATACTCTCGGCAAGAGGATAAAAGAGGCAAGGCTTGCAAAGAAAATGACCCAAAGCGAGGTAGTGGGTGATTTTATAACCCGCAATATGCTTAGTCAGATAGAGAGTGGCTCAGCAACGCCGTCGGTAAAGACCCTTGAATATCTCTGCAAGGTGTTGGAGATAGAGCCTAATGCCCTTCTGCCTGATGAAAACGACTCCAAAAACGCCCCTGACGCAGAGGGCTATATCAGTATACGGAAAGAATTTATAAACAAGAACTATAAGGCTGTTATAGAGTATGACGCTGATGACGAATTTTCAGATGAGATATGTGCGCTTAAGGCGAAAGCTTGCCTTATGGTGGCTAGGGAGTATTCAGGCTCTGACAGTGCCACGGATCTTCAAAAGGCGATAGACCTTGCCAAGCAGGCTTCTGAACTTTCAAAGCGTGGTATTTTTGCAGATGAAAGCGTTAAAAGCAAGGCTGACGAGCTTTTGAAAGCTAAAGCTAAGCGTCTTAGCGACTATTACAGAAGTCTTTTGTAGGGTATAGTCATGGAATTTGTTATCATAGCCACGGTTGTTCTTGTGCTTGCCATGTGTCTTGGCGCAGATTTTGTTATAGTTCCTATAATGTTAATTGTTTTTCTTGTCGTCCTGCTACTGGTTATTTTTGGTTTATTTGTATACTCTGCTGTAAAACTTACTGGAACGAAAAGCGTGAAAGGAAAGTTTGTGCGTTTCGGCAGGGCAGAGGGCAAGAAATTTGATACAGCGTTTTACAAGGTTAGTGATAGTGAGTATCCAAACGTATTCCCATGTGAGGTAGTAATGCGCTCAAAGATATACATACCCGATAAGGTCTGTAGGCTCAGATATGACGGCAAAAGAAATGAAGTTTTTGACCTGAATGCAGTTTGCTGTGTGATATTTGGACTTGTTCTTAGCAGCGTATCGGCGGTGATGATGATACTTTTTCTACTAACAGTGATAGGCGTGAATTGAATGATTTTAGGCAGTAGGTTAGCTTGCTGCCTTTTTTGTGCATTTAAAATGGCAATAGTGGGTGATTTAAAAGGCTATTTCAACTTCCATGTTGATAAATGTAAAGTTTTCCAAAAAATATGTTGTAATATATGACAATTTGGAATAAGGCTGTAGACAAATGGGGTGTTTGGCAAGCTGCACAGCATATAGCTAAGAAATATGATGACGGATATCTTCGCAAGAAAGAATAGCATAAACAAAAAATAAGCTGCTACAGAAAAAATCTGTGGCAGCTTATTCTATTCAGAATAGTCCTAATTTTAACCTATCAATATTAGCTCCTGATATCTGTTTGTACGAATCCATACTTACTCAGTCTATGTCACCTTACTCCCTCAATGACTCCCTTATCCATTTCATGCACAGTATCGCACAGCACTGAGATGTCCTCCGCAGAGTGTGAGCATATAAGAATAGTCTTGCCCTGCTCTTTGTATGAAAGCAGGTACTCACGCATTTCTTTTACGCCGTCCTTGTCAAGACCGTTAAACGGCTCGTCGAGAATAAGTATCTTCGGATTTTCCATAATGGCTTGTGCAAGTCCCAAACGCTGCCGCATAC
>ENA-UAOY01000962-UAOY01000962.1-human-gut-metagenome-genome-assembly--contig:-NODE-962-length-9660-cov-3.598542_pt1 | contig 9660 bp, 7 predicted proteins | sample MGYA00243477_ERZ654571 | MGnify/ENA primary metagenome ERZ654571 (study PRJEB26926, sample SAMN06164761) | human gut metagenome | biome: ENVO:00009003; feature: ENVO:2100002; material: ENVO:00002003...
AGATAGGAGTCCGTCTCGTGGGCTCGGAGATGTGTATAAGAGACAGTTTCAGGACCGCATCCGCCGGGAATATCCGCAGTATGAAAAGAAGATCGAGCAGCTGCCGCCGCAGATGGTAAACGGCAAGCCCGTCCCGCAGGGAACGGTCAACAACTATCAGTTCGTTTCCGCCGAGGGTCAGTGGAAGATCAGCCTCACCAAGGGCTTTATCGCCCTTTCGACCTACGGCTATACCCGCTGGGAGGAATTTGCCCAGCGGCTCGACCGCATTCTCGCCGTGTTTATCGAGACATATCATCCCTCGTGGTTCACCCGCGTGGGTCTGCGGTATGTCAACGCCTTCCGCCGTGCGCCGCTCGGTCTGGAGGACTGCCTCTGGAAGGAGCTCATCACGCCGGGCTTTTTGGGCCTGATGGGCGATGAGGACGCGCAGGAGCAGGCGTTCATGAAGAACGAGCTGACCGCGACCGTCCAGATGCCCGGCGGCGCGAAGGCCAACGTCAAATCCGGCCCGGGCCTGCTGCGCAAGGTCAACAACCGCACCCGCGAGACGACGGAGGAGCGCGTGTTCATGCTCGACCTCGATCTTTACATGGACAGCAAGATCGAGCTGAACCATACGGCCCCTGCCCTGAACATCGTCCATGACAACGCAGGCAGCCTCTTCCGCGCCGCCATCACCGACACCCTCGCAGACGCAATGGAGCCGCAGAAGGCATAAACTGAAAAATCCCTCTGCCGCTAACTGCGGCAGGGGGATCATTTTATGAACGGACGGCTCAGGCCGGTTCCTCCGGCTGCCAGAAGATGCGGAAGGCGCTGGGAAGCGCGATGTCCTGCCGGAACCGTTCGCCGCTGACCCATGTGAAGCTGCCGACCGGGGCCGAGACGCGGATGTCATAGCAGCGCATATGCCACTCGACGTGCGTAAAGATGTGCGTCCGTTCGCGCGTGCGCGTCAGCTCCTCCGGGACGAGGCCCCAGCTGTCGAGCAGCGCAAGCGCCTGCTGCGCGCTCAGCGTTCCTTCCACATTCGGAAGCTCCCAGAGTCCGGCAAGCAGCCCCGTCTCCGGCCGCCTGCGCACGGCATACTGCCCGCCGCATTGGAGAAAGAACACCGTCTTCTCCTCAACGCGGCGGGGCTTTTTTGCCTCCTTAACGGGAAGACGCGACCATGCGCCGCTTTCTCCGGCGCAGCAGATCTCCCGCAGCGGACAGGCAGCGCACTTCGGCGCGCCGTTCGGGACGCACACGCAGGCCCCAAGCTCCATGAGCGATTGCGTCAGCTCGCTTCTTTTTCCCGGATTTTTCTCATAAGCTGGCCGCAGCGCGGCTTCATACGCCTTTTTGACGGCAGGCCGCGTGACCGGTGCTTCGTCCTGCGTTACGCGGGAGAGCACGCGCAGCACGTTCCCGTCGACCGCAGGCTCCGGCGCGTCAAAGCAGATGGACGCGACCGCGCCCGCCGTATAATCCCCCACGCCGGGCAGCGCCCGGATGGCAGCGTAGTCCCGCGGGAACTCGCCGCCGTGCTGCGTCATAATGACGCGGGCGGCCTTCTGCAGATTGCGCACGCGGGAATAATAGCCCAGGCCCTCCCACAGCTTTGTCAGGCGGTTTTCTTCGCAGGCTGCAAGCGCGGCGATATCGGGCAGCTCCGATAAAAAGCGCGCGTAATAGCCCTTTACGGCCTCCACGCGCGTCTGCTGGAGCATGATCTCCGACAGCCAGACGTGATACGGCTCATGGTCCTCCCGCCACGGCAGCGCGCGGTGTCCCGCCGCGTACCACCCGAGCAGCCGCCCGGCAAGCGAATCCGGAAGCTGCATGGAAATACCCCCTCTCTAATATAGAAAAAACGCCGGAGGGAAATCCTCCGGCGTTTTGGGTTTATTAATAGCCGGGCTTGCCGAGCAGGTGGAACATATTCTTCTTATAGGCCTCAACGCCGGGCTGGTTGAAGGGGTTGACGTCCTCCATGTAGCCGGACACGCCGCAGGCAAACTCGAAGAAGTAGATGAGCGCACCCAGCGCTTCCTCGCCGATCTCCGGCAGGCGGATCTCGGTGACGGGCACGCCGCCGGAAATGTGCGCGGCCTTGGTCGCCTGCATGGCCTTTTCATTGATATAGCTCATCTCGCGGCCCGCCAGATAGTTCAGGCCGTCCAGATTTTCCTCGTCGGACGGAACAGTAACAGATGTTCTGGAGTTGTCGAAGAAGACAACCGTTTCCTGCAGCATACGGATGCCATCCTGGATATACTGGCCCATGGAGTGCAAATCGGGGGTCAGATCAACGGAGGCCGGGAAAATACCCTTGCCGTCCTTGCCCTCGGACTCGCCGTAAAGCTGCTTCCACCATTCGGCCATGAAGCGGAACGCGGGCTCGTAGGCCGCCAGGATTTCAATGTTTTTGCCGTCCGCGTACAGAGCCTGACGGCTCATGGCGTACTGCACGGCGGCGCTTTCCACACCGCGCTTCAGCGTATCCTCACGCTCGGCCTGTGCACCGTGCATGAGCGCTTCAATGTCGATGCCGCAGCAGGCGATGGGAAGCAGGCCCACAGCCGTCAGAACGGAATAGCGGCCGCCGACATTATCGGGCACAACAAAGCTTTCATAGCCCTCACGGGACGCAAGCGTCTTCAGAGCGCCGCGCGCCTTGTCTGTCGTGGCGTAAATGCGGCTCTTCGCGCCGTCCACGCCGTATTTCTTCTCGAGCGCAGCCTTAAAAATGCGGAACGCGATGGCAGGCTCGGTCGTCGTGCCGGATTTGGAAATGACGTTCACGGAAAAATCGCGGTCGCCGATCATGGCGAGGATCTCCGTCACAGCGTCGGAGGAAATGCCGTTGCCGGCGAAATAAATGTCCGGGGTGTTCTTGGGCAGAGCGTTGTAGTTCGGGCTTTTCAGAAGCTCAACCACGGCGCGCGCGCCGAGATAGCTGCCGCCGATGCCAATGACGACAAGCGCCTTGGAGTCAGACTGGATCTTCTTTGCCGCAGCCTGAATGCGGGCGAACTCTTCCCTGTCGTAATTTACCGGCAGGTCGACCCAGCCGATGAAGTCATTGCCTGCGCCGGTGCCGTTTACCAGCGTGTCAAACGCGGCCTGTGCCGCGGCCTTGTCCGGCTGGCTGGCATAAAACTGCTTTGCGCCTTCAAAATTGATGCTTACCATATTGATCGCTCCTTTTATGATGAGAAAATAACAAAAACCGATGCGCAGCGTTAATCTTCCGCGTCGCGCGCGAGAAGCGCCGCGCCGATCATTCCGGCCTCGTTGCCGAGCACAGCGGGGACGAGCTTGCCGCGCGTGGAATAGAAGCACTTTTTGCTGACCTTGTCCTGCAGGGGGTCAAACAGGAACGGGCCTGCCGCGCTGAGGCCCCCGCCGAGGGCAAGTACCTCCGGGTCGAGAATATTATAGATCGATGCGCAGGCGGAGCTCAGGTGCTCGATATAGTCGTCGAAAACGGCGGTCGCGGCGGGATCGCCTGCCTTGGCGCAGTCGGTGACGAGCTTGGGCGTGATCTTCGCCGGGTCGCTGCCGGTCTTCTCGGCCAGCATACTCTCCGGATGGGCCTGCATGGCTCGGCGGCCCTCCCGCGTGAGCGCGGACGCGGCGCAGTAGGCCTCCATGCAGCCGTGATTGCCGCAGGTACACGGCTCGCCGCCGTCGACCAGATACGCGTGGCCCAGCTCAACGCCGTGGTTCATGCCGCCGTTGAACATTTTGCCGTTCAGAATGATGCCGCCGCCAAGCCCCGTGCCGAGCGTCAGCAGAACGCCCGTTTTGCAGCCGGTGAACGCGCCCTTATAAAGCTCGGCCAGCGCCGCGCCGTTTGCGTCGTTCGCAATATAGACGGGAATGCCGGGGAACTGCTCCTGCAGCAGCTTCCGCAGGGGTACATTGTGGAAATCCAGATTGTGCGCGTCAAGAACCGTCTCGCCGCTCGCGTCGATGCTGCCGGGGACGACCGCGCCGAGCGAGCCGACGTCGCAAAGCGCCGCGTTCTTCTCTTCCAGCAGCGCAAGGACTGCCGCGCGGATCTTTTTCGCCAGATCCGCCGCCGTCGTGTGCGGGAACGGGACAGACGTCTCGGCGGTCAGCTCCAGCGCCTCGTCCAGCAGGCCGATCTTGACGTTGGTTCCGCCGATGTCAATGCCGATCTGATACATATGCAGTGCCTCTTTTCCTTTCAAACTCATCCATGGACACTCCGGGTGTCAGGCCATTTCTTACTGAAAATAATACGACGGTCCAGTCAAAAAAGCAAGGAGTGCTGCAATTATTTTTTCTCCGGCTCCATAAGTCCGCGCTTCTCCGTCATATCCGCAGGAGAAAGTGGCTCTTGCGATACTCGAGGACGCCGTCCTTTTTCATCCGTCCAAGCTCCAGCGACAGGCCGCTGCGCTCGACGCCAAGATAATCCGCAAGCTGCTGTCTTGAAAACGGAATGTCAAATTCGCAGGTCCCAAGCCGCTGCGCCTCTGCGGAAAGGTAGGACATGATCTTTGCGCGCGTGGTGCGCTGGCCCATGTGTGTGAGCTTTTCACCGAACCGCAGGTTCTTTTCGGCAAGCTCGCCGAGAAGATTGCGGATGATGCGGCTGTGCCGGGCGCAGGCGGACGGGCACATGGTCAGCACGCGTTTGACGTTCAGAAACAGCACAGTCGCGGGTGTTTCCGCCGCGACGCTCACCTTCAGCACCGAACCGGGTGCGCAGGCATAGGCGGCGGCGAAGGTCTGTCCCGGCCCTGCCTTGGACAGAATATTGCGGTTGCCCCAGACGTCCTCCTGCTCGACCAGAACGCTCCCGGACAGCACCAGACCGATCGATTCCGCCGTATCGCCGGCACGCAGCAGCAGCAGCGCATCCTTCGGGAAACGCGATGCTTTCGTGCCAAGACAGGCGAGCATGGCCGTAAGCTCCTGTTCGGAAATACCGGAGAAGAGCGTGGAAGACCGGATCACGGATAAAAATTCCTGCATATTTTCCTCTTTCGTTGAAAATTCAACTGACCTGTTGATTTTATTCTATTATAATATAGCCACAAACGCAAGAACCCGAATCATGAAAGTGAGGATCTCAAAATGGAACACACGATGTTTTGTTTTCAGTGCGAACAGACGGCGGGCTGCACCGGCTGCACGGGAAAGGCGGGCGCGTGCGGCAAGAGCGCCGGTACGGCGAAGCTGCAGGACGAGCTGACGGGCGCGCTCATTGGCCTTGCCCGCGCGACGGACCATGCGCCCGGCGTGAATGCAGGCACATGGCAGCTTCTCATCGAGGGTCTGTTCACGACCGTTACGAACGTGAGCTTTCACGATGAGACCATCCGCGCGATGATCAGCCGCGTGCACGCGGAAAAATCGCGGCTCGTGCCGGGCTGCGCGGCCTGCGCTGCCGCGTGCGGACGAACCGGCGATTATGACATGGCGCAGCTCTGGGACGCGCAGGAGGATATCCGCAGTCTCAAATCGCTCATTCTCTTCGGCGTGCGCGGCATGGCCGCGTATGCGCACCACGCCATGGTGCTGGGCTATGCCGATGAGACGGTAAACCGGTTCTTTGCCAAGGCGCTCTTTGCCGTGGGCGAGGATTGGGACATGGAGCAGCTGCTGCCCATTGTGATGGAGGTCGGCGAAAAGGCCCTCCGGTGCATGGCGCTTCTGGACAGGGCCAACACCGAAAGCTACGGCACGCCCACGCCGGTCACGGTTCCGCTGACCGTGGAAAAAGGTCCGTTCATCGTCATCTCCGGCCACGATCTGCACGATCTGAAGCTGCTGCTGGAGCAGACCGAGGGCAGGGGCGTCAACATCTACACCCACGGTGAAATGCTCCCCGCGCACGGCTATCCGGCACTTAAAAAGTATGCCCACCTCAAGGGCAATTTCGGCACGGCATGGCAGAACCAGCAGAAGGAATTCGCGGCGCTTCCTGCGCCGGTGCTCTTCACCACCAACTGTCTGATGCCGCCGAAGGCCAGCTACGCGGACCGCGTATTTACCACATCAGTCGTATCTTACCCGGAACTCGTCCACATCGGCGAAGAAAAGGACTTCACGCCTGTCATTGAAAAGGCGCTGGAGCTGGGCGGCTACGCCGTGGACAGGCCCTTCACCGGCATCAACGGCGGCAGCACGGTCATGACTGGCTTTGCACGCGGCGCGGTGCTCAGTGCGGCTGACACGGTCATCGAGGCCGTCAAGTCCGGGGCCATCCGGCATTTCTTCCTTGTCGCAGGCTGCGACGGAGCACGCCCCGGCCGTAACTACTATACGGAATTTGTCAAGCAGACGCCTGCCGACACCGTCGTTCTGACGCTTGCCTGCGGCAAGTACCGCTTCAACGACCTCGATCTCGGCACGATCGGCGGACTGCCGCGCCTGATGGACGTCGGCCAGTGCAACGACGCCTACAGTGCCATTCAGATCGCGCTTGCGCTTGCGAACGCGTTCGGCTGCGGCGTGAACGAGCTGCCGCTTTCCATGGTGCTTTCGTGGTATGAGCAGAAGGCGGTCTGCATCCTGCTGACGCTGCTGCATCTGGGCATCCGGAACATTCGTCTCGGCCCCACGCTCCCGGCGTTCCTTTCGCCCAACGTACTGAACTATCTTGTAGACAACTTCGGTATTGCGTCCATCACCACGCCGGAGGCAGATCTGAAGCAGCTTCTCAAATAACAGCGGCTCACGCGGCGTATGCGTTCCCCTTTTTCGCCCCGCAGCGCAAAACGGCGGTCTTGAACTGTTTTACATTCAAGCCGCCGTTTTCTTTTTTGCCAGGAACCGCTCAGTTCAGACTGACCTCCTGACGGGTGAACAGAGCCTCGACTCTTGCCTTGAGTGGGGCAAGCTCCGGGGCGTTCAGGCTGTCCGCAGTCTGAATGACGGCAGCTGCGGCCTGCTGGGCGTCGCGCAGCGTTTCCAGATCCATCTGCAGGCTTGCGACCTTTAAGAGCGGAAGCCCGTGCTGGCGGCTGCCGAAGAAATCGCCCGGCCCGCGCAGGGCCAGATCCTGCTCGGCGATCTTAAAGCCGTCCGTCGTCTTGCAGAGCGCCTGCAAGCGCTTTTTTGTCTCCTCGTTTTTCGTCCCGCTGACCAGCACGCAGTAGGACTGCGCGCTGCCGCGCCCGACGCGTCCGCGCAGCTGATGCAGCTGACTGAGGCCGAAGCGCTCGGCATTCTCAATGACCATCAGCGTCGCGTTCGGCACATCCACGCCGACCTCCACGACCGTTGTAGCGACGAGAATATCGTAGTCTCCCGCGCGGAACGCGCTCAGCGCCGCGTCCTTTTCCGCGCTTTTCATCCGTCCGTGCACCAATCCGACGCGAAGCTCCGGGAACGTCTCGTCCCGCAGCGTCTGCGCCCAGCCCTCGGCGGATTTCATGGTGTTCTCCTCGCCGTCCTCCACAGCCGGGCAGACGACATAGACCTGATGGCCTCCGGCGCACTGCTTCCGGATAAAGCCGTTCAGGCGCTCACGCAGAGCCTCGCTGACCAGAAATGTCTCGACCGGCCGCCTGCCCGGCGGCAGCTCGGCGATCACGGACACGTCCAGATCGCCGTAGGCGATGAGGGCCAGCGTGCGCGGGATGGGCGTGGCGGACATGACGAGCAGATGCGGCGCATCGCCCTTTTCCGTGAGTCTCGTGCGCTGCGCGACGCCGAAGCGGTGCTGCTCGTCGGTGACGACGAGCCCGAGGTTTTGGTACTGCACGTCAGGCGAGAGCAGGGCATGCGTGCCGATGACGAGGGAGAGCTCGCCGGACCGGAGACGTTCGTTCAGCGCGCGGCGCTCCTTGGCCTTGGTCGAGGCGGTGAGCAGTGCGCAGGGGATGCCGAGAGACTCCAAAAGCGGGGCGAGTGAGCGGTAGTGCTGCTCGGCAAGGATTTCTGTCGGGGTCATGAGGGCGCATTGGAGACCATTTTTTGCGGCCATGTAGATGGCGGCGGCGGCGACCATCGTTTTGCCCGAGCCGACGTCGCCCTGCACGAGGCGGTTCATCGGGCGCTTGCCGGTCAGATCACGGGCGATATCGCCGATGGCGCGGCGCTGCGCGCCGGTGAGGGAAAAGGGGAGAGAAGTGAAAAAGGGCGAAAGGTCGACTTTTTTGCACTGTTTTCCCGCGACGAACATGCGGCGCTCGCGCAGGAGCTTGAGACCGAGCGCGAGCAGGAACAGCTCTTCGAACGCAAGGCGGCGGCGCGCGGCGGAGAGGGCTTCGTCGTCTGTGGGGAAGTGGATGTTTTCGTAGGCAAAGCGGGTGTGACAGAGCTGGTAGACGAGGCGGACGTCCTCAGGAAGGATGTCAGGAAGTTCGTCGACGCAGGCGGCAAGGCCCTGTTCGACGGCCTTATAGAGCATCGACTGGCTGACGCCCGCGGTGAGCGGGTAGATGGGCATGATGCGGCCGGTGATCTGGTGCGCGCCCTCGCGCTCGAAGAGGGGATTGGTCATCTGCGGGCGGCTCGGCGTACCCTCGGCACGGCCGAAGAAGACGTAGGCGTCGCCGGTGCGGAAGGTGTTTTTGAGGTAGGATTGGTTGAAATAGGTGAGCTCAAGTGCGCCGGTTTCGTCGACGGCGCGGAGCTTGACGAGGTCGAGCCCCTTGCGAATGCGCGAGAGCTTGGGCTCGCCCGCGATGACGGCGCAGACACAGGCATTCTCGCCGGGGATGAGGTCGGCGATCTTCTTGTACGCGCGGCGGTCGTCGTAGGCGCGGGGAAAGTAGGAAAGGAGGGAGCGCAGGTCGGTGATGCCGAGTTTGGCGAGCGACTTGGCGCGCGCTTCGCCCACGCCCTTGATATAGCGGATATCGGTGTTGAGCGTCGCCATGCGGTGGACCTCCTTTACAAATGCGGTGTTGTCTATTATAATCAACTTGGATGGAAATGAAAAGACCCTTTGCAAGGATGAAGAAAGGAGTATTGTCATGCAGAAGAAACATTCCGGAAAGATGGGCGCGATCGCGCTGCCGGTCGCACTGATCGCCGCGGCGGTCGGAGCCCTCTTATGGATGCTGACCGGTGCGCAGGGATACCGCGCGGCGGATTGGACAGACACAGACGGGCAGCGCTACTACCGCAACCTGGTGACGCATCAAGCCTTTGCGGCGGACGTTGACTGGGACGGGAGCGACGGCGCGGTGATCGTTATTCCCGATGAAGTGCACGGCTACAAGGTGACGGCGCTCGGCGGGTATATCGGCCGCGGTGTGCCGACGGCGTTTGCGCTGAACGCGCCGGAGATATGGAATACCCAGGTCGTCTTCGGTGACGAGAAAGTTGCGGCGGACGCGGAAAAGGACTATCCGAACGCGAAGATCGTCGATTGCACGATGACGCTGAAGCTCGGGAAAAATGTGAAGAAGCTGAACGAGGTCGGCTGCTTCGGCTTTTACGGCTATGACGAAAACGGAGCCGAGACAGTGTGGCGTCTGCGCTGGAACGTCGAATGCGACGAGGGGAATGAGACGTTTTACGCCGAGGGCGGGCGGCTGTATCGCTGCGCGGATGGGGCGGCTGTGGAAGCGTTCCGCTGCGCGTGATGCAGCGCTGCAGCACTGCGTGCTTTTCCCTGCGTACCCGCAGGGGTGCGGCAAAGGGGGCCATTCTCTCGCGTGAGAGAATGGCCCCCTTTAGATC